>OGGQ01003566.1_pt1 | contig 14380 bp, 21 predicted proteins | sample 1571191 | NCBI WGS metagenome assembly OGGQ01 (sample SAMEA2582061, study PRJEB24529) | metagenome | biome: Human gut stool | place: China | collected 2011
TCAGAAGGGAGAGAAGCTCATGAGTGATTTAATCAAAGTCAATTATGACGCAGATCAGCCAACTGTATCTGCAAGGGAACTTCATGAAGGATTGGGAATAGGAACAAAATTCGCAACATGGTTCCCGAGAATGGCTGAATATGGTTTTGCTGAAAATGTAGACTATAAAACTTGCTACCCAAATTTGGGAAGCGAAAATCATGGTGGTCAGAACATGGTTGACTACCAGATTTCCGTAGACATGGCAAAGCAGATCTGCATGATCCAGAGAACCGACAAAGGCAAACAATACCGGGAATATTTTCTGGATCTGGAAAAAGCATGGAACTCTCCGGAAGCAATTATGGCGAGAGCCTTGCAGATGGCGAATAAGTCCATTGATAGTCTGAAGGAACAGTGCAAATTCCTTGGTGGACAGTTGGTGGAGCAGCAGAAGCTGATTGCAGAGCTTCAGCCTAAAGCCAATTATGTGGACACCATTCTTTCGTCCCGGTCTCTGGTGGTTACAACGCAGATTGCGAAAGACTATGGCATGACCGCAACGACACTTAACAAAATCCTGCATGATATGGGAATCCAGTACAAAACCAACGGTCAGTGGGTGCTTTATCACCCATACCAGGGGAAAGGTTACGTTTCGAGCAAGACAATTAAGATCGAGCGCAGAGATGGCCGGGCAGACGTGGTGATGCAGACACAGTGGACTCAGAAGGGAAGATTGTTCCTCTATGAGCATCTGAAAAAAGAAAAAATTCTTCCACTTATTGAGTTGTGCGATTAAGAAAACTGTTGGAATGGGAAGGGGTGTGAAAGTGAAGAGCCTTACGGAAACTATTAAGAAGCTGAGAGAAATAAAGACGCTTTATGATGAGATCTTGGATGTGAAGGAAAAGATACTTTCAGTTGGTGAGGATGATCGGGCAAGAGATGCTGTAATGGCAGCAATCGACTTTAAAACAAGGTCTGGGATTCATTATATAACCTACTCTGAAAAAGGCGACAAGTATTTAGTCCTTATCAATACGGAAGATTCCAGCACTATTCGTTTCAAGGTGGAATTAGTCGATGGCGGCATCCATTCAGAAAAATTCCACCCAGAAGAGATGTTCGATGCTTTGCCTACAAAGTAACTGCTTTTATCCAATATGTATAGTCATTGCACTTCGAACATTTGGGAATAGTTTTCCCAGCCTTAACTGTTCTTTTGGATTGACATCTGGAACAGATAAAAACAGCATCTTGGTCTTGTTTCTCTCCAGAAAAATGCAATCCACCAAACTTAGGCATGTCGTCATTAAGTGGCATAAAAGCAACACCTCCTATTTAGTTGTAGATGGATTATACCACGAAACGATGGGAGCGTGGCATGAAAAGAAGGTGAAACGATGAATGATTTAAAAATCACAGAGTATAAAAACATCCGTGTGCTGACAACACAGCAGATCGCAGAAGCGTATGAGACAGATCCCAAAACGATCTCGTATAACTTCAATCATAACAAAGAACGGTATAACGAAGGCAAGCATTATATTTGCTTAACTGGAGATGAGCTGAGGGCGTTTCGTGAAATTCACGATTTGCCAACAAACTTAAATAAAGTATACCTCTGGACTCAGAAGGGAGCGTTCCTTCACGCCAAATCATTAAACACAGATAAGGCATGGGAAGTATATGACCATCTGGTGGATTCCTACTTCGAGAAGAAGCAGCCACTTAAGCTGAGTACCGAGGAAAAGATTCAGATTCTGGCACAGGGAAATGTGGAGTTACAGGAGAAGGTTGAAGCCATCGACAAAGACTTGCAGGAGTTCAAGAGAGACTTGCCTCTGTTAGGCGTTGAATGTCAGAAAATCACATACGCCAAGAACCAGAAGGTAGTTCCGCTGTTGGGCGGCAAAGATGCTCCGGCATACAAGAACAGATCCATTCGCCAGAAGGTATACACGGACATTGACAATCAGCTCCGACGTGAGTTCGGTGTGAATACCTATAAGGCGATCAAGCGTAGTCAGACAGACTTAGCAATCAGCATCATCAAAGAATATGACCTGCCAATGGTTCTTAAGAACGAGATTGATGCTGAAAATGCACAGGAATGTTTCTGGTAGGCTTGGGACAGGAGGCAGCAATGATTTTTGAAAATGCAGATTTTTCAAACCATGCATCGCATCTTGAAATAAAGGTGAACGGCAGTCAGGCATCTGTTTTTGTTGATGGTCATGAGCTGAAAGGTGTGAGGGCATTCAATCTGGAACATATCGCTGATGGCGTACCGGTATTGACGCTGGATATTTCGGCGCTGGATGTTACCTTTGATACTCCATATGTGAAGTACCAGAGCATTAACGGACAGGAACTGGATATCCGCTACAAAAACAGAAAGGGCACTGACGAATCAGCACCCTAACGAGGTTATCTGTTTGCCGGATATTTGGAAAGCAGTGGACATGGTTGCTGCGAACAGCCATGGTAACCTGCATGTTCGCAATCGCATAATAACCGAACATTTCCATCATATCTGACAGTGATACTATATTGCCTTTGCAATTCGGGGCAATAACCGGAAGAAGTGATTTCTTCTACCATATATAGCAACTTCTCCTTTTTTGTTAATAGGCTTTGTGGAGCCTGTGTGCAAATTATATGGCGGATCCGGCGATAAATCAATACGAGATACATCAACAAATGAGTAAAAAAATTATTACGAACCCGAACGGATCTATTCGGACAACGAGTACGACCAAGGTTACCGGCAAGGGGCAGGTGTACTTCGTGAATAAGTTTCTGAATGAGGGAGTGGAATAGGAAGGGGTGAGAATGATGGAATATTTATCTCAGAAAGACAAAGTCATGGTATTGACTGATACAGACGAGCTTCTGTCGCTTAAAAAAGTAGTTGGGCTTAGAGCCATGGCATTACATGAGGATGTGCTTTGTCTGAAGGAGGGCAAAAAGAACTCCGTGGGAAAAGAAATTTCCAAGACCGATATTGATCTTGATGTAAAAGTCCTTAATGCCCTGTCTGGTGCACTTCGAGCTATTAATACTTAGAACGTACGTGGCATCACTTTTGTTTTTGCTAATTCGACCGGTCTTGAGTTCAGCTCATTGATGGTTTCTTCATAGTACTGCGAATACTTTTTCTCGAACTCATCAAGAGATAATTCAGCGCCTAAGACTTTAGCAATAGCATAAGCGTGCGCAAGCTGCTCTCCATTCAATATAAACACATCCCCTCGTTTTTGTAGATAAATTATATCACGAAATGATGGAAGCGTGGAATGAAAAGAAGGTGATAACGATGACCAAACTTACCTTATATGAAAAGGTTGAGCTGGCAGATCACATCAAGAGAAAAATCGACAGTATGAATCTGAATGCGTTTGCGGAACGTGCGGCATATTCGATGTTTGAACTGCAGATGATTCGGGAGTTCGGCGAGACAATTTCAAAAGAACAGATTGCTGATGTTCATGAGATGATTGACTGCTTTAAGTTGCCCGAATGGGTAACAGAAACATTAGGGAGTGTGATGAACAATGACGGAAGTTGACGAGATGAAATCTGGAAACATGCAGACTGAACGTATCTTCAGAATGCTTTCCAGTGCATCAAGAGTTCCGGAGTTCGGGGAAAAAAGTATTCCGGTTGCTGTAGCGGCGAAAGTCATGGGACGTGAGGCAACATGGATCCAGGCTGGATTGATAAGTGGATGGCTGCCGTTTGGCATTGCGACGCAGGATAAGAAGAAAATCACCAGCTTGAAACAGGTGAATCGCCGCAAACGCATGAATTACTACATAAGCCCTAAATTATTTTGGGAATTTACGGGATATGTCTGGAAAGGAAGTGATGAGGATGAATGAAATGAGAGCGTATCATGAAACGGCAGGTCGAATCGAAGTTTATACAAATCCAGGCGGCCGGATCTTGATCACATGCATGCCTATCGTGGAGGAAAAAGAAGGTCCGATCTATAAAGCTGTGAATGCTTTAGGAACTTTGATTTCCGGCTGTGCCTGCCTTGGCATGGTATTTCTGGTAGCGAAAGTTGCTGGGCTTGTATAAAAAATGTCCCCATAAATGAGCGGCAACTCACAGGGGACAAAAAACTAAAAAGACAGCTTTATTGTAAAGCGGAATTGGAGGAAAGTCAATGAACATTGTGAAATTCAAGTCATTGCACCTTGAAAATTTCAAGGGATTTAAGATGGCCGATGTAAACTTCGGTGACAAAACGACCACAATTATCGGTTCAAACGGAATCGGGAAGACAACAATCGCTACCGGAATCATGTGGATTCTCTTCGGCGTTGATTATGATCTGGTGAATAATCCGAAAGTTCGCCGTGAGGTGGACAGGCAGCCAATAAACGATGTGCCGGTTGTTGGAGAACTGGTTCTTGAGCTGAATGGAAAAGAGATTGTGGCCAGAAAGGTACAGAAGCGCAGCGTTAAGGAAAGCAGCTATGCGGACAGCAATACATATTCCATCAACGGCGTGGAGAAGACCATGAGAGACTTTAATGCATATTTCGACATCTCTATGGATGATCTGAAGATGTGTATGAATATCGATGGCTTCATGAGCCAGAATCCGAAAGAGATGCGGGAGTTCCTTTTTAAGCTCCCTGAGGATATCACGGAGGCTGATGTTATTCAGAAGTTCGATGAATTCGCGGATCTCCGTTCTCTGGTTGAAAACTATTCAGTCGAAGAGATTTCGGCAATGAATAAGGCAAGCATCACGAAACTGAATAAAGAGATCGGAGAGTACCCGGGCAGAATCGATGAGGTTCATCGTCAGATCGTAGAAGTAGACACGGCGTCACTGGAGCAGAGAAAAAGTGAGCTGAACCATCAGTTAGAGGAACTGTCTGCGCAGGAAGAGGATTCTCTCTCTCGGAAGAAGGAACTGGAAGCGAAGAGCAATGACATCCTGGAACTGCAGTTCAAGAAATCCGACATCGAACGCAATGCCAGCAAGAAAATTATCGAGGATCGTTCGGCGGCTGAAAAGCAGTTAAATGAAGCTCGCCAGAAATATTCTCAGCACGAGAATGAGTATGCGATGGCATCTATGGATGTGAAACGTCTGGAAGGGAATATTTCCCGTGCGCAGGCAGAAAAGAGCCGCCTTATCGATGAATATAACCGCGCCAAAGCAGAGGAGTTTGAAGCATATGTTCCACTTCCGGAGATTTCGGAAGCAGATAAGATTTGTCCGCTTTGCAAACGTCCGCTCGATGCAAATGTAGTAGAAGAAAGAGTAAAAGCACGTGATGCTGAGGAACATGCACGCAGGGTAGCATATGACAAGCGTCTTGCCGAGTGGCAGAAATCAAAGGACAGCCGCATTATGAATATTGCGGATCATGGTAAGGACGAGGTGCATAAAATCGATACATTTAAGGCGGAGAGAGAAAAAGCAGTGTCTCGAATGAAAGAAATCGAGGGAAAAAGGCAGCTTGCCAAGAAGGAATGCGAGCGTCTGGAAGCACTTTTAAGTCAGCTCCCATCAGCTCCGGACCTCTCGGAGAACCAGGAGTACATCGCACTTGTTGATGAGATTCGGAAGAAAGAGGAAGCGCTGATGCAGATCGATGATGGAACAGAGTTCAGAAAAGAGATTCAGCAGAAGAGAAGATTCATTCAGAGTGAACTGGATTCTGTAAATGCAGAGTTTTTCAAAGCATCAAAGAACACAGAACTGGAACAGCGCATTGAGTTTCTTCGCGAAGAGCATATGAAGAAAGAACAGGCAAAGTCTGACTGCCAGAAGATTCTTAGCTTGCTGGATGCTCTGGACAAGAAGAAAAACGAGCTGCTTGTGGATGATATCAACTCTCATTTCGGTGGCCGCGTGACTTGGGACCTCTTCGCATTTGCTAAAAATGGCGGCTACAAAAAGGACTACTGCGAGCCGTGCATCGATGGATATCTGGTGAAGGATACCGCAAACAAGGGACGCCGGATCGAAGCTAAGATGATCATTGCACTCTCTATTCAGAAAATCGTTGGGATTCAGTGTCCGATTGTTTTGGACGATGCAGAAAGCCTTGATTCTTGGAGACTTCCGGTGTGCGACAGTCAGCTGATCGTGCTTCGTAGAGAGGATAACAGAGAAATGGAGGTGCAGACAGCATGATGCTTATTAAATGCCGGTTCCTTAAAGACGGATGGCCATACGGAAGAGAGTACACATACCGTTCAGCGGAAGATGTTGCAGTTGGAGATCATGTACAGGTGAATCCAATGGCAAAAGGTTTTGTGACGGCGGTGAATGTTCCAGAAGAGGAAGTTGCTGTGTTTGCAGATAAAATCAAAACTATTACTGGAAAAATCGAGAAGGAGAACGAGAATGCTTAAAGTTGAGAATAAAAACAATCAGATGGAAATTTTAGTTAATGGAAGTGCGGCAGAAATTGCGTACGAGACTGAGGAACTGTTAAGGGCAATTCGCATTAATGTAGGAAGAACTCTTGGTGAAAAAGTGACAACAACTTTATTGGATACAGTTTATGAAAATTCGAAATTATCAAGGGACGCGTCAAGCGAAAAGATGGCTAAATAAATCCTTGATGAATTGTCAGACGACGTTGATTTCTTAAGAAGCGTTATGAAGGGGGATAAGTAATATGGCAACAGCATTAAAACACAAACAGAGAAGCAGCCGAAAATATCAGCAGGAGCAGAGATATCTGGCGAGCCATGTAAGCAATATGGTTTTCAACGCGGCATCAAAGAAGATGTTAAATGAGGCACAGATGACGTTTGGGCAGAGATTGATGCAGTTATTTCATGGAAAGAAAGGAGATAAATAATCATGGCAACAAATAAGCAGGAAGTTATGACACCGCAGCAGCAGGCCGGTATGGTCGTAAACAACTCTTTTATCGATGCGCTTTCAAGTCAGCTGGTGGAAAAACAGAAATATGGGCTTACTTTCCCGGAAGACTATAACCCGACAAATGCTCTGATGGGGGCTTATTTAAAGCTGAAAGAGACAATGGACAAGAATGGAAAATGCGTTCTGGATACTTGCTCGCAGGCAAGCATCGCAAATTGCCTCATGGAGATGGTGACAAAAGGATTAAATATGCAGAAGGCTCAGTGCTATCCGGTCGCCTATGGTGGAAAACTCCAGTGTCAGATCTCGTACCATGGTTGGAAAACTATGGCTCACCGCTGCGGCGTTAAAACCATTGATTCGGAGTGTATCTACGAGGGAGATGTATTTCAGTACCATCTGGAAAATGGCCGGAAGATTCTGGACAAGCACGAACAGGATTTTATGAACATCGACACTGATAAGATCAAGGGAGCTTATTGCGTGATTACCCTGACTGATGGCAGCCGATACATCGAGGTGATGAACATCAATCAGATTAAGACTGCATGGAAGAAAGGATTCGGATACAAGGAAAACTCCGGCACTCACAAGGATTTTACAGACATGATGGCGAAGAAAACAGTCACCTCCAGAGCTTGTCGTCAGATCGTTCAGCAGTATGGTGACTCTACTGTCGTTGACAGCATCGAAAAGGACGATAACCGTGAGAATGTCGATATTATCGCTGAAAATGTTGCTTATGAAATCAATCAGAATGCAAATTCCGAGGAGTTTCAGGTAGACGATGATGTTGAAGACGTGAATGCTGGTGATGCAGAAAAAGACGAGGTATCAGCACCGGCCGAAGATACCGAAAAGAAAACATCAAACGATGAATCCTGGATGAGTGAATAATATGGAGTCTTTATTCAAGTCAGAGAATAACACCATCGGCGGTAAATGCTCCGGATGCGGCGGGTGCTGTTCTGATTTTCTTCCGGTGACTGACGGAGAGATAAAGAGAATCAAGACGTATATGAAAGAACACGGAGTGGGTGCCTCAAGGCATCTGCTCCCGCTCTCAAACGCTGAGATCAAATATACATGCCCATTCAGAGATGAAGTGAAACGAATCTGCAGAATCTATGAGGTGCGCCCGGAAATTTGCCGTGTTTGGATCTGTGACCCATTCCAGAGGCCTAAATTCTATGCCAGACTTATGGAGGAAAAACGCAAGAAAATATCCATGAAAGAAGAGTTCTTCGGCGACAGAAGTAATGCAGATATTGTGGAGGACCTGAAGAGCATTTTATGAGGAAAGGTGACCGAGATGGAGCTTAAATGTATCGGCTCCGGCAGCAAAGGAAATGCATATGCGCTGATTAAAAAAGATGAGATTTTGTTGTTGGAATGTGGGATGCCATTACTTGCCGTAAAAGAGGCGATTGGATGGAAAATCTCGAATGTTGTCGGATGCTTAATCAGCCATATTCATAAGGATCATGCCGGGCATGTAAAAGAGTTTTTAAAGGCAGGGATTCCTATATATACGAATGCGGAAACGGCGGCAAATATCGAAAAGAATTGGCATGAAAGATTGTACTCTTTGGCAGAAAAGAAAGCTGAGAGAATCGGTGGATTTAAAGTGATTCCGTTTTATGTTCCGCACGAAGATACACCATGCTATGCGTATTTAATCACGCATCCATCAATGGGGAAAATGCTCTTTGCAACCGATTTTTCTTACATTCGTTATAGCTTCAAAAATATGGGAATCAACCATTTTTTAGTGGAAGCCAATTATGACAAAAACAGTCTTAATCCGGAGATTCCAAACTATGAACATGTGATGAGAGGACATGCATCACTTGATACATGCATGGACATTATTTCGGCGAATAAAACGCCAGAATTAAGAAACGTCATAATGTGTCATTTAGGACATTCTGCGAGCTTTCAGAAATGTTTTATTGAGTCAATGGAAGAGATTACAGGATTTGGAGTAAATGTCGATTGTGCAGTTTCTGGGCTGTCAATCGAATTGTGCAAAGATCCATTTTAAGAACTAAAACAGGAGGATAGGAAGTTGAACAAAGTTATTTTAATGGGCCGATTAGTGCGTGATCCGGAAGTGCGTTATACACAGGCTGAAAATCCCATGGCAGTATCAAGATATACACTTGCTATTGACAGAAGAGGAATTAAGAAAAAAGAAGGAGATCAGAAGCCGGAAACAGACTTTATCAATTGCATTGCTTTTGGGAAATCCGGGGAATTTGCGGAGAAATATTTCCGTCAGGGCATGCGTGTACTGATTTCCGGAAGAATCCAGACCGGCTCCTACGTCAACAAAGACGGCAATAAGGTCTACACGACGGATGTCATTGTGGAAGATCAGGAATTTGCAGACAGCAAGAATCAGAGCGCGGGAAATGGCGGTACAGGCAACAACCAGCAGGACGCAGGATCAGTGTCTGGTGACGGATTTATGAATATGCCAGATGGGGTTGGAGACGCAGGACTCCCGTTCAATTAAGGCGGTGATCAGACATGAAGATCTTAGTTGATACAGGGCAGCAGAAGAAAAAGCATGACCTCAAACATGCATGTATGGAAAGACTTGGCGCGGAACTCAATGTAGTTCCGTTGCCGGTCGGCGATTATGTACTTGTTGATGAGAATGTTGAAGATGTGCTGTCCCGGAAGAAGAACCGCGGCATCGATGTCAAGAAGCTGGATTTGCTTGGATCCTACAAAGTATCAGTGGACACGAAAAGGGACATCCAGGAGGCAATCGGAAATATTTGCGGTCCGCAACATGATCGATTCCGTGATGAGGTGATCCTCGCACAGCGAAATCAGATCAAGCTTTACATTCTGGTAGAGAACACTGATGACGTTTCTAAGCTCGATGATCTCGATAGATGGGAAAATCCCCGCGCGAAGATGAAAAAATGGATTAGAGGGGAAGATGGAAGCCGAAAACAGGTTCCTGTAAGCCCCAATGCGACCAAAGGATCAACACTTGCCAAAGCGATGAGAACCATGCAGGAAGAGTATGGCGTGCGTTTTCTTTTCTGTCGGCCGGAAGAAACCGGAAGGGAGATCTTGGAACTTTTAGGAGCGATGGAAAATGGGAAGAAAGAGAAATAGCATGTTCAGCGAACTCAAGGATGAAATTATCCGGCAGCTGAACGAAGGAAAGCAGATTAAGGAAATCTACGAATCCATCGACCACGGGACCGGGATGTATGAGTATATTTCGCTTTACAGATATATTCATGTGACATTGGGGTACCGGCGTGATAAGGCAGACTGTGAGCATTGTTCGAATCTGATTTGGGTATACTCGCCGACAACACAGAAACAAAAGCCTGTGTGCCTGTTTAAAAAGCGGATCATGAGAACAGATTTTAAGGACAAGCCATACGTCTGCCAACAATACAGGAAGGGGGAGATCGTACGGGAAAAAGATATTTCTGGTTGAAGCTCGGTGATGATTTTTTCCGGGATAAAGCCATTAAGAAGTTGCGGAAGATCGCTGGCGGTGACACATACACGATCATCTATCTCAAAATGCTGATAAAAGCCATTCAGCAGGACAATAAATTGTACTTCGAAGGGATCGAAGACAACTTTGCGGATGAGCTTGCATTAGACCTTGAAGAGGACCCGGACAATGTCCGCATGACACTGACATTCTTGCAGCAGAAAGGATTGCTTGAAATCGTTAATGATGACGAGTTTTACCTTGCAAATGCTAAAAAAATGACAGGATCCGAATCGGAAAGTGCTGTCCGTATGAGACGAATGAGAGAGAAAAAAACGTCACAATGTGACGGAGATGTGACGGGGCAGTTACGTTTTGGTGACATAGAGAAAGAGATAGATATAGAGAAAGATAAAAGAGTATCTAAAGATACTCTATGTCGGACGGATGTCCAACGAGTCATTGATGCATGGAACGAAATGGGAGTGAATCCGGTCAAGAAGGTAATGGCATCATCCACTCGTTACAAGATGCTTGTAGCCAGAATCAATGAGTATGGCATTGATGATGTTCTCAAGGCTGTAGATAATGTACGGCGTAGTGCATGGTTGCAGGGTGGAAATAACAGGAGCTGGATGGTTGACCTGGAATGGTTTGCACGTCCGAATAATTTCCCGAAAATCTTGGAAGGTAGATACAACGACAGGACTAAGGAGCTCCCAGATAATGGCGGAGGTAACGGACAGTGGCAGTAAAGGTATTTGAACCGGACGAAATTCGGAAGGCGATAAACATCATGAAGCCGGACAATGAACTGTTCGAGATCAGATGCCATGAATCAGACCGAAGGATTCACAGCGGCTACTTCCGCAGCGCAGATACCGCGTTTGAGGCTCTGAGAGCCTTGAATCCGGCTTCTGGGAACATCTACATAACATTGAACCACATCAATGACAGTTGCTACTCCAGAGGGCAGAGAGACCGTTTTATCACCAATGCTAAGCCTACCACCAGTGATACAGACATAGACGGATATGAATTCCTGTTCGTTGATGCAGATCCGCGGAGATCCGCTGGTGTTTCAAGCTCGGATGAACAGGTGCAACAGGCGAAGGAGACAGGGAACCGTGTCTATGCCTTCATGAAGAATCTTGGATTCAATGAACCGGTAACGGCGATGAGCGGTAACGGAATCCATCTTCTGTACCGGATCCGGCTTAAGAATAACAAAGAGAATGAGGAACTGATTAAGAAGTGCTTAAAAGTTCTTGATATGTTTTTCAGCACTGACGACGTGGCAATCGATACGGCGAATTATAATCCAGCACGAATCTGCAAACTCTACGGCACTATGGCGCGGAAGGGGAGTAACACACCGGAACGACCTCACAGAATGAGCTGTATGCTTTCCGAGGGCGGCAGTCAGCCAACCGACAAGGTTTACTTAGAAAAGCTTGCACAGCTCCTCCCAGAGCCTGAGAAGCCGCAAAAATATAACCGGTACAACCCTCAAGAGTTCGATCTTGAGGAATGGCTGATTAAATTCGGGCTTGGATATCGCAAAGCCGGATACAGCGACGGAACAAAATATGTTCTGGATCAGTGCCCGTTCAATGGGACGCATACTGGTAAGGACGCATGTATCTTCCAGAGCCGGTCCGGTGCTATTGGATTTCATTGTTTCCACAACTCATGTTCGGATAAGACATGGCATGATGTGAGACTGCTCTTTGAGCCAGATGCCTATGAGAAACGGCAGCAGGATTACGAACAGCGGATTTATTCCAGACAGCCAGTTAAAATACAGCCTGTTTCAAAGGCAATACAGCCGGAAGAGGGGAAGCCGGTATTTTACACGGCGCGGAATATCCTGGATCTACCGACACCGGATGAACGTTTCGTAAAGACGGGGATCACCGGGATCGACATGAAACTGCGAGGACTGAAAAAATCATATGTTTCAGTTATGTCCGGGTTGCGGGCCGCAGGGAAAAGTTCTGTGATATCAGAGATAATTCTCGATGGGATTGATGCCGGAAACCGAATTGCTGTTTTTTCCGGGGAGCTTGCACCAAAAAACTTCATGCGATGGATGAATTTGCAGGCAGCCGGTCGCGGATACACAGAGCCGACTCAGTTTGAGGGCTACTACAATGTCCGACGGCAGTATCAAGAGCGCATTGCAGAATGGCTCGGAAAGAATTTCTGGCTTTACAACAACGAGTATGGAAATGACTTCAAGGCAATCGGCGCACAGTTTGAGCGCCTAATTGAGGCAGAAAAGCTTGATTTACTCATTCTGGATAATTTAATGGCTTTCAACATTACAAGCCTCGCAGAGTCCAAGTACGACGCCCAGACGGCATTTGTGATGGAACTTCAAAGGCTTGCAAAGAAATACAACGTGCACATCCTGTTTGTAGCACATCCGCGAAAGTCTATGGGATTCCTGAGGTTGGACGATATTTCGGGAACTGCGGATCTGGCGAACGCTGTGGATAATGCGTTTATTATTCATCGCGTGAACAGTGACTTTAAACGGCTTTCCAAGCTGACTTTTGGCTGGAAGGAAGAGAATCCCATCTATAACGCTACAAACGTCATAGAGATTGCCAAGGATCGCGACGGTGGTACACAGGACGAGTTCATACGGCTCTATTATGAGCCGGAAACAAAACGACTCAAGAATTTCCCGGCAGAAAATAAAATCTACGGGTGGAATCGAGACAACAAAGGATTTTCTGATGCTGATCAGTCGGAGATCCCATTCTAAAGTGATGAAAGGAGCCGAGCCTCCGGCCGGGGTAACGACATGTCGGGCTCCTGACAACATGACATACAAAGAATTTTTAGAGACGAAAATCGAAATTGCTCCAGAAAGTGGAGTCAATATCGACCCTGCAGAAGTGAATGCAGTGCTGAAACCTCATCAGAGAGATGCTGTGATATGGGCGCTGAAGGGCGGCAGAAGGGCACTCTTTGAAAGCTTCGGTCTTGGTAAAACAGTTCAGGAATTGGAGTTTTGTCATTTGGCGGCTAAACATAACGGTGGTCGTGCATTGATCGTGCTGCCATTGGGAGTAAAGCAGGAGTTTACACGTGATGCAGTGGAAATTCTTGGATATGAAAAGCCGGCATACTGCCGAACCATGGACGAAGTGAAACAGAGTAGCAGCGAGATCGTACTGACAAATTATGAACGTGTCCGTGATGGAGATATTCAGCCGGAATATTTTACCGCAACGTCTCTTGACGAGGCGAGTGTTCTGAGATCGTTCGGAAGCAAGACTTATCAGACGTTCCTGGATAAATTCAAGAATGTGCCATATAAACTGGTTGCTACTGCTACACCGTCGCCAAATCGGTACAAGGAACTGATTCATTATGCCGGATATCTGGAAGTGATGGATACCGGACAGGCCCTGACCCGTTTTTTTCAGAGAGACAGCACCAAGGCGAATAACTTGACCTTGTATCCGAATATGGAGGATGAGTTTTGGATGTGGGTGAGCAGCTGGGCGCTGTTTATTACTAAACCCTCAGATCTCAACCCGGATTATTCAAACGAAGGATATGATTTGCCGCCATTAGATGTGAGATGGCATGAACTGCCGATTCATTATGGTGATACAGCGGATAAAAGTGGACAGATTCAGCTCTTTCAAGAGGCTGCTGAAGGGCTGAAAGAGGCTGCAGCAGTCAAGCGTGACAGCATTGACAAACGTGTGGAAGAGATGCGGCGTATTGTGGAAGCATCGCCGGAAGACAGTTTCCTTTTATGGCATGATCTTGAAAATGAGCGGCACGCCATTAAAAAGGCTTTACCGGACGTTGTTGATATCTATGGTTCTATGGACTATGACTTGCGCGAACAGCGTGTCATTGATTTCTCAAATGGGAAGATCCGTTTGTTTGCGACAAAGAAGTCGTTATCGGGATCCGGCTGCAATTTCCAGAGATATTGTCACCGGGAAATATTCCTGGGAATCGACTATGAATTTAATGATTTTATTCAGGCAGTACACCGGTGTTATCGTTTTCTACAGCAGGAACCGGTT
>OGGQ01003567.1_pt1 | contig 14368 bp, 14 predicted proteins | sample 1571191 | NCBI WGS metagenome assembly OGGQ01 (sample SAMEA2582061, study PRJEB24529) | metagenome | biome: Human gut stool | place: China | collected 2011
GCATGGTGTCGGTCTCGCGCTTGGCCGGGCCGCCGCAGCAGGGGCAGGTGGTGTTTACCCAGTCGGTCATCTTGGAGATGGGGGATTCGCCGTCGTCAGTGGGCTCGTAGCTCTCCACCTCGGGCAGGAGCAGGGGCAGCTGATCTTCAGGCACAGGCTGCCAGCCGCACTTGTCGCACCAGATCATGGGGATGGGCTCGCCCCAGTAGCGCTGGCGGGAGAACACCCAGTCCCGCAGCTTATAATTCACCTTGGCCTCGCCGATGCCCTTTTCCTCCAGCCACTTGGTGATAACAGGAATGGCTTCCTTCACCGTCAGGCCGTTGAGGAAGTCGGAGTTGACCATGATACCGGTGTCGTCCTTGGCGGTGAAAGCGGCCTTCTGCACGTCCTCGCCGCCGGATACCACCTCGATGATCTCACAGCCGAACTTCCTGGCAAACTCCCAGTCGCGGTCGTCGTGGGCAGGAACGGCCATGATGGCGCCGGTGCCGTAGGTGGACAGGACGTAGTCGGAGATGAAGATGGGGATCTCCTTGCCGTTGACCGGGTTGACACCCCGGACGCCGTCCAGCTCCACGCCGGTCTTTTCCTTATTCAGCTCGGTGCGCTCCAGGTCAGACTTGGAGGCCGCCGCCTTCTGATAGGAGACGACCGCATCTGCGTTCTTCAGCCTGCCGCTCTCCAGCCAGCCCCGCACCAGGGCGTGCTCCGGGGAGAGGACCATGTAAGTCGCACCAAACAGGGTGTCGGGCCGGGTAGTAAAGACCTTGATGTCCTCGCCGGTAGTGGCCTTGAATACCACCTCGGCGCCGGTGGAGCGGCCGATCCAGTTGCGCTGCTGGGTCTTGACCCGGTCGATAAAGTCCACAGTGTCCAGACCGTCGATGAGCTTCTGGGCGTACTCTGTGATCTTCAGCATCCACTGGCTCTTTTCCTTGCGGATGACGGGGGCGCCGCAGCGCTCACACACGCCCTCTACCACCTCCTCATTGGCCAGCACACACTTACAGGAGGTGCACCAGTTCACAGGCATGGTGGTCTTATAGGCCAGACCGTGCTTATATAACTGAAGGAAAATCCACTGGGTCCACTTGTAGTAACCGGGGTCGGTGGTGTCCACCACCCGGTCCCAGTCGAAGGAGTAGCCCAGCATATGGAGCTGGCGGGTAAAGTTAGCGATGTTGTCCTTGGTCACCTTAGCGGGATGGACGTGATTCTTGATGGCGAAGTTCTCAGTAGGCAGGCCGAAGGCGTCGTAGCCGATGGGGAACAGCACATTATAGCCGTCCATCCGCTTCTTCCGGGCGATCACGTCCATGGCGGTGTAGGGCCTGGGATGGCCCACATGCAGGCCGGCGGCGGAGGGGTAGGGGAACTCTACCAGGCCGTAGAACTTGGGCTTGGAGGTGTCGCCGTTCTGGCAGGCGAAGGTCTTTTCCTCCTTCCACCTGCTCTGCCACTTCTTTTCGATGGCTGTGAAATCGTACTTCAAATCAATCACACTTTCCTGTATTTCTGCGCCGGAGTGAACCCTCCGGCAGGCATACGCATAAATTCCGTAATATTATATCCGAAAATTTCGATGATTGCAAGGGCCGCTCCCCCCTTTTTCCGCGTCCGTCTCCCGGAAGAGATGATAAAAAAATTCTCATCTCTCTTTCAAAAAATCTTAATCTTCTCTTTATTGCCTCTTAGAATCCATCCTGTATCCTGAATGCACACAGACAGGAAGGGAGAAAACATCATGGGAAACACCACAGAGGCGCGCACCATCTACATCCTTTTGACCCGCTCCGGGACCTGGTTTTCCCGTCTGATCCATCTGGCCACTGCGGATTCCTATACCCATGCATCCATTGGACTGGACGGCCCCATAGGTCCCTTTTACAGCTTTGCCCGGAAATACTCCCACTTTGCCCTCCCGGCCGGGCTGGTGGAGGAACAAATCGGTCCGGAGCTCCGGACCAAGAGGCAGCAGGTCCCCTGCTGCCTCTATGAGCTGTCCGTCTCCCCAGAGATATACGCCAGCCTCCGCCGGCAGATCAGTGCTATGTACGCCCAGCGGCAGCGATACCACTACAATCTGCTGGGTGCCCTCTCCTGCTTCTTCAACCTCCCGCTGGACCGGCGTGACCACTACTTCTGCTCCCAGTTCGTGGCCGGCCTCCTGCGGGACAGCGGGGCGCTGGAACTCTCCAAGCCGCCGGCCCTGGTCCGTCCTGCCGACTTCTGTCAGATCCATCAGCTCCGGACGGTCCACCAGGGGGACATGGGGGGCCTGCCCGCCCTCGCTCTGGCGTAGCGCCCCCATCTCCCATTCGATCAGAGGACCAACTTCCCGGTGGTTTTCTTTCTTACTCCGAAGAGGCCGGTGCGCAAGCGCACCGGCCTCTTTGTCTGTTTTATCGTTCTCTCTTATTCCGGCTTCAGGACCTGGCTCAGATCCTCCTCCTGGGCATCGCCCCACAGGCGCTCCAGGTCATAGAATTTCCGGGCCTCGTCCATGAAGATATGGACCACCACGGAGGAGAAATCCATCAGCACCCAGGTGCCGCCCCGGTGGCCCTCAATGTGGTGGACCCGCTCTCCGTTCCGCTCCATCGCCTCTTCGCAGACGTCAGACAGGGCCTTGATCTGGGTGGTGGAGGAGGCAGTACAGATGACGAAGTAGTCCGCCAGGGTGGTCAGCTCCTCCGTCTTCAGCACCTTGATCTCCATGCCCTTCTTACTGTCCAGGGCTTTGGCTAACACGATCGCACTCTCTCGGGATGTCATGGGCAAAATTCCTTTCCTTTTTGTATTCTGTATCAGGCATCACGCCACATCAGGCAGCAGCCACTCCGGGGGCAGATCGCTGCCGCCGCTCTCCCCCTCTGTGCCGGGCTGGGAGGGTTCGGACTGTGACGCACCCCCGTTCCCGCCGCCAGGGTCCTGCTCCGGCTGGGAGGCTCCAGCTCCCTCCCCCTGGCCGGGCCCTTCAGGCTGCACAGCCCCGGGGTCATCCGTATCGGGAGTCTCTCCCTCCGGCCCTTGCGTGCCGGGCTCCCCAGTCTCCGAGCCGGTGCTGCCGGGTTCCCCGGTTCCGGTCTCCGTGCCCTCCGGGGGCGTGGTGCCGGGGGTCTCCGTCCCGGCGTCCGTCTCCCCTGGCTGTTCTGTCTCAGGCTCCTCTGTCTCCTGGGTAGTCTGTGTCCCCGAGGAGGAGCTGGAGGACCCGGCGTAAGCCATGCTGGAGTCCAGCAGGGTGCCGGTGGTGACCCCGTATCCCCCGCCGCTCTTTTTGTACATCAGCTGGAGGTCGCTGGACTGGATCTGGTCCACATAGGGGTTCATGCCGCTGTTGAGGATCTCCAGCAGCTCCTTCTCCACCGGCAGCACCAGTGAGGCCCTGTCATACATGACCCCGGTATAGGGCATAGTGGAAAATTTCACATCGCTCTCCGGGTCCATGCCGATAGCCAGCTGTGCGAAGGCCAGGATATTGCCCACTGTCAGGTCGGTGGTCACGTTGTTCAGGAACACCTGGGCCAGTGCCGGGGCCTTCAGCAGGGTTGCTGGCTGGAGGCACTTGTCCAGTACGGCGGAGAGGAAGTCCTGCTGGATCTGGATACGTCCCACATCGCCCGGAGAGGGCTCCCCGTTGTTCTTCCGCCAGCGGATGACCTCCATGGCGTCCTCCCCGCTCAGCTTCCGGTAGCCAGCCTCCTGGTGGATATGCAGGTCCTGATAGGGATCGTCGTAGTTCATATCAAATGGGACGTCGAAGTACACTCCGCCCAAGGCGTCCACCAGCTCGCCGATGGCCTCCCACTCCACCATCACATAGAAGTCGGGGTAGATGCCGGTCAGGCGGCTCACCTCCTGCTTCAGGGCAGTCATGCCGTTCTCCACCCGCTGGGCCTCCGGCAGGTCGGAGGAGCCCCGGTTGCGGTTGTACACCACGTTGATCCGCTTCAGCGAACCGCCCTTGGCGCTGGTGTTGATCATAGTGTCCCGTGGCAGGCTGATGGCGTTCAGGCTCTTGTTGTTGGTGTCGAACGTAAAGAGGAGGATGGTGTCCGTCAGGCCGCTGGCCACGTCCCGCCCCACCACCAGGAAGGTGTAGTAGCCCTCCTTCCGTCCGCTCTTGGCCACATTGGGCAGCTCTGCCCCCGTGAACTGGATGTCCTCTCCCTCCCCGGGCTGCTGGGTGGTGTCCGGGCCGGCCGTCGGCGGGTCAGGCACCTTGGGCACCCGTATCCAGGCGCTCATCACCGCCCAGACCGCGATGATGGCGATGGCCAGGACCACCGCCGCCTGGAGCAGGCGGTGCCGGATGCGCTGTCCCCGGGTCATCCCGGCGATCCACTCCCGGCGCTGCTGCCGCCACTGTTGAAACTTCTCTCCCAGGGAGCGCCGCTCCCGATGCTGCTCTCTGCGTCCTCTGTTCTCAGTGCTCATCTGCTCGTTCCTCTTGTCATTCCTCTGTTTTTGTCCCGTGCTCTCTCAGCCAGTCCCGGGCCCGGAGGGTATTGGTGTGGATGGGGAGCCGGCGGTCCCACATCTCCTGGATGGTGGTCTCCACCCCCAGCAGCAGGGCCCGGTCCAGGTCCTCATACGCCAGCCGGCGCAGCTCCTCCACCCCCTCGAAGTCCCGGTTGGGCTCGATGTAATCGGCGATATAGATGATCTTTTCCAGCAGGGTCATGTCCGCCTTGGCCGTGGTATGCCAGAAGATGGCCTGGTACACCTCATCAGGTTCCCCAAAAATGTCCCGAGCGATACAGGCCCCCGTCTTGGCGTGGAGCAGCTTCACCGCCTGCTGTTCCAGCTCATCCAGCTCCACCCCGTACTGCCGGCACAGGCGGAGCTGGTCGTCCAGTTCCAGATACTTGGTGCAGTCGTGGAGGATAGCGGCCCGGCGGGCCATCCCCTCGTCTCCGCCCCACCGCTCGGCCAGGCGCACCGCCTCCTCCTCCACGCCCATAACATGTGGGACCCGCTTGGCCCGGATCATGGAGTAGGAACAGGCCCGCAGCTCCGGAAGCTCCAGCCGCTTCAGGTCCGCGTGGGTGCCGTACAGCCGGTTCATCAGGATATAGCCGTACACCTGGGGGAGCAGATACTCCTGTCCCTCCCCCCGGGCCAGCAGCTCCCGCAGCCGGGTAGAGGACACATCCACCAGTCCCGGCAGGGTGATGGTGACGATCTGGGCCTGATACTTCTGGGAGAGGAGCTCCCTCTGGGGGGCGAACAGCTCCTCTCCGTCCTGCTCTGTTCTGCCAAAGGCGCAGATCCCCGCCAGCTGGGTGATGACCTCCGGGTCGTGCCACAGGTGGAGGGTGAGGAACATGTCTGTCCCCATAAGCAGCCACAGCTGGGCGTCCGGGTACTGAGCCCGGATGGCCCGGAGGGTATCGGCGGTATAGCTCTTGCCCTCCCGGTCCAGCTCCATGCGGGATACCTCCGCCACCTTCGGCATGGATAGGGCGTCCGCCATCCGCTCGGTCATGGCCAGACGGTGGGCGCCCTCCGGCGTCCCCTCCGGCAGGGCCTTGTGGGGCGGGACCGCCGCCGGGATCAGGATCAGCTTGTCCAGCTCCAGCACCTTGACCGCCGTCCGGGCCGCCTCCAGATGCCCCAGGTGGGGTGGGTTGAAGGTCCCTCCATAGATCCCAATTTTCATACAGACACCCTTCCTTTCCAAGTTCACCGCTCCCCCGGCTCTGAGCTGGACGGGAGAGCGGATGCCAGATCCCGCCACAGCTGTTCTCCGTCCAGAATGCGCCAGTTTAAGCGCTCCCCGCTGTCATAGGCGAAGGCGCCCTCCGGTCCGGCGATCAGATACCAGCTGCCCCCCCGGTAGCTGAAGCCCAGCTCTAAGGGGTACCTATCCAGTTGGTAGGCGCCCACCTTCCCGCCATAGACCCGCCGGCAGCGCGCGATCCGCTCTGTCACAGCTTCCCGGTCTGCCCGGTCCGTCAGGTCTACCCTCGCCTGTCCGTCCCACAGGGTCACACAGTACAGCTCTCCCTCCATCATGGAGCGGGGAAAGAAGCACCAGAGCAGTCCCCCCACCGCAGCCAGAAGCAGGAGGGCGGTCAGGGCCGCACGCCATTTTCTCCGTTTCAAGAGACAAGCCTCCTCTCAGCCCTTCTTCCGCTTCACTCCTTCTTGCTGCCGCTCCTCAGAGACAATTCTGTTTTTTATGGCTCCCTCTGGGGTACGCTTTCTCTCTTCTTTCCCTCCACCAGCACGATCTTGTCCTTTTTGTCCTTCCGGTGGCTCTGGCGGTAGAGAACAAATTTGGTCCCGATCACCTGGACCACCTCGCTTCTGGTCAGGGGGGCCAGCGCCTCCGCCGCCTCCCGGGCCGACATCAGGGCGTTTTCCAGCACCCTGCCCTTGATCAGCTCCCGGGCCTCCAGGGCATCGTTGGCCTGCTTGACCAAATTGTCACCGATGCCCTCCTTGCCCACGATCAGGATGGTGTCGATCCCGTTGGCCAGACCGCGCAGCTGGGCGCGCTGTTTGCTTGTCAAATCCATCGTCCTCACAAACTCCATTCCGCTCCGTCCGCCTCCCGGCGGACATCCGCTCTATTCCGTTGCTCGTCCTCTCCAAATGGGACCCGCTCCGCTGGGCTCCCATTTGGGGCCGGGCGTCAGCTTTTCTCCAGATACTCCCTCAGTTTCACCTGAAACGCCTCCAGAGCCTTCCCCCGGTGGGAGATGGCGTTCTTCTCCTCCGCCGTCAGCTGAGCAAAGGTTTTTTTCAGCGGCGGCACAAAAAACACCGGGTCATAGCCGAAGCCTCCCTCCCCCATGGGGGTGAAGGCCACGGTGCCCTCACATTCTCCTCTGGCAGAGAGCACGTCTCCGTTGGGGAAGCAGCAGGTGATCACCGATACAAAGCGGCAGGTCCGGGGCATCTGGCCCCGCATGTTCTCCAGCAGCAGGCGCACCCGTCCCGGGTCGTCCAGTCCAGGCCCTCCGTACCGGGCGGAGTACACCCCCGGCGCGCCGTTGAGGGCGTCCACGCACAGCCCGGAGTCGTCGGCGATGGCAGGCAGACCGCTGGCCTCCATGACCGCCCTGGCCTTCAGCAGGGAATTCTCTTCAAAGGTGGTGCCGGTCTCCTCCACCTCCACATCCACCCCCGCCTCAGCCTCAGAGCAGACCTCCACGCCCAGATGGGACAGGATATCGTTCATTTCCGCCAGCTTTTTCTTGTTTTTACTTGCTAGTACCAGCTTCATAGTTACCACTCCCACGGGTCCTTGCCCTTTCGTTTGTTCCACTTTTTATCCTCTTTTTGCTCCGCCTTCTGCTCCTGCCAGTTCTCCCGGTTTTTTTCTATATCAGACCTGATCTGATCCAGCTTCTTTTTCAGCTTCTGTCCGGTGGTCTCGATCTCCGGCACAGGGACAATAATCCGGCGGCAGTCGGGACAGTAGAAGGCCTCCGCCTCCTCAGGTTTGGAGTTACCCCTCCAGCACAGCCCGCTGGACCGTCTGAAGCCGTCGGATACCCTTCTCGCACAGCTCCACCAGCTGCCGCTGCTCGTCCAGTGTGAAGGGGCGCTCCTCGCCGGTGCCCTGGATCTCGATGAGGCGGCCCTGGTCGTCCATGACGCAGTTCAGGTCCACCATGGCGGCGGAGTCCTCCTCATAGCACAGATCCAGCAGGGGCACATCGTCCACAATGCCGGCGGACACGGCGGCCACATAGCCGCTGACCGGATACTCCGCCAGCTGGCCTGCTTCCATCATCTTTCGGAAGGCCAGCATCATGGCCACAAAGCCGCCGGTGATGGAGGCGGTACGGGTCCCTCCATCCCCCTGGAGCACATCACAGTCGATGGTGATGTTCCAGGGGCCCAGCTTCTTCATGTCCACCACAGAGCGCAGAGCCCGGCCGATGAGCCGCTGGATCTCGGCGGAGCGGCCGTTGAGCTTCAGCTTGGAGATGTCCCGGCGGGACCGCTCCCGGTTGGCCCGGGGGAGCATGGAGTACTCGGCGGTGACCCACCCCTCCCCCTCGGGCACGTGGCGGGGCGGCCGGTCCTCCACGCTGGCGGTGCACAGCACATGGGTGTTTCCGCACCGGATCAGGCAGGAGCCCTCGGCAAACTTGTTGATATGGAGGATGATCTCCACAGTTCGGAGCTCATCGTTTTTTCTTCCGTCAATACGCGGCATCGTCTTGTCCTCTCCTGTTCTCTGAGTGGCCCGCTGAGGGCCCCTCTGTTTTATGCGGTCTTTACTGAATGCCTCCCATGCTCATGAAAAATGATTCGGTGATGTCCTGCCCCTCTCCGTCGTACAGGGTGATCTGCTCCACGGAGGCAAGTCCGGTGGGGATACGGCTGTCCACCCCGGTGTGGATGAAAAAGACCTCTTTCCGGGGCAGCTTCAGCTCATATTCATAGCCCCTGTCCAGTGTGATTTGGACCCTGTCGATCTCTCCGAAGGTGTTCCGTCCCTGAAAAAGCAGCTGCTTTCCGCCGTTCTCCTCGATCACACCGCACCGAAAGGGGGCGTTTCCGGAAGAGGTGTGGGCGATCCGATATCTGCCGGTGATGCTCCGCTCCAGCAGAGCGTAGCCCAGCTTCTCCCCCACCTCCATGGGGACGTAGGTCCGCTCTCCCAGGGTGACCGGCTCATGCAGCCGGGGCTGATAGCCATCGACCGCGTCTATCCCCCGGTTCAGCCAGTTCGTCAAAGAGCCCTCCAGCCCGTCCATTCCAGGATCAAGGGGGTAGGAGAGGCGGTCGTTGATCCAAAAGCCCCCCGCCGCCAATGCGGCGGCACAGAGCACGCCCAGAAATATCTTCCCGATACGCTTCACGGCAGGCCCTCCCTCCGTATTCCCCTCCCGTTCCGGGAGACGTCATTTTATTTTACCATATCGCTGAGGAAAAATGTTGAAATAGATATGAATATGACTCTTAATTTTTCTTAACTCTGAGGCGGCAGCTGCCCCGCCGATGACATGGTCTTACAACGGCGAGCGCCAGGACGGCCGGCTCCCAATTCCTAATCCCTAACTCAAATGAGCGCCTGCGCAAACTCCAGCGCGTCAAAGGGTCTGAGGTCGTCGATCCCCTCGCCTACCCCGGCGTACTTCACAGGCACGCCCAGCTCCCGGGCGATGGCGATGGCGATCCCCCCCTTGGCGGTGCCGTCCAGCTTGGTGAGGACGATGCCGGTGATGCCGGCGGCCTCCCGGAACTGCTTGGCCTGGATCAGTCCGTTCTGCCCTGTGGTGGCGTCCAGCACCAGCAGGGTCTCCTTGGCGCAGCCCGGCAGCTCCCGGTCGATGACCCGGGAGATCTTGTTCAGCTCGTTCATCAGGTTCTGTTTGTTGTGCAGCCGCCCGGCGGTATCCACCAGCACCACGTCGGTGTTCCGGGCCTTGGCGGCGGAGGCAGCGTCAAAGACCACAGCCGCCGGGTCCGCACCCTCGTGCTGCCTGATGATCTCCAGGCCGGAGCGGTCCGCCCAGATGGTCAGCTGCTCTGCGGCGGCGGCCCGGAATGTGTCGGCGGCGCACAGCAGCACCTTTTTCCGCTCCTTCTTCAGCTGTGCCCCGATCTTGCCGATGGTGGTGGTCTTGCCCACCCCGTTCACCCCGATGAACAGTACCACCGAAGGCTTGGTGGACAGGTCCAGGGCTGGGTCGCCCACCTGCATGGCGTCGGCGATACACCGGCACATGCAGGTCCGGGCCTCCTCCACCGTCTTGATGCGCTCCTCCCGCACCCGGCGGCGCAGTTCCTCCACCAGCTCCAGGGTGGTGTCCATGCCGGTGTCCGCCAGGATCAGGGACTCCTCCAGCTCATCGTAAAAGTCGTCGGTCAGCTCCGAACCGAAGCTGGCAAAAATATTGATCTTTTTCAGCTTGTCAAAAAAGCCCATACGTTTGATCCTTTCTTAAAACAATCTGGTATTCTTCTTTCCGCAGAAGGGGCACTTGGGGCTGTCCAGCTCATAGCTCCTGCCGCAGCTGGGACACTCCATCCGGGCGATGCCGCTGCCCTCCGGGTCCTCCAGCTCAGACCACTCTCCCCGGAAAAATTCCAGCTTCCCGCAGTCTGAACAGCACAGGATATCCACATCCAGCGCCCCGGCCAGCAGGTTGTCCAGATCTCCCAGGACCCACCCTGTCTTTCCCAGCTGGAGAAATTCCCGCCGCAGCAGCTCCATCGTCCCGCCGCAGCGCAGGCATCTCAGGGTCCTCCGGCTCATGTCCCGCTCCCTTCCAGTCGGTCCCGGCCGATATAGGTCTCCTCCGTGGAGTACAGCCGGTCTCCAATGGAGGTCAGCTTGCGGACCTCCTGCTCCCGGCCGTCCAGGATGACTCGGACCCGGATTCCGTTCCAGCTGTCGGAGGTAGTGGCGAAGCAGTACAGCGTCTCCTCCGGCGCCACCGGCTTGCTGTTCTCCGGGGTGCGGGCCCGCAGGACCAGGCACACCTCACTGTCCTCCTCCGTCTCTTCGGAGGCGGTCAGCCCGCCCTCCAGCAGGGAACGGTCCTGGTCCGGCAGATAGAGCAGATACTCGTCGGTGTCCTGGCGGTAGAGCCAGAAGACAATCCCTTCTGTCTCCGGGGTCTGCTCCAGTTCTCCGGCCGCCTGCTCCATCCACTGGGCGATGTCCGGCGCGGACAGGTCGATCTCTCCCGGCTCCCGCAGAGTGTAGCGCACCGCCTCCCCCTGCTCGTTGTACATCTGGTACCAAGTCCCTGTCTCTTCGGGACCTTCGTCCTGGGGGATAACATATCCCAGCCCCGCGAATACCAGCTTCACCCCCGCAAAAAGGACCGCGATCAGCAGGATCAGCCCCACAATGGGCAGCCACCCGCCCTTTTCCTTCTCCTTCAAATGTATCCTCCCCGGTTCTATGCCGTAAAATATCTGTTCTCCGCCCAGCGGGCAGTATTGGGGTCGATATAGGCCCAGTGATCCAGAAAATCGTCCTCATTCAGGGGGAGGAATGAGATCTCACCGGATCTTCAGCTCTTTCTCCACGTCGTTGAGATTGATCGTCAGCATACGGCTCACGCCCTGCTCCTTCGTCGGTGCAAAGTCCGCTTCTGCTCGGGACGCCCCTCCGGGCATCCCTCGCCCGCTCCCTTGCGCCTCCTCTCCCAGTCCGGCCCGCTTCGCTGGGCCCGGCCTGGGGTCCCGCCATGCAGGAGCAGGGAAAGGAAGTTCATCGGATCTTCAGCTCTTTCTCCACGTCGTTGAGATTGATCGTCAGCATACGGCTCACGCCCTGCTCCTGCATGGTGACGCCGTAGAGGACGTCGGCCTCCTCCATAGTGCCGCGCCGGTGGGTGATGACGATAAACTGGGTCTTGTCCGCCATGGAACGCATGTAATGGGCGAACCGGGCCACATTGTTGTCATCCAGGGCGGCCTCGATCTCGTCCATCACCACGAAGGGGGTGGGCCGGACCTTCAAAATGGCGAAATACAGGGCGATGGCCACGAATGCCTTTTCCCCGCCGGAGAGCAGGGTGATGATCTTCAGCGCCTTGCCCGGGGGCTGCACTTTGATCTCGATGCCGCAGTTGAGGATGTCCTCCGGGTCCTCCAGCTCCAGCGTGGCCTTGCCGCCCCCGAAGAGCTCTGTGAAGGTCTGCCCGAATGCCTGGTCGATGGTCTGGAACTCCCGGGCGAAGATGGTCTTCATCTCCCCGGTGATGTCCGCGATGATCTCCTCCAGCTCCCCCTTGGCCCGCTGGACATCGTCTCTCTGGTCGGTGAGGTAGGTGTATCGTTCGTTGACCCGCTGATACTCCTCGATGGCCCCCAAATTTATGGAGCCCAGGCTGGAGATGGCCCGCTTCAGCTCCCCGATGCGCCGGCTGGCCTTGGGCACCGATTCGATCTCCACCCGGTGCTGCTTGGCCGCCTCGTGGGACAGCTCGTAGGTCTCCCACAGCTTATCCAAAAGCTGCTTCTCCTCCATAGCGGCAGCCACCTTCCGCTGCTCCAGTATGGAGACCTCCCGCTCCATGGCCAGCAGCTCGTCGTTCTTGGCCCTGCTGTCTTTGTCCGCCTGGTTGCGCTGTCCCTCCAGGGCCAGCTTTTCCTCGCCCAGGGCGCGGATCTCCTCGCTGCGGACCTGATTCTCCGCCCGCAGCTCCTGGAGGCGTGCTGTCTTCTCCCCGATCTCCTGGGTGAACTGGCGGTTCTTCTCCTCATACTGGCCGATGAGGGCCTGGTTCTGCTCCCGGTCCCCCGCCATGTCGTCCCGCAGGCTCTTCAGCTCACCCAGGCTCTTGGCCGTGGTCTCCTGCTCCGCCTCCAGGGCGGCCAGGGAGGCGGTGAGCTCGGACAGCTCCCGGGTGATGCGGGCGGACCGGTCCTGGAGATCCGTCTGGCCTCTGACCTTTCCCTCCGCCTCGCTCTTCAGGGCAGCGGCGGCCCCCTCCAGCTCCTGGATGCGGCTCCTGGCCCCCCGGGTGTCCGACTCGATCTGGGCAGAGCGGCTCTTCAGCTGCTCCAGCTCCTCCCGCTGGGACGACGACTGGCGCTCCAGGTCGGCCACCACGCTGTCGCAGTGGGCCGCCTCGCCCTCAGCCTTCAGGATGGCGTCCTCCCACTCCCGCAGCTGGCTCTGGGCCGTCTCCATCTCATAGCCGGCGGCGGCGGCCTCCCGGTCCGCCTCCTCCAGCGCCTTGGCGGCCTGGGCCAGTTGCTCCCGCAGGCCCCGGCCCTGTTCGTTCAGCCGCTCCAGCTCGTTGGCACGGCTCAAGATGCCGGCACTGCGGCTGGCGGAGCCGCCGGTCATGGAGCCGCCGGGGTTCAGCACCTGCCCGTCCAGGGTGACGATGCGGAACTTATAGCCGTATTTCCGGGCCGCTGCGATGGCGTGGTCCAGGTCCTCCATCACCGCCACCCGGCCCAGCAGGTTGGAAAACACGTTCCGGTACTGGGGCTGGAAGGAGATCAGCTGATCTCCCACCCCCACGAAGCCGGGCTCCCGCCGGAGGGCCTGTCCCTCCCTCAGCTCCCCCGGCCGGATGGAGCTGAGGGGCAGAATGGTGGCCCGGCCTGCGTCTCGGCGCTTCAGATACTGGATGACGGCCTTGCCGTCCTCCTCCCGGTCCACCACCAGGTTCTGCATGGCACCCCCCAGCGCGGTCTCAATGGCCACGGTGTACTCCTCCGGCACCTTCAGCAGGTCGGCCACCGGACCGTGGATATGCTGGAGGCTTCCCCGCTGGGCCTCCCCCATCACCAGCTTGACCGCCTTGGAGTAGCCCTCGTGGAGCTTCTCCATCTCGGTGAGCATCTTCACCCGGGATGACAGGGCATTCTCGTCCATCTGGAGCTTCATATGGCGCTCCCGGGCCTGCTCCGCCTTCTTCCGGCGTGACTCCAGGCGCAGGGCGTAGCCGCTGATGACGTTCTGCACCGCGTCCCGCTCCTCCACCGCCTGGGCCAGGGCCTTCCGGGCCTGACGCTGGGCGGCGCGCCCCTCCTCCAGCCGGCTGTCCAGCTCCCGCAGCTCCTGGCGCACCGTCTCGTCCCGGTCCAGCACCTCCTGAGCGGCAGCCGCCAGGGCGGAGAGCAGGGCCTTGGCCTCGGCGGCGGTGGCCGTCTCCATGGCCTCCTTCTGCCGCAGTTCCTCCAGCTCCCGTGCCAGTGTCCCGGCAGACCGGGCCGCCTCCTGGGCCTGCTCGCTCTTGCCCCGCAGCTCCTCCCGCATCCGAGTCAGCTTGTCCTCGATCTCGGCCAGCCGCTCCTGCCGCTGGCCGATCTGGCCCGCCAGGCTGTCCGCCCGGCCTTCCTGCTGGTCCAGGTCCGCCCGGATGCGCTGAGCGTTGTCCAGGTTGTTCTGCACATTGTTCTTCAGCACCGCGATAGCGCTCTCCAGCTCCGCCGCAGCGGCCTCCCGGCTCTGGCTCTCAAAGCGCAGCCGGTCCGCCTCCACGTCCTTCTCCCGCATCTGGGCGGAGAGGGCCTCGGCGGCGGCATACAGCCGCTCCAGGGCCACCCGGGCCTCCTCCTTCTGCCGGGCAGCCTCCTGATAATCGGCGTCCAGCTTGATGTGGCTGGCCCGCAGCCGCTCCAGGGTATCCAGCCACACGGAGACCTCCAGCCCCTTCAGCTCGTCCCGCAGCACCAGGAACTTTCTGGCCCGCTCACTCTGCTCCCGCAGGGGCTCCACCTGGAGCTCCAGCTCGGCGATCTTGTCGTTGACCCGGACCAGGTTCTCGTCCGTATGGGCCAGCTTCCGCTCTGCCTCCTCCTTCCGGTGGCGGTAGCGAGAGATGCCGGCGGCCTCCTCAAAGACCTCCCGGCGGTCGGCGCTCTTGACGGAGAGGATCTCGTCGATCTTGCCCTGGCCGATGATGGAGTAGCCCTCCCGGCC
>OGGQ01003569.1_pt1 | contig 14363 bp, 10 predicted proteins | sample 1571191 | NCBI WGS metagenome assembly OGGQ01 (sample SAMEA2582061, study PRJEB24529) | metagenome | biome: Human gut stool | place: China | collected 2011
TTTTTTTATGGCCCGCTCGTTCCCACTCGCTCGTTTTGGCGGTTGTACCGCATTGTTTCGGTCGAGGGGCTATTACGAGTCCCATGTACGTACCCTGATTTGGGGACTTTCTTTCCTAAAAATGCTTTTCAGCATATTTTCCCGAAAATGCGTCCCAAATCGGTCTTAGCATACCGGAGGAAATAGTCCCTCGAACGGATCAGGGACAACCATCCCCAAAACCAGCGAGTGGGAACGAGCGGCCATAAAAAACCGGGTCCAGGGCGGAGCCCTGGTGTTCTTTCCTCCGACTTTCTTCAAAGAAAGTCGGGCTCCCCCGCCGGAGTCGGCGGGGGCCCCACCTCGCAGGGGCTAACCTGCGCCGGTCCAAACCTGGACCACCTGCCGAAAGCAGACTCGGTAGAGCCCCCCACCCAAAGGCCCCGGCGGGGGCCTCCCCGTCCCCCCAGAAACGGCAAGTCCAGGGAGGAAACTTCTTTCCTCCCTGGACCGCTTCCCCGCCGGGTGTCCCGGCGTTATCGCTCCACCCCGCAGGGGTAGGCGCTCTGGGCCGCCAGCTGATCCAGCATCACGCTGGCATAGAACCGATACCCGCCGGAGAAGTTGTAGCAGTCATACCCGTGCTGGGCCAGGATGCGGCAGGCCAGATAGCTCCGCAGTCCGCTCTGGCACATGACGTAGACGGGCTTCTGGGGATCGATCTCCCCCAGCCGCTGGCGCAGCTCGTCCACCGGGATGTTCACAAACCCCTGGGCACAGCCCCCGCTGTACTCCATGGGGGTGCGGGCATCCAGCAGGGTGACGCTGCCGTCCCGGGGCAGGTCGGCCACCTGGTCCCAGTGGAACTGCTTGACCAGGCCGGCCTCGATGTTCTCAGCCATGAACCCCGCCATGTTCACCGGGTCCTTGGCGGAGGAGTAGGGGGGCGCGTAGGCCAGGTCCAGGTCCTTCAGCTGGGGCCCGGTGAGCCCGGCGTGGATGGCGGTGGCCAGCACGTCGATCCGCTTGTCCACGCCCTCGTATCCCACGATCTGGGCACCCAGCAGCCGGAGGGTGCCCTTCTCGAACACCACCTTCATGGTCATCACCTTGCCGCCGGGGTAGTAGCCGGCGTGGCTCATGGGGGAGAGGAAGACCTTGTCGCAGTCGATGCCCGCCTGCCGGGCGGTCTTCTCGTTGACACCGGTGGTGGCGATGGTCATGTCGAACACCTTGATGACGGAGCTGCCCTGAGAGCCCAGGTACCGGCTCTCAATGCCGCAGATGTTGTCCGCCGCGATGCGGCCCTGCTTGTTGGCGGGCCCCGCCAGGGACAGGAGGGTGTCCTGCCCGGTGACGAAGTGCTTCACCTGCACCGCGTCGCCCACGGCGTAGATGTCCGGGGCGGAGGTCTCCATCCGGTCGTTCACCACGATGCTGCCCTTGATGCCCAGCTCCAGCCCGGCGTCCCGGGCCAGCTGCGTGTCCGGCGTGACGCCGATGGCCAGCACCACCATGTCGGCGGTCAGAGGGGCCTCGTCCTTGATGAGCACGTTCACACGCTTTCCGTCGGCGGCAAAGCCCTCCACCGTGCGGCCCAGCATCAGCTTGACGCCCCTCTGCCGCAGCTGGGCGTGGAGGAAGGCGGCCATGTCCGCGTCCAGGGGATTCAGCAGCTGCTTCGGCCGCTGGACCACCGTCACGTCCAGTCCCAGCTCCCGCAGGTTCTCCATCAGCTCGATGCCGATGAAGCCGCCGCCGGCCAGCACCGCGGACTTCGGGCGGTTCTGCTCGATAAATTCCCGGAGCTTCAGGGTGTCCTCCACGGTGCGGAGGGTGAACAGCCGGTCGATCCCCACACCGGGCAGCGCCGGCTGGGTGGGCTTGGCGCCGGGGGACAGGATCAGCTTGTCGTAGTGCTCCGTAAAGGCCTCACCCGTAGCCAGGTTTTTCACGTCCACCGTCTTGGCGTCCGGGTGGATGGCCGTCACCTCGTGGCGGACCCGCATGTCCACCCGGAACCGCCGCCAGAAGCTCTCCGGCGTCTGGAGGGTCAGCTCCGCCCTGTCGGTGATGACGCCGCCGATGTAGTAGGGCAGGCCGCAGTTGGCATAGGACACATACCCGGACCGCTCGAACACCACGATCTCCGCGGATTCATCCAGCCGGCGGAGCCGGGCCGCGGCAGTGGCGCCTCCGGCCACACCGCCCACGATCACGATCTTCATTTCATTTGACCACCTTTCCGTGATAATTGGAGATGCCGCCCAGGTCTGTGACGTGGGAATACCCCATCCGCCGCAGGATGGCGGCCGCCTGGCGGCTCCGGGCGCCGCTGAGGCAGTAGACGAACAGGGGGGTCTCCAGAGTCCCCGGCAGGGACGGCGCCCGCCCCAGCGTGTGCAGGGGCACGTTCCGGCTGTCCGGGATGTGGCCGCCGGCGTACTCCTCCTCCGTGCGCACATCCAGCAGCAGCGCGTCCGGCGTCTGGGCGAACCGCTCCAGCTCCTGCCCCATGTCGGGGCGCTTCATAAAGTCAAACAGTCCCATATGGCAGATCCTCTCTTACGGTCATCATAGCAGGCTTTTCCCTGCTTTGCAAATGGCTGATGTTGTATCTTAACCATATCACAGCGGTCCGCCCTTTTCTGTGACCAAGTCACCATGGCGGGAGCCTGCGGCCCCGGAAAAATGGGAGAGGCGGCACAGGGATCGCCCTGCGCCGCCTCTCCGGCGGATCTCAGTCCTGTTCAGGAGCCGTACTGGAAGTGGGTGCCATAGTAGTATTCCAGGCTCCGGTACTGGGTCAGGAGCGCCTGCCCCTCCGGGTCCAGCTCCGTGGTCAGGGCTCCGTTTCGGAGATAGGAGCCCATGGAGGTCAGCACGGGGATCTCCCGCCAGATGTCCGTGGTGGCCTGGGTCCAGGCGTTTCCGGTCCAGCCCACATAGTCGAACAGCAGATTCATCAAAAAGCAGGAGGAAACGGCAGGGCCCTCCCCCTGGAAGTCCCGGCCCAGGACCGCCTTGGCGGCATCGTTGGCCCAGATCAGGTACCGGGTGCCGTAGTAGTTGTAGAAGCCCTCCTCCGTGGAGGTGTCCAGGTTGACGCCCAGCTCCTGATAGGCGGAGTTGTTGTAGCCCAGCCAGGGCTTGTGGTCCCCGTAGACCACCAGCACCACCGGCCGCTCCTCCGCCCGGAGCTGGTCCACCAGAGCGGAGAGCTGCGCCGCCGTATCGGAGACGGAGCCCAGATAGTTGTCCACGATGTTGGTGGTCTCCGTGGAATACCGGCCGTCGGTGTAGTGCTTCCCACGCCAGACGCTCTCCGTGTCATAGGGGCCGTGGCCCTGGTAGGTGACGTTGAAGGAGAAATAGGGGGTACCCGCTCCGTCCCGGTTGGCGGCGTACAGGTCAAAGATCTCCGGGAACAGGATGTTGTCCGGGGCGATGGCGTCCGGGGACAGGGCCTGATAGTGGTTCTCCAGGAAGTAGTAGGTGGGGATGCCCAGATAGGCGTTGACGTTCCGCCGGTTGTAGAACCAGTCGTAGCTGGGGTGGCTCCCCTCCACGGTATAGCCCTGGCTGTCAAAGTACCACCCGTAGGAGTTGGTGTTGGTGCGGAAATTCCACAGGTCCGTGTAGCCGGTGAGGAAGGCCCGCTCCGTGTCCACGGTGCCGCCGGCGAAGATGTTGGTGATGAGGTCGCCGGTGTAGCTCTCCGCCTCCAGGGCGTGGTAATCGGCGTAGGCGCTCTCCCAGTCGATGCCCTCCACCCCCTGGAAGCGGGAGAAGTCGGCAAAGGCCTCCAGCTGGATGGTGATGAGGTCCACCTTCTTCTCCTCCGGGATGTCCGCATCGGTGTAGGAGGCCAGCAGGGCTTCCGCAGCCGCCTCGTCGTAATCCTCCGGCGGCTGGATGCCGCTCTCCGTGATGCTGTGGAGGAAGGGGTAGAGGAAGCCCTTGGAGATATACAGCTGGGTGGAGGACCAGCGGTTGATGTGGTCGAAGTTCTGGGTGCCGTTGTCGTAGAGATCTTCATCTGCGTACACGCTGGACACAGCCACCGCCAGGACCACACCGGCGGCACAGAGCCCCACCCGGACGCCTCTCCGGGGGACGCCCCGGGCCAGCAGGCGGAGCAGCAGCGTCCCCGCCAGGATGCAGAGGAGCCCCAGCCAGATCCGCTTGTCCGGCGACAGATCGTAGTTGGCGTTCTGGGTGATGGCCCCGGCCTCCCGGATATACTTGATGTCCTCGAACATCAGCGGGTCGTCCCGGCAGCGGAGCAGGTAGTAGTTGGCCAGCGATAGCCCGCCCACGATCACGGAGGACACCAGAAAGGACAGCCACGGCCTGCCCAGCAGCCCGTGGACGATCAACAATAGCAGCAGGACCGGCAGGATGTTCAGCAGGGCGATCAGCGGATGGGTAAAGTAGCTCCAAAACAGCGCCTTGGCATAGGTGCCGAAGGCAAAGGCCAGGGACAGCGCCCCCAGGCAGATGCCTGCCAGCAGCAACAGCGCGCCGTTCCAGGTCCAGAACAGCACCTTCCGCCGGGGCTCCAGCCCGGCGGCGGAGGAGCGGAACAACCAGTGATCTTTCAAGTGACAGTACCTCCAACCATGAGAATGACCGTGGTGGCAAAGATCCCCCAAAGCCTGACGGCTCCAAGGGATCGATCGGAACAGACCGCGCGAGGGCACCCTTCTGGGGTCCCGCGCGTCAAAGCCGCCCGTGTGTTCGGATAGCCTCCATTTTATAGTACCTGCCGATCCACTGTCAAGCGTTCCGGCTTGGGATCGGCTCCGGCGGCCGGACGTCCCATGGTTACCTCCTGGTACCTATGCCACAAGATTGTGCGTACTTTACGGGAGGGACGCGCTGCCGTACAATGGGAAGCAAGAGGCGAGGCACCAAGACGGCACCTCAGATCCCGGTACCTGGCCTGCACCGCCGCGGACTTTACATTTGGAGGGAACGCCCCATGACACGCAAGGAACAACTGACGTTTTTGATCGATGCACTGCTGGCGGAGATGCCGGAATACCGGGAGCAGGCGGAGGCGTTTCCGACCGATGACGCCGCCCAGCGGCGGCTGCTCCGCTCCCTGATGAACGTCCGGCCGCCCATGCCTCTGGACCCCCAATTTTTGGAGGTGCAGGACGCCCTCCTCTCCGCTGAACGGGAGGAAAAGGGCGTGGTGGACGGGGCGGCCCTGCCGCCCATCGCGGCAGATCCCCGCCTGGTCCTCTGGCAGGGGGACATCACCCGCCTTGCGGCGGACGCCATCGTGGACGCGGACAACTCCGCCCTGCTGGGCTGCTTCGCCCCCTGTCACGGCTGCATCGACAACGCCATCCACTCGGCGGCGGGGCTCCAGCTCCGGGACGCATGCGCGGAGCTCATGCGGGCCCAGGGCCATCCGGAGCCCGCCGGCCGGGCCAAGCTGACAAAGGGCTATAACTTGCCGGCTCAATACGTGCTCCACACCGTGGGGCCCATCGTGGGCAGGTGGGTGACCTGGAAGGACCGGCGGGAGCTGGCCGCCTGCTACCGCGCCTGTTTGGAACTGGCGGCGGCGCACGGGCTCCGGACCGTGGCCTTCTGCTGCATCTCCACCGGCGAGTTCCACTTCCCGAACCAGGAGGCCGCTGAGATCGCCGTGAACACGGTGCGGGACTTTCTGGACCAGCGAACGACTTCCATCGAGAGGGTGATCTTCAATGTTTTCAAAGACCTGGACAAGGACATCTACCGCCGTCTCCTCGGACCCGATCGGACGGCTGCGTGAGGCGCTGGCCGCCGCGGACGCGGTGGTGGGCGGGGCCGGGGCGGGCCTCTCCGCATCCGCGGGGCTCACCTACTCCGGGGAGCGGTTCCGGCGGTACTTCGGCGACTTCCAGGCCAAGTACGGCATCCGGGATATGTATTCCGGCGGCTTCTACCCCTTCGGGAGCCTGGAGGAATACTGGGCCTGGTGGAGCCGGCAGATCCTGGTGAATCGGTATGAGAAGGCGCCGGAGCCGGTGTATGAAAATCTGCTGGACCTGGTGAAAGACAGGGATTACTTTGTCCTGACCACCAATGTGGACCACCAGTTCCAGCTGGCGGGCTTTGACAAGCGGCGGCTGTTCTACACCCAGGGGGATTACGGCCTGTGGCAGTGCTCCCAGCCCTGCCACCAGGAGACCTATGACAACGAGGAGACCGTCCGTAGGATGTTCGCGGAGCAAAAGGAGATGCGGGTCCCCACGGAGCTGGTGCCCCATTGCCCCACGTGCGGCCGCCCCATGACCATGAATCTCCGGTGCGACGATACCTTTGTCCAGGACGAGGGCTGGTACGCCGCAGCCCGGCGGTACGAGGACTTCCTCCGGCGGCACAGGGGGATGCGGGTGCTGTTCCTGGAGCTGGGTGTGGGCGGCAACACCCCGGTCATCATCAAATACCCCTTCTGGAAGATGACCCTGGAGAACCGAAAGGCCACCTATGCCTGTGTGAACCTGGAGGAGTCCTATGTCCCCCGGGAGATCCAGAAGCGGTCCATCTGCATCGCCGCGGACATCGGGCGCGTCCTGGCACAGCTTTCTGCACAGAGAATGTGAATTTAGGCCCGGATCCCCGGCGCGGAAGGACCCTATGATCCGGCAAACAAAAAGCAGCTGACCTCAGCCATGAGGTCAGCTGCTTTTTGTCATCCTTGAAAAGCGCATCTCCCTGGCCGATTCCTCTTCAGATGCGGCCCATTCAAACCGGGCCTGTATCCGGCCCCTGGTCTTCTCTGGTCGACTGCTGCAGCAGGCGCACCAAGTCGCCGGTCATCTGGTCGTAGAAGAACAGCTGCGCGGGGGATAGGGCGGAGAGCTTTTCCAGAATGGAGACGGCCAGCAGATTCGATTCCGGCAGCGGCGCCCGGCCCCGCAGGATCCACTCCGTGGAGGTGCCCAGGACCTCGCACAGATGGAGCACGGTCTCCAGAGAGGGCCCGGCCAGTCCCCGCTCAATGGTAGAGATAAACTGGGTGGAGCGGTCGATCCGCTCCGCCAGCTCCTCCTGGGTCAGGCCCGCCTGCTCCCGGGACTGCTGGATCCGTCTCCCGATGGCAATGTTGATTGTCTTTTTCTCCCGCATGGCGCCCCTCTTCTCGTGATAATATGATTAGTTTACACATAATGCTACTTGACTTAAACAAAGCGACGTGATTATAATAATAAATACAAGGTACTGAATTTTCTCTGCTGCTGAAGCGGCGGCAGGGTCCGCTGCCCTTTTCCGGCCACTGGCCGGAAAGGGGCAGTTCTTGCGTTTTAGGGAAAATCCGTTTGTTCGCGTAATTTGTAACACAAGGATAACAAACAGGGCTTTGCCGACAGGGAGATCGCCATGGGAAACGGGTTCCGCCGGCCGGATGAACCGAATATGCGCCAGCTTCTGGGGCGGCACCGGGAGGACCTGCCGGGGCTCATCCTCCGGCTGGCCTGGCTGCAGGGCCTCAGCCGGGAGGAGATCGTGTCCCTGAAATGGGCCCAGGTGGACCTCCAGGCGGGCAGCCTGTTCCTGGAGGACCGGACGATCCCCCTGGAGGAGGAGACCGCCGCCTGTCTCGCCGCCCGCCAGGAGCACGAGGACATAGACTCCCCCTACGTGGTGGTCTCCGACAAATTTCGGCGGCCCATGCGGCCGGAGTCCGTGTCCCGCATCGCCAGGGGCACCCTGAATGAGGAGGGGATGCCCGGCGTGCAGCTGAAGGATCTGCGCCGGGACTACTTCCTCCGCCAGCTGGAGCTCCACGACTGGACCTACGCGGTCCGGGTCAGCGGCCTGTCCGTGTCCACCTTCCAGGCGTGCTTTGCCGGGGAGACGCCCCACAAAAAGCGCCCCGGCCAGGCGGAGCGGCAGTTTGACGAGTTCCGCCTGTGGCAGATCCTGCAGAAGGAGGAGTGCTCCACCGTGGGGCTGGCCCTGTGGATGAGCTGGCAGATGGGGGTGCAGGGGAAGGACCTGGTGGCCCTCACCTGGGACCAGGTGGACCTGGAGGCAGGCGTGCTCCACCTGCCGGAGGGGGACGCGCCTCTGACCAACGCGGTCCGCCGCCTGCTGGAGAAGGCCCGGCAGGCGCGGGCCCCGGAGGACGACCCCCATGTGCTGCTGTCGCCCCAGTCCCGGCGGCCCATGGACCTGGCCCGGCTGTCCAAGCTGGTGCAGACGGCCCTGATCCGGGGCGGGCTGGAGCAGGTCACCCTCCGGGACATCCGGGCGGCGGGGGAGCGGCGGGAGGACGACCACACCCTGCTGGAGTGGACCCGGGCCCGGGGCAGCATCACCCGGCGGGACGTGATGGAGCTTCTGGACCTGTCGGACACGGCGGCCTATTTCCGGCTCCACCGGCTGGTGGAGCGTCGGGAGCTGGAGCAGGTGGGCAGGAAATACTACCTCCCCGGCACGGTGGTGCCGGAGGACAAGCAGTGGGAGGTGATCTCCGGCTACCTGCGGGAGGCGGGCTTTGCCTACTGCCAGGACCTCGCCGAGCTCCTGCACATCAGCAAGCGCAAGACCGCCGGCGTCCTGCGGCGGATGGTGCGGGACGGCCGCCTGCTGCAGTTTGAAAAGCGGTACTACCTGGCCAAGCAGCCGGAGCAGACGAAGGTCCAATGACGGCGGAGAGCCTTCCTCTCCGCCGCTCGTTTTTCTCCAAAACAAGGTTATGGTTTGCGACAAATCCACAACATATCTTGTACATAAGTTTTCGATTGGATTAAAAACCGGGCCAAACTGTGGACTTTTTTGGAAAGTTCGGATACAGTTGGCTCAGCGGGAGACGCCGGGGCGGACGCGCCCCTTCGGCGGATGCGCCGGCAAGGCTAGCGCCAGCGGAGGCGCCGAGGGAGCAGCAGAGGCCGCGGCGAGACCCCGCAAATCTCAAAAGGAGGAGAAATCCCAATGAAGAAGTTCCTTTCTCTGGTGCTGGCTCTGGTGATGGCAGTGTCCCTGGTCACGATCAGCGCCGGCGCCGCGGACTTCGACGACAACGGCGACATCCAGTACAAGGAAGCCGTTGACGTCATTTCCGCACTGGGGATCGTGGACGGTTACAGTGATGACACCTTCCGCCCCGACGGGTCCCTGACCCGCGGCGCGGCAGCCAAGATCATCTGCAACCTGATCCTGGGCCCCACCACCGCTGACGCCCTCAGCGCCAGCTCCGCCCCCTTCCGGGATGTGCCCACCACCAACACCTTCGCGGGCTACATCACCTACTGCGCGCAGCAGGGCATCATCTCCGGCTACGGCGACGGCACCTTCCGTCCCACCGGCTCCCTGACCGGCAACGCCTTTATGAAGATGCTGCTGGGCGCTCTGGGCTATGACAGCGACCTGGAGGGCTACAACGGCTCCAACTGGCAGGTCAACGTCATCAAGCAGGCCGTGGGCATTGGCCTGGACGACGGCAACGACAGCTTCGTGGGCTCCCAGACCGTGACCCGTGAGGAGGCCGCCCTGTATGCCTTCAACATGCTGCAGGCCACCATGGTGGAGTATTCCAGCACCAGCACCGTGGTGGTGGGCGATGTGCAGGTCAGCACCGCTGCCTCCCGCAGCGAGGTGGAGAACACCTCCAGCCGCACCGACGGCAACATCGAGGACGACGGCCTGATGCAGTTCGCCGAGCGGTACTTCACCGACCTGGTGGCCGAGGACGGCACCGACGACTTCGGCCGGCCCTCCACCGAGTGGGTCTATGACGGCGACAGCGTGGGCACCTATGCCAACGACGCCGACACCACCGCTGTGGTGGATGACTCCGGCAAGACCGTCCTTGACATCCTGGCTGATAACGACTACATGAGCTATCGCGACAGTGATATCGACTCCCGTGCGGATGTCTATATCAACGGCGACGACACCGCCGACTTGAACGACAGCGTTGGCATCGGCGATGTTGTGGAGGCCTATGAGGATGACGACGGCGTGGTCACCACCGTGGTGGTCCGCCAGTATGAGCTCGCCCGGATCGAGACGGTCGATGAGGACCTGAGCACCAGCGAGGAGCGCAACGGCGCTTCCGTGGAACTGAGCCTGGAAAAGCTGGACGGCACCTCCATGGGCGCTTACTATGACGACTATGACGACAGCGACGAGGTCCTGACCGGCTACAACTCCAATTACACCGAGGGCACCGTCCTGGCCGTTGCGAGAAACAATGGCGTGATCGTGGACTCCTACATCGCTGACGAGGTGAGCGGCAGCATCTCCGGCTACCGCACCAGCAGCATCACCATGGACGGCACCCGGTACAAGTATACCGCCGCCGCTGTGGCCGAGGGTGCTGATACTGACACCTATGACTTCGACGAGGAGTACACCGTGTACCTGACCACCGAGGGCTATGTCCTGGGTGTGGATGGCGCTACCGGCGTTGACATCGACGATGTGTACTATGTGACCGGCCTCTACGCTGGCTCCGGCAGCTACGGCAGACCCAACTGGTATGCCCAGGCCGTGTCTCTGGCGGACGGCACTGTCAACGAGATCGAGCTGGATGTGACCACAAGCGGCGGCAACAATGTCTGTGGTATCTGGACTTGGTCTGGTACTTCCTATGATGAGTTCAACGGCGATTGGGTCAGAGGTCTGTACACCTTCGACGACGGTGTGCCTACGGCCTATGAGACTTCTGTTGCCGGTGACTACACTGTGGATTACGATGGCAACGGCCTGGGTGATGAGCTGGCCATCGACGACACGAGAGTCGTGTTCTACGACAGCACCCGCTACTATCTGGACGACACCACCCAGTTCCTGGCCATCGACGACGAGGCCGACGACATTGAGGTCGCTACCGCCACCGGCGGCATGCGGGCTGACGATACTACCGGCGCTGTGTATGTGATCGCCGACGGCCGCGACGCTGTGTATGTGGTCCTGGTTGATCTGGGTGCCACCATGGCTTCCGATGATGTGGTTTACATCGCTGAGGCGACCTATGACACCATCGGCGATGACCAGTACGAGGGCGAGATGTGGTTCATGGCCACCGGCGAGTCCGACACCGTGGTCCTGGATAAGCGGTATTCTGCCGGCTTCTACAAGGTCTCCGACATTGATGAGGACGGCGTCTACAGCCTGACGCAGAATAATGTGCCTGCTCTGACCACCAGTGTTGAGAGCGACGACGAGGGCTATCAGGCTGGCATCACGATCCCGGAGGATGGCACCAGCACTACCGAGGTCATCTATCGTGACGCCCTGAGTGGTACCTATAACTCTGTCGCGTACGACGATGTGGTCCTGGCCAACGCTGTGGTCATCGACGCCCGCGACAACGATTACAACTATCTGTATGCCCGCGAGATCAACAGCGTGTCCCGCCTGACCGACGCTCTGGAAGAGGGCAGTGTGGATGTGGACCTCTATGTCATTGATGGTGACATCACCTTCATTGCGGTGACCAACTCCACGGTTGATCCCTCTTCCCCGAACCCCGGTGGCGGCGAAGAGACCGACTTCACCTGCGATGTGACGGTTAGCGTTTCTGGAAACAATCTCCAGGTCGCAATTCCCGACCTTGGCGGTGCGGGAGCTCAGAACTGGGCTGAGAGTGGTACGGTTAAGTACACCGTTACCTTCAGCAACGGCACTGAGCGTACGTATACTCGGACACTGAGCAACGAAGTTCTGCCTCAGGCTGCTTACACCATTCCTGGTGTGACGGTCAATGTTGGTGAGAACATCGCTGTTGATGTGGAGATCAGCTACACCAACGGCAACGGTTCCTTCACCGTTTCCGGCAGCGGGTACCTTGCCTGATTTCCTGATTAGCAATCCCTATACGCAAAAAGATCCCCGCTCCCTTTTGGGAGCGGGGATCTTTCTGCGTCCTTACCGTTTCAGTCCGTAGATCCACACCTGGGTGCCGGCTCCCAGCACCTGCCCGTCCTCAAAGCTGTAGAGTTGGATGCTGGTCAGCGCCGACGGCGACAGATCCGCCACATACCGGTCGCCGAAGGAGTTGGACCGGAAGTCGGAGAGATATTGGAACGTATAGGCGCACTCTCCGGTGATCGCCCGCCCCAGCCGCAGGTGGAACAGGCAGTCGCACTCCCAGGGGTCCGGGGTGGCCAGGCTCATGCCCGCCAGCCAGTCCCGGGTGTTGCCGTTGCGGATGTAGGCGGTCAGGCCGTTCACCCGCAGCATCATCTGGCTGGCCGTGGTGCCGGTGCCCGGCGCAGCGTAGACCCACAGCTCGTGGTACGCCCCGCAGTCGACGCCGGTCAGCGGGATATCCAGCTGCCGCCCCGCCGCCTCCGTGGTGTAGTCCACCAGCTTCTGCACCGGAAACGCCGATGCCGCCTGTACCACCGCGTCCGCGTTGGCCTTCAGCGCCGCGTCGATCTTCGCGTTGTCGCCGTTGAAGTTCTCCATCAGGATCCGGTCGGTGCTCTCCCACTGGGAGAGCTGGTAGTGATTTGTCTGATCCAAAATAAAATCCCCCTTCCGCAGGGGCTCCGCCCGGCGCGCCAAACGGCCAAAGGGCGGGGGCGGAAGTTTCCCTGCACTCCCTTCGGTCGTGCAGGGAAAAGTTGCACCCTCCCGTGCACGAAAAAATTCTTTTTTCCATGCACGTCCCCGTGCAGCGCCTGCCACGCGCTCCGGAGGAGTGCGGGGCAATGGGCGGGATGCCGGGCCGGCGGGAAATCAAGGCTCGACGGGACGGGGATTTCCTGCTATACTGAGACCCGGAGGCCTTGGCGCCTGCGGATGAATATACCGAACAGAGATGCAGAGAGTGAAGAAGGATGAAAGAATTAACGCCCAGACAGAAGAAAAGTCAGCACCTAAAACGCCGAATTTACGACGTTTTCTGCCAATTGACAGCGGAGAATGAGGGGAATGTCACGATTAAGGACATTTGTGACCGCGCGGGGATCTCTGTGGGGTCCTTCTATCATTTGTTTGAAAGCAAGGAGGCCGTCACGGAGGAGCTGTACCGCTATCAAAGCGAGGACCTGGCACAGCGGGTCTATTCGGATGATCCGGACGAGAAGATCATGGCCGTATTGCAGGATGTCCTTCATATTTCCATGGAAAAGGGCGTCCACTTTATGAAGATGGCGACCGTCTATGAAACACAGCACACCCCGTCGATCGCAAGGACCAGGTCTGACGGCCAGATTTTTACGTCTACGACGTCAGAACTCTTGATCCAGGCTCTGGAGCAGGGGCGCGCGATGGGCCGGTACCGTCTGACAAGGCCCGCCTGGTATTATTCCGATATGATGATCTTCCTGTTCCGCAGCGTCCTGTTTTTTTGGCAGGTCAGCGATGGAAAATTCGATGCGGCCGCCACATTGAAAAATTACATAGAGACGTTCCTGGATATGCTTCGGGAAACATAAGCGACGAGCCGCATACAGCGGCTCGTCGCTTTGCCGTTATAGTTCTTTGTTTTTGCTGAGGGTCTCAAGCGCCTCAATCGCGAATTGGGCGTAAAGCGCGGCGCCGATATACAGAGATTCATCCCCGACCTGAAATTTCTCGTTATGGCCGGGGCCGGCGCCGTCCGTGCCGAGAAAGACATATGCAGAGGGAGCATAGTTGGAATAGGCACCAAAGTCATCTCCGGCATTCATTGGAGGGATCCTGCGCACCTGCGTCTCGGGATCCAGGAACCGTCCCGCGGCTTTCTTGACCAGAGCCAAGGCAGCGTCGTCATTGACGACCACATCGCTGAATACATCAAATTTTACAGTCGCCATGGCACCATGGGCGGCCGCCAGGTGGGTGGCGATGCGCTCCATGCTGTCTTTCAGAAACGGCTTCAGTGCCGGGGATAAAAAGCGGCAGGTTCCGGTAATGACCGCATGGTCAGAGATGATATTGAACGCGCTGCCGGAGTGAAAGGTCCCAACACTGAGAACACAGGTATCAAACGGACTGACCTTGCGGCTGATGATGCTTTGGAGGTTGCTGACGATCTCGCATCCCACCAGCGTGGCATCCACGCTGCATTCCGGCGTGGCACCATGGGCGGATTTGCCGTGGACGTCGATCTGGAACATGGACGCGGCGGCCATTGCACCGCCGGGACAATAATTGATCGTGCCGGAGGGCTCCAATGGGGTCACGTGCTCTCCGAAAAACAGGTCCACATGGTCTGCGGCGCCCTGCTTGATGATATGGTCCGCGCCTCCGCCACCTTCCTCCGCCGGCTGAAAGATGCAGCGGACCGTCCCCTGAAGAAGATCCCGGTTGGCGGCCAACAGATGGACAGCGCCCATCAGCATGGCCGTGTGGCAGTCATGGCCGCAGGCGTGCATGACCTGCGGGACCAGGGACTGATAGGGGAGCCCCGTTGTCTCCTGGATCGGGAGGGCGTCCATATC
>OGGQ01003572.1_pt1 | contig 14358 bp, 12 predicted proteins | sample 1571191 | NCBI WGS metagenome assembly OGGQ01 (sample SAMEA2582061, study PRJEB24529) | metagenome | biome: Human gut stool | place: China | collected 2011
GAAGATTGCTCTGCCCCTGGATGTCCAGGTCCCCAGCCCCGAGGAGCTCTTCAAGAACTGAGCCGCCTCAGGGCCTGCATAAAGTATTTTGAAAGGGAGAGTAGAGGCATCCTCTACTCTCCCTGCTTTTTAGAAAATAAAAAATGGAAGCTGTTCGGAAACTGTCATTTCATGAAGAACCAAGTCATCCGAGCTGGTTCTTCGTTTTGCGCCCAATCGAAACAGCCAAGAAGCGGCGTTTTTCTGGATGCTTATACAGAAAACGCTTAACTGGCGTTCGGGCTGGATTTTATGGATGGTCAGCTTTGCGGGGAAACATTCGCCTTCTAATTCATCAGAGCATCCCGCTGCTGTTTCGGGAAGGAAATACGCTTAAAAACCCAAACCGCATTCACTGCGGAAGGGAGCTCACCATGCCGCGGGCACAGTCGACGCTGACCATCATGCCATCTTGCAGGTGGCGGGTGGCCCCGGAAGCTCCCACAATCACGGGAATATCCAGAGTGAGGCCAATCGTGGCGGTGTGGCCATCTCCACTGGCCTCCTCACTGATGACGGCGGCTGCCTGACGGACATAGGGCAGGAGGTCGTTTGTGGTATAGGGAACCACCAGCACACTGCCGGGACGAAATTTGTCTGCGACTTCCTCCAGCGTATGACAGACGCACAGGGGACCCACGGCCTTTTTATCTCCGATTCCGATGGCATTCAGCAGGGAGCCGCCCACTTGCCGGACACGGATCATATTGGTGGTGCCGGAGACCCCCACCGGCACACCGGCGGTGACGACCACCAGATCACCCTGTTTTACCAGCGCTGCCTCCTCAGCGGCCTGAACAGCAAACTCCACCAATTCGTCTGTACTGGAGGCACGAGGCATGGTCAGCGGCACCACACCCCAGTACAGAGCCATCTGCCGTTGTACCTGAGGGTCCATCAGCAGGGCTGCCACAGTGGTTCCGGGACGAAAGCGGCTGACCAGGCGAGCGGTGGTGCCGCTCTTGCTGACCGTGAGAATCGCGTCAGCACCAATGTCCATGGCAGTGGTGCACGCGGCATGGGCAGTGGCCGCGGCAATCGAGAGCCGGCCCTGGTTTGCCATGTTGCGCATTCGTTTAGCATAATTGATGTCTGACTCAGTCCGCTGCGCGATGGCATCCATGGTTTGGATGGCCTCCACCGGATATTTGCCCGCCGCTGTCTCACCGGAGAGCATGATAGCGGAAGTCCCATCATAGATAGCGTTGGCCACATCGGTAATTTCCGCCCGGGTGGGGCGGGGGTGTTCCATCATGGAGTCCAGCATCTGTGTGGCAGTAATCACGGGTTTTCCGCAGGCCACGCACTGTGCGATAATCTCCTTTTGGATGATGGGGATTTCGGTGAAGTCAATCTCCACGCCCATGTCGCCTCTGGCCACCATGATGCCGTCCGCAGCGGCCAGAATGTCCGCCACATTACTGACGCCCTCTTGATTTTCAATTTTTGCAATGATCTGGATGCTGGAATTCTGCTGGTCCAGCAGGCGGCGAATCTCCCGCACATCGGCGGCGGTGCGGACAAAGCTGGCGGCAATATAGTCAAAGCCCTGCTGGACGCCAAAGAGAATATCCTCCCGGTCCCGCTGGCTCATGTAAGGCATGGACAGCCGCACATTGGGCACATTAACGCCCTTGCGGTCCTTCATCACACCGTCGTTTTCCACCCGACAGCGGATCGCCGTAGGGAGCGTTTCCAGCACGGTTAGCCGTACCAGGCCGTCATCCAGCAAAATGGTGTCTCCGGCTCTGACATCCTGCGGCAGATCGCTGTAGGTGATGGCACAGCGGTCCTGGTCGCCCACAATATTCTCTGTAGTGAGTGTGAATTCCTGGCCAGTCCGCAGCTGAATACTTCCCGCGGCAAAGGTCTTCAAACGAATTTCCGGGCCGCGTGTGTCCAGCATGGCTGCCACTGGCAGCTGCAGCTCCTCCCGCAGAACCTTGAGCGCATCCAGCCGCCCCTTGTGTTCCTCGTGGCTTCCGTGTGAGAAATTAAAGCGGGCCACATTCATGCCAGCCAGCAGCATTTCCCGGAGGATGCCATCCCGATCCGTTGCAGGACCCAGGGTACAGACAATTTTTGTTTTCCGCATCCAAGTAACCGCCTTTCCTTAGAAAATCGTTTGCGTTATGGATGCATTGTATCACAGCTTTCCAAAATAAGAAAGACACATTCTGTAAAAACAGCCGCTTTTCTTTTCCCTTCACACAATCTCCCCAGCGTCTGGGGAAAGACAGGGCCAGACAAGGTGTGATTCAAACGATGACATCCATCCTGAGGTCGCTTTGACATATGGGCATGCGGTATTGGCCGATCAAGGTTTTTTCGATCGGGGCAATGTGATCTCTCCTGGCACATATTGCGGGGAACAGGAGGCATATGCTTTGGTGGGCGCTTTGCAAATCTAGAGAAACAGAGCCCCGGCATCTGCCGGGGCTCCGCGTGTATGGGAAGCATTAGAGTGTGCTGTTTCGTGCCACTCCGTTTTCCATATCCCTGAGGTCTCCGCTGCGGTTGCGGGCGCGGACCTTGTTGTTCTGGGCATTTCCGGTGACATCATTCAGGGCGTTTTCCGCATCCTGAACGGCGTCGTTCACACCCTGCTCCGCATCGTCTAAAAGCGAGTCATCCTTGTTGGTGTTGTTCTTATCGCCGTTATCAGTGGCGTTGTTACCGGTCAGGCCGTCGTTGGCGGTGCTGCCGTTGTTTCCAACGGTATCGTCGCCCACTACGGCGCTGTCCTGGTTGCCCTGATCCTGCTTTTTATCGTTGCCGCAGGCAGTCAGGCCGAAGACCACCAGCAAAGAGGCCAGCAAGAGCGCCAGACTTCTTTTCACACTTGTCTCCTCCTTTTGCGCGGGTTGAAATGCGCGATACCCACGTCTGCTATTGTCTCCGAAAGAAGTCAGTTCAGCCGAGGAATTTTTTTGAAAAAGGACTTGCAATTTAAAAAATGTGTGTTATTATTAATAAAAAGAATTATTACTATTAAGGAGGGGCCTATGGAACGGCGCCGCTACTCCCAGCAAAGAGAACGCATTTATCAAGCGGTGATGGCGTCCAAGGAGCATCCTACTGCCCAGATGGTATATGATGGACTGCGACAAGAGCTGCCCCAGCTGAGCCTCGGCACGGTTTACCGAAATTTGCATCAGCTTGCGCAGGAGGGCTGTCTTCAGGAGTTGGAGGGGCCGATGGCGCGGTTCGATGGCGTTTTGCAGCCTCACAGCCATATTCGCTGTGATTGCTGCGGCGCTCTGGCAGATGCCGCACCTGCCTATGATGCTGCGCTGGACCAGGGCCGTGTTGCAGCAGGGTGGACGGTTCGCGGCCATGACCTGGTTTTTCACGGAGTTTGTCCCGCATGTGCGGAAAAAAGATAAAGATATTGAAAGGGGAACGTGTGTATGGAACTCAAGGGAAGCAAGACAGAGGCAAATCTGTGGATCGCGTTTGCAGGGGAGTCTCAGGCCCGGAACAAGTATGACTATTTTGCCAGCGCGGCAAAGAAGGAGGGCTATGAGCAGATTGCGGCGATCTTTCAGGAGACGGCTCTGAACGAAAAAGAACACGCCAAGCTGTGGTTTAAGGCACTCAATGGCATTGGTGACACAGCGGCGAACCTGGTGGCGGCCGCCGCAGGTGAGCATGAGGAGTGGACCAATATGTACGCTGAGATGGCCCGCACTGCCGAGGAAGAGGGCTTCTTGGCCCTGGCCGCGCAGTTTGAGGGTGTGGGCAAGATTGAAAAGACTCATGAAGAGCGCTATTTGAAGCTTTTGGATAACCTGAAAAAGGGTGAGGTTTTCCGGAAGGGCGAAAAGGTCATGTGGTTCTGCCGCAACTGCGGCCATGTGGAGATCGCGGAGTCCGCACCGGCCGTATGCCCGGTGTGCAAGCATCCCCAGGCTTATTTCCAGATCAAGGCCCAGAATTATTAAGCTCTCCCACTCCATCCGGGAGGGAGCGGACGCCTGTGCCGCTCCCTCTGCTTTTTTGAAAAAATATGGAAGACAGGGCGGGCGGCAGCGTACGTTCCATATTTGCTTTACATAGATGGACTAAACTTACAAAAGCATCTTTGGGCGGGGGACATTTCTCGTGAATGTTTGTGAAAATCGTGGTTGACGCAGAGACAAAAAGCGGGTATGATGGTACTATCGGAATTTAGCTTTGCCATATTGCTAAAACTGATTTGGTGTAAAGGAGAGCTGTCTATGTATACACAGGAGATCACTGTCAACAACGAGGTAGGCCTGCATGCCAGACCCGCTACTTTCTTTATTCAGAAGGCCAATGAATTCAAAAGCGGTATCTGGGTGGAGAAGGAGGACCGCCGCGTCAATGCCAAGAGTCTGCTGGGTGTTTTGTCATTGGGCATTGTGAAAGGCACCACCATCACCCTGATTGCGGATGGCTCTGACGAGAAAGAAGCTGTGGCTGCCCTGGTGGAGCTGGTACAGGACAATTTCGGTGAATAAGACAAGCCATGAAAAAAGCGGCTCCAACAGGGGTCGCTTTTTCTGTTGTGCAAGTTTCGGTGATATACTACTGTGAGACAGGCGCTGGAAGAAGGGGTATCTGGCTGCGGCTGAAAGCAAACAGGCTGCATGTGTGGCCGGCGTGACTGTCTGCGCCGGCTTTTTCAGAACCTGCCCTGCCAGCGGCAGCACCGTTTTTCCAGAGGAGAGGGCGGCCTTTTGGCATACGGCGGATCGCTTAGATTTTACGAAGGAGGAATGCCCATGACCCGCGAGGAGTTAAAGGAAAAGGCTGCCGATCTCCCCCTGGCGCCAGGAGTCTATCTTATGATGGATAAGATGGGCAAGGTCATTTATGTGGGCAAGGCGAAGAAACTGAAAAACCGGGTCAGCCAATACTTTCAGGACAGCGCATCCCACACGGTCAAAACCCGCCAGATGGTATCTCAGATTGACCACTTTGACACAATTTTCGTCTCCAGCGAGTTTGAAGCCCTGGTGCTGGAGAACTCTCTGATTAAGCGCCATATGCCGCGCTACAATATTCTGCTGAAGGATGACAAAGGATACCCCTTCGTCCGCCTCTCCAGAGAGACCTATCCTCGTTTCACGATGGTCAGCAGATACGCGAACGACAGCGCCAGGTATTTCGGTCCCTTCGGCGGACGGTTCGAGACCCGGCAGGCCCTGGACGCAGTGCTCTCCGCCCTGCGCCTGCCCACCTGCAGCCGGAAATTTCCCCGGGATATCGGCACAGAGCGGCCATGCCTCAATTTCCATATGGGCCGGTGCGACGGCTTCTGCCGCCCGGAGATGAGCGCCGGGGAGTACAACCGCCGCATCCAGCAGGCGGTGCAGCTGCTGGAGGGCAGGAGCAAGCAGCTCCTGCGGGAGATGACCGCCGAAATGGAAGCGGAGGCGGAGGCGCTGCACTTTGAGCAGGCCGCGGCGCTGAGGGATCGCATCCATGCCATCGGAGCCCTATCCAAGAAGCAGACGGTCATCGCCGGCCTCTGCGCCGACACGGATATCTGGGGGCTGTACCGGGGTGCAGGCAAGTGCTGTTACGCCATTTTACACATGGAAAACGGCAACCTGGCAGGCCGGGAGACAGAGCTGTTTGATGCACCTATGGAGGAGACGGAAGAAGAGATGCTCTCCACCCTGACGGCTCAGTTCTACCTGCCCCGGGCGGTGCTGCCTCACGAGATTCTGCTCCCGATCGATACCGGTGAGTGCGAGGAGCTCTCTGAAGTGCTCACCAAGCGGGCGGGACACAGGGTGTGGGTCCACGTACCCCAGCGGGGTGAGAAGGCGGAGCTGCGGATGATGGCCCAGCGAAACGCCGCAGAGGAGGCGGAGCGGGCCACCAGCGCCGAGGAGCGGGTAGCCTACACCCTGACGCTGCTGGAGAAGATGCTGAACCTGCCCGCGCCGCCAAGGCGCATGGAGTCCTTTGATATTTCTAACACCGGCAGGAGCGATATCGTGGCCTCCATGGTGGTGTACAGCGGCGTCCGGCCACTGAAATCCGCCTACCGCCGGTTCCGAATTCAGTCCCTGGAGGGGCATCCCGACGACTACGCCTCTATGCAGGAGGTGCTGCGCCGCAGACTCCAACGGGCCGCAGACGGGGATGAGAAATTTCTGCCTCTGCCGGACGTGTTTTTGATCGACGGCGGCGAGACCCATGCCAAGGCCGCGCTGATGGTAGCGGAAGAGTTTGGGATCACCATACCAATCTTTGGCATGGTGAAAGACGACCGCCACAGGACCCGGGCGCTGGTGACGCCGGAGGGCGAGGAAATTGGCATTGCAGGCAACCAGGCGGTATTTTCCCTGATCGGGCAGATTCAGGAGGAGACCCACCGTTTTGCCATCACCTATCACCACGAGAGCCACAGTAAAAGCGCCACCCGTTCCGTGCTGGACGGCATCCCCGGAGTGGGTCCTAAGCGGCGGGAGGCTTTGCGCAAACATTTCAGCACCATCCGGGCTATCCGGGAGGCAGACGTGGAGACCCTGGCGGCGGTGGTGCCCCGGGACACGGCGGAGGCGGTTTGGCGGCATTTTCACGAGAAATGAGATAGCTTATGCTCTGGACGTGGATTCCCGGGCTTGGGGAAGCCTTTACTGCAAGAGACCAGGGGAGGGAGCTGCGGCTCCCTCCCCTGGGTGGTTTTTGAATTTTTACGGGTTCCGCCGCTTAGAGAGGACTTGGCCCACCCGAATGAACGCCCAAAGCGCAAGGAAAATTATAACGAAACGCCCCATCAGTGCCTGCCACACCGGGGGGAATCCGGGCTCCCCATAGGGAAACCCCACACTGCCGCTCAAGAACAGCATGGCGGTGAGAATCAGGGCTCCCGGAAGCGCCCGCAGAGCCGCATGGTTCCGGGACAGAGCATGGTCCACCCCCAGGAATGCCAGCAGGCAGACAAAATCAATCACAAAAATTTTGATAAGCTGCACCCATATTGGCGGGGGCACAGAGTCACCGAATGGATAGCGCACGCCGCCAAAAAACGCGATTCCAGCAAGAATCAGGGCACCCAGAAACGCCCGCGCGGCCGTCTGATCGTCTTTCATAAAAACGCCCCCATGAAGCCGGTGCAAAGCTTCAGTCTCCCGTATTGATTCTTCCAGTATGGAACTATTTTATAGAAAATTGCCTGGAAAGTCAACTCCACCTTGCCGGTTTGAAACGGCTTCAAAAAGTATGAAAGCCGTTCCTGGGAAAACCGGTAATCATCTGCTGGCGGTGTGTCTATAGAAACGAAAACGAGGGAGGGACTTGGGCCCTCCCCCATCTGACTCAGGATTCTGCCGGCAGCTGAAAGGTGAACCAGGCCGCCTTGTCGTCATAGTGCTCGTTGGGCACCCAGAAAGCCGTCCGGTCCGTCAAGTTATAAACGACGCTGTGCACTGTGCAGCTGTTGGCGTCGTCGTTATTCCAGGAGCGCCTGCCCACACTGGCGAGAATGTCCATGGCGGCCTGCTCGTCGGCCACCACGCCCTCCGTTTTGGAAAGCTCTTCGCAGAGTTTTTCGTAACGGTCGTAGCCAGAACGGTGCTCACCCTCGCCGTAGTATCCGGGCTGGATGATAAAGTTTGTGATCCATTGATAGTCCGCCGCCGCCTCGGCCTGCCCGATGTAGTCGTCGCTATCGTTGTAAGTGACCACCAGCTCCCGGGCGGAGCCGTCATTGTCAGTGGCGTCCGTCCCGTTCACCCACTCAAGAATGGCGCTGCGGCCGCTGGCATCCGCTACCATGTAGTGATAGGAGGTCATGGCCGAATCATGGAGGTCATAGGAGGCGGCGATCTCCACCGCCTCCTCCACGTTGTCAGCGTAGTCCAGAATCAAGCGCAGCAGCGTGGTAGAGGTCAGGTCGGGCCGGTCGGTGTTCTGATCTGTGGCCACGGTCTCCGCCCCCTGATAGGACATGTAGATGCCGCAGCTCACACCGGCATCATTCATACCATCCAAAGGCGTGTAGGGCGCGGCGAGACAGGTGATTTTGTCCATCAGGCCCTCAAGGTCCGCGTCCACGCCAATGCCCAGGAACTGCAGGTCCGTGGTGGAGATGGTGGCGTGGCGGTCTCCGCCGCCTTCAGTAAAGACCAAGCAGGTATTGGTCTTGGAGAAGTCGTAGTTCCGGCCAAAGAGCCGATCCCCCTCCGGGGTTTGCGCGGTGAAAGAGGAACAGGCAATCTCCGGAGCGCTGATGCCCATGTCTAAGAGCCCTTTGGTGATGTGGGAGGTAATAAAGGCGATCAGCTCGCTGTCGCTTTGGACGCCGCCCTGCTCTAAAAATTCCTCCAGATAGAACCCGCCGCTGACCTCCATCTTGTAGACGGACCCGTCCAGGTGGGCGTCATCCCGGGTACGAATCTGCTCTAGACTCATAAGGGTAGAAAGCTCATGGTGCCAGATGGCATATACGGCGATGCTCAGAGCCAGAGCAAGACCGATCAGAAGGGCCGTGATGCCCAAAAGGAGACGCCGCAGAGGGCGTCTGGTTTTGGTGGATTCCATGCTTTGATAACTCCTCTCAGAATACAACCGATGGTTCGCCGGAAAGAAGCTCACCGCAGAAACAGCCGCAGCAGCTTCTCGTACCGCCCCCGGTTGTAGGGCTGGTAGCGCATGGGCAGGTCCATCCAGGTCTTTTTGTCCACCATGCTTTTGCGGTGGGAGAAGGCCTCGAAGCCCGCCCGGCCGTGGTAGGCCCCCATGCCGCTCTCCCCCACGCCGCCAAAGCCCATCTCGCTGGTGGCCAGATGGATGATGGTGTCGTTGACGCATCCGCCGCCATAGGCGCAGCGCTCCATGACGGCGCGGATGCGGGCGCGGTTCTCAGAGAAGAGATACAGCGCCAGAGGTTTTGGCCGGACAGCCAGCAGGGGATAGATATCCTCGAAGGAATCGACGGTCAGGACCGGCAAGATTGGCCCGAAGATCTCCTCCTGCATCACCGGGTCCTCCCAGGTGACGGCGTCCATCACCGTGGGGGCGATTTGTAACGTCTCCCGGCAAATCTCTCCACCGTGGACAATTTTGGACTGATCCAGCAGGCCGCACAGCTGGTCAAAGTGTTTTTCGTTGACGATATGGCCATAGTCGGGATTTGAAAGAGGAGGGTCCCCGTACTGAAGGCGAATCTGGGTTTGCAGCTCAGCTACCAGGGCGTCTTTTATGGACGCCTCACAGAGAATATAGTCCGGCGCCACGCAAGTCTGGCCGCAGTTGAGATATTTTCCAAAGACAATCCGCTTCGCGGCCAGGCGGAGGTTCGCGGTGCAGTCCACGATGCAGGGACTCTTGCCACCCAGCTCCAGCACAGTGGGGGTCAGATGTTCCGCCGCGCGGCGCAGCACCTCCCGCCCCACGCTCTGACTGCCGGTGAAAAAGATGAGGTCATACTTTTTTTCCAGGAGCGCGGCGTTCTCCGCCCGCCCGCCAGTGACCACCGTCACATACTCCGGGGGAAAGCACTCTGTGAGCAGCTCGTCAATGACTTGGCTTGTGGCGGGAGAATAGGCGCTGGGCTTGACGATGGCCGTGTTGCCCGCGGCGATAGCGTCCGCCAGTGGGTCCAAGGTCAAAAGAAGGGGGTAGTTCCAGGGGCTCATAATCAACACGTTCCCATAAGGGGAGGGCGAGAGATAGCTGGACGCGGCGAACTGGGCCAAGGTCGTGGGGACATGCCGCCGCTTGGCAAAGCGCCGGGTGTGACGGATGAGGTAGCCGAGCTCGCTCAGCACCAGCCCGATTTCGCACATGTAACCCTCGTAGCCGCTCTTGCCGAGGTCTGCGGTCAGGGCCTTGCTGATATCGGGCTCCCGACGGCGGACAGTCTCCCGCAGCCGCTGGAGCATGGCAATCCGGAACTCCACCGGGAGAGTTGCCCCGCTTAAAAAGTACTGGCGCTGGCTCTCAAGGAGCTGGTCAATGGCTTTGGCGTCCATAGCTTCCTCCGATCTGCGGCTTTATAGTAGAAGACCTCCAGAGCTTCCGCGTCCAGAAGCCTGGGCACGGGATAGAGGGGGTTGGCTTCCTTTGCGGCGTATTGGGCCAGATGGGGGATATCCTCCTCCCGGATGCCCTCCAGCGTCTGGGGAATGTTCATGCGCTGGTTCATCTGTCGGATGGCCTCAATGAATTTTATAGCACCTGCGGCGAGGGAGTCAACCGGAGAGCAGACGCCTGCCGCCACCGCCAGATCATGGAGCTTGCGGTAGATGCAGGGGCCGTAGGCCTCCAAGACGATGGGCAGCAGCACGGCGTTGGCAAGGCCGTGGGGAATGTTGTACCGCCCGCCCAGCGAGTGGGCCACCGCGTGGACATAGCCCACATAGGACTTGGAAAAGGATCGCCCCGCCAGAAATGCCGCCGTCAGCATGTGCTCCCGGGCTTGGATGTTATTCCCATGTTCATAGGCGTTCTCCAGGTTTTCAAAGATCAGCCGGACGGCCTCCAGCGCATCGGCTCGGGTGGAGGCCGTGGTAGAGCGGCCGATGTAGGCCTCCACCGCGTGGGTCAGGGCATCCATGCCGGTTGTGGCAGTCATGGCGGGAGGCAGGCTCCGGGTGTTCTCCACGTCCAGCACCGCCACCCTGGGGATCAGGGGAAAGTCGTTGATGGGAAACTTGTGGCCGCTCTCACTGTCCGTGATGACGGAGGCCAGCGTGACCTCACTGCCGGTGCCCGCCGTGGTGGGGACCGCGATCAGCAGCGGGATGCGCCGCAGCACCCGCAGAATCCCTTTCATACTGCGGATGGGTGTTTTCGGTCGCGCGATCCGCGCGCCTACCGCTTTGGCGCAGTCAATGGCGGAGCCGCCGCCAAAGCCGATCAGGGCGCCGCAGCTCTCCTTCAAATAGAGCGCGCGGGCCTCCTCCACATTCTGAATAGTGGGGTTGGAGACGGTCCTGCTGTAAACTGTGCATCGGATGTTTTGTTCCGCCAGGTGCCGCTCCAATGGCTCGGTCATACCCAGGGCATAGAGGGGACCGTCGGTGATCAGCAGTACGTGGTCCACGCCGTTTTGCCGCAGCTCTGCCGGCACCTCCGCCACGGTCCGCAGAATTTTAGGGTCCCGGTAAGGAAGAAAGGGGATCGCCAGCCGCAGCACTGACTGAAAGATGCGGCAATAGAGTTGATGGAAAGGATTCATCTTACTTCACCTCTTTTCAGCACAGTGTGTGCTGAAAGATTTTACGGGCCGTCTTTTTGTAATTTCAGCACGCACTGTGCTGAAATTACAAAGAAACCGCCCCCTCACGGAGCATCGGGGACAGGCCGCAGCCCATCCAGCAAAATACCGAAGCTATATTTGAAGGCCGCCGCGGCTTGCGCCACCGGCAGCTTCCGGCCCAGCGCATCAGCGTTGAAGCCGCGGATGAAGCACCAGATGGAGTAGCTCATGATGTCCGAATCCACGTCCCGAAGATAGCCCCGGGCCTTACCAAATTCAATGAGACGCTTGATCTCCTCTGTCCACCAGGCATAGTTGTCGTGGGAGACAGAGTCGCTCTCAAAGACGTACTGGCTGAACTGTCGTTTGCATTCGTAGGACATGACCAGCGTGTTCTCCACGATGTCCAATACCTGCTGGAAGAAGTCCTGCTCCGGATCGAACTTCGCAACAAGGCTCTCCCGGATTTTCAGGACGGTGTTGGCGTACACAATGTCCAGCACTTCGGCGGCGTTGTGGAAGCGGTTGTAAAAGACCCGGTTGCTGATTCCCAGCGCCCGCAGGATGCTCCGTACCGTGACGCTCTCCGCGCCCGATGTGCGGGCAATCTGCTCTGCAGCCGCGATGATTCTCCGAGACATCTCGTCGGAAATGAGATCCATGGCAGTCTCCCCAATCCGCGTTATTTTTTTAGATGCGTTGGCAAGTATATCACAGCACAGCCGGTTTGCCAAGGCACAAAAGAGGAATTTTCCACCGCTTTTTCCAGGCGTTTTACAGTAAATATGATGAAAAGCAGCCGTGAGGTGTCAGTGGAACAGGAAATTTCTTAGTCTGCGGTGCCAGAGGGCTGTAAGTCGTCCCAGCGCCACGTCCAGCAGCAGGAATGTGAGATTCGCCAGCACCAGCATCATCGCCGTCAGCGCTGGTGAGAGGCCCGCCAGGTCGGTGGCGGGCCCCATGAGCTTTAGCAGCAGGCCGTATAGCAGGGCGATCAGCGCACTGCACAGGAGGACCTTGGCTGCCAGCCGTGTCAGGGGAGAAGTCATGCGGGCGATGCGGGGACGAAGAATTGGGTACCAGCCGAAAAAGAGCATGACCAGCGCCATCTCCCGGTCCGCCGCCAGCAGCAACGCCAGCAGGGACGCGGCGGCCCAGGCGGTCCCCGCCGCCCGGGGGCCGCATTCCTCTAAAACCAGCAGCAGCGCCGCCATAGCCAGCACCGGCGCGCAGAAAGTCGCCAGAGGGAGGAGCCCCCCCAGTAGCAGAAGGACCACGGCCAGGGCGGTCAGCATCCCGCACAGGGCCATCCGGCGGCTGGCGTTCATTCGGGAATCTCCTGATAACGCAGCTTATAGTAGCTCCAGCACCGCCACTGACGCAGAGAATCCTCCAGCGCGTCGGGCACAGCACCAGCGTCCAGGGGGGAAACCGTGCTGCCGTCAGCGAGCACACAGGTCTGTTTCTGCACCACCGGCGATACGCGGCGCAGCGCATTCAAGAAGGCAAACCAAGGCGTCTCCTCCCCGCGGCCCGTCAGTTCCAGCACCGCCGCGCCGAGAAAGCTGGCAGAGATCGTCTCCGGCAGGTCCAGGGCTTCCGCCGCCGCATCCCAGTCCAGGGTTTCTGCCGCCGCATCGTTGGCCCAAATCACATAGGGGGTCTCATAGGAGCGCAAGGCGTCCCAATCTGCCTCCTGGGTCAGTCCCAGAGCCTGATAACCCAGTTGGTTGTCCCCCAGATAGGGCAGATGGTCTCCGAAGTATACCAGCACCACCGGCTCCTCTTGCGCGGAAAAGGTATCTACCAAGCGGCCCAGCATGGCGTCGGCGTCCCGGACGCCCTCCGCGTAAACCCGCAGCATGGTCTCCACCTCATCCGAGACGGAGATCGTCAGGGGCACCGGCGGGAATTCATAATCCTCGCCGTATTTGTCGGCGGTATAGGACATGTGGTTCTGGATGGTGGTGGTGTAGTGGAACAGCAGCTCCCCGGCGGAGACCGCCGACTCCAGTTCATTGGTGATGAGGTCCGACATGTAGTCATCCGTGACCCAGCGGCCCTTGTATTCGACGGCCTCCATCTCATCGGCAAAGAGGGTGTGCTCCGCGCCCAGCCAGCGGTAGACATTCTCCCGGTTGTAAAACCAGTCGTCGCCGGGGTGGAAAAAAGAGGTGGCGTAGCCGTCAGCGTCAAAGACCCGGAACAGGCTCTCCAGATTCCGGTTCACCACCCGGAAAGAAGAGGTGGTGGACGCGGAGAGAGCGTTGGTCTGCATGCCGGTGAGCACGTCGAACTCCGTGTTGGCGGTGCCGCCGGCAAATCCGGGAACCACCAGATGCCCGGAGAGGGCGTGGGGGTCTGCCTCCAGCGCATGGAGGTTTGAAAGAGGGTCGTCCTCTTCCCCATAGTCAAACGCCGGGGAGTCGGTGAGGTCGGAGAAGGCCTCGTTCATCACCATGACCACATGGACGTCCTTGCCCTGGCCGGCTGTGGAGGGGCCGCTCTCCCAGGCCTCCGCCTCCGAGCGGGAAAAGCCCTCCGGCCTGTCTACGGGATAGGTGGTAAACTGGTGGCAGAAGCAGTAGGGAAAGCCCAGCTCATTGAACACGGAGGGGATATAGTAGGCGTTGGACACCCGGAAAGAATTGTAGAGGCCGTCGGAGGCGTACACTGTCAAAATGAGTCCTACCAGGACCGCCATGCTGGCAGCGGCCCCCAGGATCCGACCCAGCCAACCCCGCAGCCGGGCGACGGGGAAGGGCTTGCCGCCGATGACTAGGCCCAGTGCCGCCAGCACCAGGGATCCCAGCACCACCAGGGCGATGGCTCCCCAGGGGTAGTTGATGTCGTAGGTGCCCATGGCGCTGCCCACTTCTTTCAGCAGGGCAAAGTCCCGGGGGAACACCGGCTCATCCCGCACCTCTATTTTGATGCGGTTGGCAATGGAGAGGGCACATACGGCGAAGTTTACCACCGCCGCGCCGTAAAAGATATTGCGCAGCAGGAAGGACACGGCCAGCAGCAAAAGGCCGATGGGCAGGGCGTTGAGGATGATCAGCAGAGGCTGGCCCCGGAATACCGCCAGGACGCTGCGCAGGGCGTTGGGCTGGCACCACAGGGCCAGCAGGGTA
>OGGQ01003577.1_pt1 | contig 14348 bp, 10 predicted proteins | sample 1571191 | NCBI WGS metagenome assembly OGGQ01 (sample SAMEA2582061, study PRJEB24529) | metagenome | biome: Human gut stool | place: China | collected 2011
ACAGAACCGCCGAAACCATGTTCAGAACCACAAACGGAAGGCCCATCGCAAAGTACAAACTCGGAACCCACCGAAGAGGGGAACGCGAAGAAAGATTCATTTCTGTAGGATCAATGTATTACTCCACAATTATCTCATCGGTGAAAATCCATCCGCCAGGATGTCCGTTATGAAAGGCTTTCAGTCGAATATAACGTCCTTGGGATTCACCCGTCCAGCCAAACGTCCGGTAACAGTCCTGTCTGAAATCGAACGGCACGTCGTTCTCAACGGTCGCAAGCATCGTATACGCCTTATTATCGTTCGAAACAGAAATTTCAACCGCCCGAGGCATCCAAATATCAGCATAGAATCCCTGCATAAAGTCGGCGGCAATGCGTTTCACGGAGCGGCGCTCGCCCAGATCGACGACCAGATCGACATCCGTATCGAGCCAGCCCTGCCAGCGGCCGTCGCCGTAATTCCAGTCTCCGCGCAGCCCGTCGGTCAGCGAACCGTCGCCAGCCGCCGCGTATTTCGGGCTGTAAGGCGTATGGTAGACGACCGGCTTGCCGGTCGAAAGGCATTGGACGGGTTCGAGCGACTCGGGACGGGATCCCACGGCATTCTTCTGGTCGAAGGGATAGTATCCCCGCTCCTGCATCCACGCCACGGCATCGAGTACGCGGGCATGAAAATCATCGTAATCCTTGCGTTCCGGAAGGCTCCACCCCACTTCGGCAATGGCCATCAGGCGCGGCCACATCATGTGCTCGGCATGCTCCCCAGTCGACACGTGCTCGCACCACAGGTTGCCCTGCACGCCGAGGATCATCGGCACGACATCGACGCCGAGCGAATCGGGAGCCGGATCCAGGGAATACGCCTTTTCAAGCGTGACGAAAGCCGCAGCAGCCGGCGGTTCACGCGTAGGATCATCTTGGCAATAATCAAGGTAACAATAACTATTGGGAGTCATCACGGCCTGATGTCCCGCACGGGCGGCTGCAATACCGCCCTCGGAACCTCGCCACGACATCACCGTAGCGTCCGGAGCCAATCCGCCTTGCAGAATCTCGTCCCAGCCCAACAAACGGCGTCCCTTGCCGTTAAGAAACACCTCAATACGATGCACCAGATAGCTCTGCAATCCGTCAACATCTTCCAGTCCTTCCAGCCTCATCCGAGTCCGACAGCGCGGACATGTCGCCCAACTCGCTTTATCCGCTTCATCACCTCCAATATGGATATATTCCGAAGGAAAAAGTTCAATGACTTCCGAAAGCACATTCTCCAGAAATTCGAAGGTTTCTTCATTGCCAATACACAAGTCCTTATTGACATAAGGCTTGCCGCTGCAGGCAAGTTGCGGATAGGTTGCCAGCACCTCCTCGCTATGCCCGGGCATCTCAATCTCGGGAATCACGGTGATATGCAGGGCGCGAGCGTATTCAACCACCTCGCGGATCTCCTCCTGCATATAATAACCGCCTTTGGCCGCAGGATCATCCCGATGACAGTAACGCCGGTCGCCGTAATACCACTCCGTATAACAGGAATAGGGCCTCCAAGCCGCAAAATCCGTCAACTCGGGATATTTCTTGATCTCGATACGCCAGCCAGCACCGTCGGTCAGATGCCAATGAAACCGGTTGAGCTTGTAGCGGGCCAGCAGATCGAGTTGCCGTTTGACAAACTCCTTATCCCGGAAATGACGCGATACGTCGAGCATGAAGCCCCGGTAAGCGAAACGCGGAGCGTCTTCGATCGTAACGGCGGGAATACGTTGCCTCGTATGCTCTGCCAACTGCGCCAGCGACTGCAAACCGTAAAACAAACCGGCTGCATCAGGAGCCGTAATCGTCATGCTGTCGCGGACGACATCAAGCCGATAACTCTCGGGGGCACCTTTATCTGCAATCCGCAACCGCAGAGCCGGAATATCGCCTTCGAGGGCTTCGACAAAAGGAACGGGGAAAAACCGGCCTGCAACCGAACGCTCCATCCACGCTGCAAGATCGGCTTTTTCCTGCCCCTCAAGATCAGTGACATAAGTCAACGTCCGAGGCATACGGAATGTCCCTTCACCCCAATTCACATGCTGCGGAACGGGAATGATTCCCGTAGAAAAGGTCTCCGACGGCCGGCTGCATGCCCCGGCAAACAACACTGCGGCAAGAAACAGATATCGTAATTTCATAGTTTATTTTTTAATTAAAAAGCGGACGGCTTGCAGGCCGCCCGCTTCGATACATAGCACTGCATTTTTCCGTACAACGAGGTCCGTTGCTTAAAATAGGGATTCAAAAAACAGGACCATTTCGAAAAAATGTATGTCGCTTACCAATTGGTGTCAATAAAATCCGGATTTCTTCCTTCCCCGTAGGCATCATATCCGTGGCCCGTCTGATCGACAATCCGATTATAGAAAATGCGATTAAGAATCGGGTCTCTACGAGGCTCTTCAAGCACTTCGCATTCGTTCATCTTCCAATAGGCCAGCAAGCCGGGCGACTGCGGATCGACAACCACCAAATCCTTGTTGTTGGCGATTTCATTCGACGAGAGCGCCCGCGACCAGACACGTGCCTCGGCCAAATAACCGTTAAGCGGACGGTTATTGTTATAAACCGAAGCTGCACCCAAACTGAAGCCAATTCCAGTACGGCCCAATTTATGGTATCCAGCAAGGTTGACAGTTTCGCCCTTGTGCGTCTGCTCAGCAACAAACTTTCCGTCAATATAAACACGTAATGTAGAGCGCGACCACACGGCGGCCACGTGATACCACAGGTTCGGAGCACAAGGAGAATTGATAGCTGCCGGCTGATAATCACCCTTGCAGACCTGGAGCACGTCATAGCCGATCTTCACGTCGCCGAAACGCATACAAACATCACCCTCAAATCCCATAATCGACGAAATGTAGGGATCGCTCTTCGTGAATGAGTTGACCATAACACGGCACTCAAGCGTCACCTCCTGCATCGTTTCGAGATTCAATCCTTCAAATGAGGGATGCTCGGGGAAAGTCGGAACAAAGCACTTGTTGCCTGACCCAATATAGACCGCTTTACTCCTAACCGGTGCCCGGAATACAAGAAAAAGCTTACTCGACGATTCCAAGATCGACATGCCTCCGTCCGTAGAGGCGATCTTGACCGGCAGACAATAGAATGTTCCCGGTTTCAGTTCCTCGTTCACGACAACTTCGACACTTTCCGAAACATTTTTACCGGCAGCAATCACCACTTCTTTTTTCGCAAACGTAAAGTCTTCGAGTGCAACGGCAGTCCGTCCGTATCTGTCATTATAATCCGCAACCAGTTCCGGACATGCTTCAAACGACACATGCGTATCACGGTCGACAATCTGTGCCGCCGAAACTGTAAATTCGGCTTTTTCTCCAGCTTGGGAGATCGTAATGGTTTTAACCTCTTGCCGCTGTGCCTCGGTGATATAAATCGACGGTATGTATTCGGAAGCCTCCTGACACCCTGCAAGAGCAGCCATACCTGCGACAAAAACAATAAAATATTTCAGGTTCATAGTTTTTCCGTATTTAACAATTAATTCGAAGCAATGGCATTGAACTCATTGCACCCTACATAACTATTAGATGCACTCTCTTTATCGCAACGATAGGTCATTCGGACAAAACGGCAAGAAACAGGCTTATAGAATTTCACATACTGCCAATCATCACCGCTCAAAGCCAAAGAGACGAAAGAATCCCCCGATTGCGAAACCCAATGCTGACCGTCTTCGCTCGTCTTCACGTCATAAAGCCGTAATACCTTATAATAGCCTAAACCATACATGGGACGGATGCGGAAACCTGCAAGCGTATGAACATTCACCATATCGACAGTCGCCGTCACGGAGCCGTTTGTAATATACCAGCCTGATTGATTCATCGCTATTGCTCCGTCGAACATTTGCGAAGAGACGAGCCCTTCTGCACCCGGAGCATCATAAGTCCATCCGCTCATATCCGCAATCACCGTACCGGGAACCCGCGTAGCATTTTCCTCAATATTCCCTTCCATCTTTTTGAATACCACGAATTTAACAATATCCTTATCTCCAATGGTATTGAAATCCGCATTCCCGCCAAGATCGACTTTCAAAACCACCATCGATCCGTCCGACGTCAGTTTTTCATAATCAACAGCCTTAATCTCAATAGGGGTGGTCGCCTGACTATTTTTCGGAAGCAACAACTCGTCTGGAAGCGTTACATCATTCGCAGACATCGGGGTGTATTTCGTGCCGTGCTGTTTGTTATAACTATCAACTAAGGCAGGATCAGCCACAATGGAAAATTTGCTATCGACAGGCACTCCGATGGAGGCCTGCAATTGCAACGTATAACCTTTCTTCTCAATGACCATACCGTCTTCTCCTTGCATCACAGAGATTTCAGTCACCTGCTCCATTCCAGGAAGCGACAGAACACAAACCTGCTGCTTCGTCTTCAACTTAAGGTAACAAACCTCTTTGTCGGTATTGGCAGAAAAACCTGAATGCTTTGAGAAATCAACACGCACTGGAACCAAATATTCCTCATCACCCAACGCCGTCATATCTGTAATGCCTACTATAACTGGAGTCTCCGAATCCTGTGCCCCAGCCACGAAATGAAGCGGTCCGGAAAAAGAGACAAGTGCGGGATCCAGCGTTTTATATTCCGTATAATAATAATTATTATAAGCAGTCACCAGACTGTTGTCCACAACCAGCGGAATATCTGCATCGGCTGTTGGTACGCCCGTCAACGATGCCGTCAATGAGAACTGAACCCCTTCGCTCATGCCCGAAGGAAAGACCGGAATCTCGAAAGCGTACTCGCCTGCCTCGTTCAACGTAACCAAATTTTTCGAATAGTCCCCATGCGGGGCAGGATTTGCATACTGAATCGCCTGACGCATATATTTATAAGGCATATCCGAATGGCCATATTCATACTCCATGTGATAAGCGCCAAAGCCGCACGAAGTACCATTTACCGCAAAATCGGCCATGCCTTGCAACGACATCATCTGTTTGCCGGACAAGGTAGTATGAAGTATCCCGCCGCTTTTCCACATAGATTCGAAATTTTCAGTAAAAATAAGCTGATCGGCTTTCCAGCCCACCCGTTCTGCACTTGCCGTACGGCTTGTCAATGATGTATAGCCCATGGTCGCAGACGAGCATCCATAAGCCTGCGAAACACCATAATTACAAAGCTCTGCAATACCCTGATCAAGAGCATCAATGTTACCATCGATCAGAAACAAACGCCCTGTCCCCGATTTAGGACCGATATACTGGCTCAACTCTTCGCAGAACTTCTTGAACAGTCCGGGCGTGGTATTCAGTGGTCCCAAATGGTCTGCAGCAGTCTCGAAATCAATATCAATACCGTCATATTGATATTTATCAATCGAATCCTTGCCCCATGCCCTGGCATAGTCTTTAAGAGACTCATCGGTGATCTGACCGTCAACCTTGAACTCTTCGGGAACATCTTTTGCTGAAATGCAGAAAACAACCTTCGTTCCCAATACCTGCTGCACGAAAGCTTTGTCTTCGATCTGCTCCCGACTCAGACTGTGCCACTGACTCCATATCGAAATAATATCCATCGAGTCGGGGGCACTGCGCAGGCGACTTTGTTCAGAAGGATTGATAGCTGTCCAAGAACCAAACCAGCCGAAAGCGAGTTTGTGATCCGTTTTCTTGTAAGCACGCAAACGGGCATAATAAACATCGTCACGTACGATGGGCGACTGTAATTCCGGACGTTGGATTTGAACCGGCTCAGGAGTGGTCTGCTTCTCACAGGAAATGAACGCAATTCCACAAACGAGCGGCAACAGAAAATGTTTTATACTATTTTTCATAATGAAATTCATTTGTGATTTCTATTCGACTTTTATCGGGCATCCCACCAAAGTCGGGTACCTCCACTGTCGGGTCCTCCCAACAAGCGCGTCGCAGCATTCACGGCTCCGGCGTTGTTCGCATACTCGCTCTTGGGGAAAATCACCCGTCGAATCTGCTTATTTTTGTCAATCGACGGATCGTTGCTATTTTCGTTAATCGGGAAAAGTTTCGGGAAACCCGTGCGACGGAACTCGGCCCATGCCTCCATCCCATTAGGGTAGAGGGCGATCCACTTTTGAGTAATGATTCGCTCCAACTCATTTCCATCTTCGGCCCACTTCACAGAAACGGTTCCTAATGCATTCTTTGAATACTTGGTCGGATTTTCCGACATATCTATGAATCGGGCAGGGGTCTTCATACTCTGCGCATAATCGGCAGCATCAGATGCGGACAATCCGTTCTCGAGAAACGACAGACGAATGCCCTCTTCATAATCGGATTTGGCCCCGCTCTTATCGCCTTTCAGCAGTTTGAATTCCGCTTTCAGGAAAGCCACCTCCGAAGCAAGCAGCCAACGCATCGGAGTCTCACCGAAAATGTTCGGAGCGGACATCTTGGTATAAAATTTCTGTTCGGTCGATCCCAAACCGTTAGCCACACCATGAAAACCTCCTCCGGTAATGGTCGCGGGTTGGAACATCTTCTCGCGGCGCGGATCTTCATAACCATTCAGATACGAATCCATCGAAGCTCCCATACGGGCATCGTTGTAGGAGTTCCAGATCATTTCCAACGGATTGGTGACCGTAATCTGGCGATAAGTCTGCAACAAGGCATTCTCATCCGTCGAGGTGATGACCCCGCCATCGATGGCTTCCTGCGCATATTGAAGGGCCAGATCCGGCTCGACATAACGGATACGCATCGCCAGACGCAGTTTGAGCGAACGGGCAAATTTCAGCCATTTGGCAAAATCCCCGCCATAAACGGCGTCAACCTTCACCAACGCTTTGCTGTCGGGCGTTGTCGCAAGAAAATCTTCCAAAACGGAAATCGAATTATTGAGCGTCTGGAAAAAATGGTCGTAAAGTACATCTTGAGCATCATAAGGCGAGCGAGCCTCCCCGAAATGAAGCACAGGCAGAGGACCATACATATCGCTGGCCCGGTGAAGAGTCACAACCTTCAGAATATCTCCGACAGCCATCACCTCGCCGGCAACCAATCCCTGATCGTAGGCCGCTTTGAGTTGAAGCCATGCAGGCATCACTTGCGTAAATGCAACCGAAAAGACAGTACTGCGCCAATTATTCGTCAGATTATAAACGAGCGGATTGATGCCGCCCTCCCAATGATTGGCACAAGCCATGTAACCGGCATAATGGTCTGCCAACAAGTTCCAACCTGTCTGATAATTATTCACAGGAACCGTCGTTTCACCCGTAGTGGGATACATTGCATCCAGCTCCATGGAGGTGATCAATGTAGTCGGGTCGATTTGCTGTGCGGAATTCGGATCGGTATTGAAATGCTCGAAATCGCCCGTACAAGACACCATTGTCAACAGCGAAGCCGTGACGAAAGCCAAACCGATTTTGGTTCTATATAAAGTATTTTTCATGATGATTCTGTCGTTTTAGAATTGAAGTCTCACGCTGAAACCGATTGTACGGACACTCGGCTGCATGAAAAAGTCGATTCCCTGATAATACGTGCTTGTCGAAGCTGTCTGCTCGGGATCGAACGGAGCTTTGTTATAAAGCATCCAAAGGTTGCGGCCCACAAGCGACACCGTGGCCTGCATTTTGTTGCGGAACCATTTCGAAGGCAGGTCGTAACCCAATGAAAGCTCCCGCAGACGCACGTTATCCATATCGTAGACATAGCGGGCCAGCATGCCCATACCGTCGCCTGTATTATTAAAGAACTCCTGAGCTCCGGAACCAGGAAGCATCTGATGTTCCGAAAGCTGAATCCCGTTTTCACGAGCATCAACCGAAGCTTCTGAAACCCCGAAGCGGTCCATCAAAGCTTGTGTCACCGACACACCGCGACCGCCGATGCGCGCATCGAACAATGCACCGAGTGAAATACCTTTCCAGGAGAACTGGTTATTCCATCCCAAACGGGCACGCGCATCCGTATTTCCTGCATAAATCCAGGTGTCGGGATCGGTCGTCACCGTATTCGAGTTCGGATCGACATAAATGTTGCCTTTGTCATCGGTTTTAAGACCTGTCACATAGAAATCTCCGATAGAGCCGCCCTTTTTCAACTTAACCCGATAACCTCCGAAATCCATATTCACTTCCGGAAGATTCACTTCAGCTCCCGTTACGGGATCAATCGTTCCTTCGGGAACCAGTTCGCGAATCGTATTGCGGTTCATCGAAAAAGTGAAACTCGTCGACCATGAGAAATTCTTCCACGTGTTCTTATAGCCGGCAACAGCCTCAATACCCCAGTTATTGACTTTACCGGCATTCAAATAGGCCTTCTTGTAACCGGTCGAGGGAGAGGCGTCATAGCAGAACAACTGGTTATAAGTCGCCGTATTATAGTAAGTAAAATCAGCCCAGATCTTGTTGTCGAGAAACTTTGCATTCATACCTACTTCGAAAGATTTGGTACGCTCCGGACGCAAATGCGTAGCAGGAGCGATAGTTTCGGTTGTCACAACGCCTCCCTTGATCGAATAATTCCGTCCCGTAATGTAACGCTGCGGCGGGTTGCCGACCTCGGCGTACGAGGTCCGAATTTTAAGGAACGAAATGCCTGTTTTCGAAAGATCTGCCATCGACGAGATCACGGCAGAAAGGCCTACTGAAGGATAAAAGATATTCAATTCATCCGTAAAAGCCAACTGCGAAGCCCATTCGTTACGAGCCGTCACATCCAGATAAAGCATCCCTTTCCAACCCAGTTGTAACGTGGCATAAACGGCCTGATTCTGATCATGGTAATTCTCTTGACCGGGTAGTGTGTTCAGGTCGCTCGATACGATATTGTTATAAGTGAATTTATTCGGAATACCGGCCAAATGTCCCTCATAACCGACCAGTGAATGTTTGTCATCCGTAAGACTGGCTCCCAAGTTAAATTGCAGGGAAAGCGCTCTGTCGAAAAAACTCTTGTCGATGGACAAAAGGGCATCAGCATAGAGGTTATTATGACTCATTGTATGGTTCAAGTAGTTACCATATTCCGATGCAAAAAGAGTATTCGAAGAGGCATAGATTTTACGCGTATAATTCATCCGCGTGTTGTCCGTACGCACCCGACCGGACAGAGTCAACCAATCGGTAACATTCCATTTGAGCGTAGCATTGAATGTATAACGCTGCATATTATTCTCGAACAGCTCTCGATTGGTAACCCAATAAGGATTTTCCACGCCATTAATGAATTCCAAACCCCAAAATTGTTCGCTGTAACCCAAACCAGCATTATAACGCTCGTAAAGTTGATACTTACGGATATCATCTCCTCGCGGAAACAGATAGACGCCGATCAGCGGGTTGTGATAGATACCCTGCACCAATGCATTCCGCGAATACTGCTTCATATAAGTAGCACCCAAATCGAGCGTCAGCTTTTCAGGCAGAAGCACGGCGGAATTCCGCAAGGAAAAATTATAACGGTTGTAGACATTGTTGGGAATAATGCCCCGCGTGTTTACAGAAGCGGCCGAAAAATAAGTCTGATTACGCTCGGTACCAGCGGTGATGCCAATCGAGTTCGTTTCATCAAACCCGGTCTGGAAAAAATCTTCGGGGTCATAACGATGGGAGGGGGAAACCAACTTCTCACCCCAACTCATTGAAGGTGCGTCTGAACTCGTACCATAGGTATTCTGAAACTCAGGCATTACGAGAGGCGATGAAAAGGTTGTATTGTTGGCATAGTTAACACGCACACGTCCTTCTTGTCCCTTTTTAGTAGTAATAAGGATCACACCGTTGGCTCCCTGTGAACCATAGAGAGCGGCTGCCGTAGCTCCCGTCAATACAGACATCGACTCGATGTCCTCTGGGTTGATGTTGGCGATACCTTCGTAATCGCCACCATCGGGCGTTTCATAAATGCCTTCCGTCTGTTTAGAACGCAGGCTCGGAAGCGGAATGCCGTCAACTACATAAAGTGCATTGTTATCCCCGTTGATCGACTTCACGCCACGCATAACCACACGCGTCGAACCTCCGGCTCCCGAAGCGCTGGCATTGATCTGCAAGCCTGCGATCTTTCCGGAAAGCGAATTGACGAAATTGGCATCCTTAACCGTATTGACAATAGAACCAGAAACCTCCTGAACATTATAAGTCAATGCTTTTTCCTGTTTCTTGATACCGAGCGCCGTCACCACGACAGCATCTACACCAAGCGACTGTTCCTGCAAAACGATATCAATTCGCTCCCGGGTGCCGACAAGCAGTTCAATCGGCTCATATCCCAGATAATTAACCGTTATCATAGTATTTGCATTCACTTCTGGAATACGCAACGTATAAACTCCGTCGACACCTGAACTCGTGCCAACAGTCGTTCCTTTGACAAGTATTGCCGCACCTATCACAGCATCACCTTTATTGTCCGTTACTTTTCCCGACACGACTTTCGGACCATCCGTTTGTTGGCTCCTGACAGTAAGAATAATATTGGAACCTTGAATTTCATAAACCACATCTGTTCCCTTCACCATCTGATCAAGAGCCTCAGCAACAGGACGCTTATTAACATGCACATTGACCAAACGCCCCGTGTCCATATTTTTATCATAAATAAACAAATACTTGGTCTGATTTTCGATTTCGTCCATTACCTGCACCATCTTCACCTGTTGCAAATCAATGGTTACGAGCGCTGTCTGTGCCTGAACTGCTGAGGCCGTAAGGCAAAAGAAAGTTACGAACAGCGAGATTATCAGACGTTTTGATTGTCTGATAGCTTTTTTCTTCATATCTTTGTAAATTAAAGAGGGATAATGAGCCGGAAATATCCGGAATTAATTCAAAAAACGACGTTACCCTCCAATGCCCGAAACTGTGACAGCAGTTCGGGCATCTTTTTATAAAAAGATAACGCGCAAAATAGGATGCTGAATTACATCATAGGCAGGCGGGTTTTAAGGTTCATAAAAGGGGTTAGTTAGTAAATGGTTATTTCGTTGGTTTCGTGGTTGTACGTGTAATTGAAATTGCAACTGCGTTGCAAAATACCGAGAGCATGCTCTATGCCGTCGGAAATGCGAAGTTTACCCATTGCTTCCAATGTTGGTATTTGAGCAATATTGAGGTTGATACGCACACCGTAACAATGCTCCATACGATGCATTACCTCTTTGAAATCAAGCCCGCTGATAGAGATTAACCCCTTGATCCATAGATATTCGTTGGGGTCATCTGCTCTATAAAGGGTCAGTTTCCCATTTTCGAGTACGGCCTTTTCATCTGGTTCGAGTACAACTTGCTGTCGGGAATCCTCCAATGATGTTACGCGAACACCGCCACGCAGCAAAGTGGTCGAAAAACAGGAGTGCTGCACATCGGCATTCACATTGAAGCGCGTTCCGAGCACTTCAACCCGGCACGCAAAAGTTTCTACGACAAACGGCTTGTCGGCATCGTGGCTAACATCGAAAAATGCTTCACCGGCCAACCGAACCCGGCGAGTATCCCCTGCAAAAAGAGATGGATATTCAAGTTCTGCACCCGAATTGAGCCACACTTCAGTGCCATCTTGCAATTTCAGATTGACACGCTGCCCTTCAGGGGCGGAGATACGAGTTGTAAGCGCTTCCCAGGAATGCTCGCGATAAGAAACATATCCCCAACCGATCCCCACGGCCAAAACAAGCATTGCGGCAATTTGAGCTGCATATCCAATTATTCGCCGCGAGCCAACCGACCGACGGAAAGCAACCTGTTTCTGCGGAGCAAATAACAACAAGGCATTATACATTTGTCGTTCACGATCAAATGTTCGGCGATGTTCCTCGTCGGTATCAAGCCAATCCATCAGGCATTGCTGCTCATCAGAAGTCGTCTCTCCTCGAAAAAAACGATATAAGGTTTCTTTTTCCATCTTACAGACAGCCTTTTCAGGCGCTTACATAAATAAAGCACTTCAGCGAGACTGTTTCCCGCAAAAAATATAGTTTTTTTGTAAAAAATGAAAAATCAACGAATAAAGCGGCTGAGAACCAAGGATACAAGTACCACAGGCAGGTAATCCTCCAACCTTCTACGCAATTTATCCAATGCACGGGCAAGTTCAGTTTCAACTCTCCGTTCAGAAATGCCATACTCAGCAGCAATATCCCGATAAGACTTACCCTTAAGGCGTTGATCTGTAAAGATACAACGAGTCAACTCCGGCAATTCGTCCAGACTCTGCCGAACGAGAGCCTCAATTTCTCCGGCAAAAAGATGGACGGGATCACAAAGCTCCAATGACCGGATATTCTCCTGCACAATACGACTTTGAGATTCCCGGATCTCGTTATGACTCCGCAATCGAACTTGTAACGCACGCAGATGATTAAGACATTTATGTCGAATAGTCGCAAGAATATAAGCCGCAGGATTTTCGTCTTTCGATCCAACTTGGTCTCTGTGTTCCCACCAATAGACGAATGAATCGGTTACAATGTCTTCAGCTACACTGCGATCTTGTATATAACTTATGGCAAACCTTTCGAAACGAACTTTATAGCAATTATAAAGCTCCTCGAAGGAAGCATCAGCTTTTCGCATCATATGTTACCCTATTTACTCAGATTCACGCCCAAACTTTATAGAACAAAGATAACATTTTCTATCTTATTATAAAATATTATCTGCCTTGCACCATTTTTACCAACATATTAAATAGATGCGTTGTTTGAATTAAAAGTAAAGTTACACGTATTTTATGGTATACTGACGCAGTCATTTCTGTTTGTTAATCGAGGTACAACATCCACTGTCCATATTTGTCGAACGGTTCGAGCATCTTCTGCCAGAGGAGCACCTCGGTTTCATCCTTATCTACCTTCTCCTTGTTATAATACAACGCTCCACCGGGCGAGGAACCCGATCTTATATTCGTAATCATTCCTTAGCCTGTTTTGCGAGGTTGAGAATCTCGATACTGAGGGCTTTCAGCTCGCGTGTTCGCTGCTCCAGCATAGCGATCTGATGCGGGATAGCGACGTTGGAGAAGTGCGCATTGATGACCTTTACAATCTGATTATAGTTATTTCCCAGCTTCTGGAACTGGAAGTAAAAGTCGTTCAGCCGTGCAACGAACTGCACTTTCGAAGGGTCGCGTCTGACGACAACGAACTCCTCGGCGAAGATTCTTTTGACGATAAAACGGCTGCGGTTATGTTCCAGTCCTGCCTTACAAAGCAACTCGTTGAAACGGATATTCTGCTCTTCATTGAGCCGGAAAGAGTACTTGTAACTCGGCGTTCGGGTTATGTCTGTCAGTTTTCGGTTAGTATCCATAATATCGGTTAAAAAGGCGTTCGACTCGGGAGAACGCCCAGCCTCGCAGAGCGAGCACCTTTCGTATGCCGAAAAGTTTTTCGGCATACAAAGGTACAGCTCGCTGTTATCTGACGATAACAAAAATCCGCGGCGGAAAAATTTTCGAAAAAACTTTGCAAAACCTCCGCTACGGCTTCCGAGGCAAGGTCTTTCCCGTGTGCAATATTACAACCGTACGGGCGCAAAAAAAAGCCATCGGTGCGGACTGGAGCGGACTGGAGCGGACATCAAAATCCAAACCCTTGAATCGGTTGTATATTGCAACATGAAAGTTCGGGTTTATTATCTCGTTCACAATTCCGATATAAACCGCATGAAATAAAAAACGGTATTTTGAATGGTTGAAAACATAAAACCAAACACGCATGCTTTACGACTGCAAAACGAACAATCAATCTCAAAAACGTTGTACCATGGATTCATTAGAAGAAAAAGACAAACCCGCACCGAAACTTTCGAAGAGTCCCCGTATCGAAGTCGATGAGGAACTGATGCGCCAGATGATCGCCGGACAAGCTCCTTTGGATTCCAAAGTCGTCCGCCGGATTCCCGAACCGGAAGAGGGCGCAGAAGAAACGGCTCAGGAGCCTGTTCCAAAATCCGAGGTTGACGAATCGTCCCCATCGGTCGTCCCTGCCGCTGTAGCTGCAGGGAAGGATGCGTTCGGGTTTCGTCGTAAAAAACTCACGCTGCCGGATTTTGAACGCACGTTCTTCGCACCGGTGGATTGCCGTAACCGCTCTGCGATCTATGTCAGCACCCAAACCAAGTGCAAAGTGTCGGCAATCCTCCACTTGCTGGGAGACGACACAACAAGGCTTACATCGCTGGTCGACAGTATGTTGCGGTTCGTTATGGGCATTTGCAGCGACGAACTGAATTATCTCCACGAGAAGAAGAATAGCAGAAGGCCGTTTTGAAAAAGCGGAGGTATTTCGACGGCAGATAGCAGGACGGGAGGGGGCC
>OGGQ01003578.1_pt1 | contig 14348 bp, 14 predicted proteins | sample 1571191 | NCBI WGS metagenome assembly OGGQ01 (sample SAMEA2582061, study PRJEB24529) | metagenome | biome: Human gut stool | place: China | collected 2011
CCGCCCGGAACAAGCAGGACACCACCTATCTGGGCCGCTTTACCTTCGACACCATTTTGGATTTCGAGGGACTCAACCGGGTGCTGACCATCCTGGCAAGAGGGTTTGCGTTTCATAATGAGGATGGCAGCCCCGCCGAAGCACCCCGGGAACGCATCGACTATGCCAAGCGGGGCCTGTGTGCCTGGTGCAGCGTGCCGGACAGCAAAAAAGCCACGCCCCGGGAGGCGTGGCAGTTCGGCAGTGATTTTAGGAACCTTCATTCGGAATTCCATGGTCTTGTAGATGAAAACGGCAGCGGATGGTTTCACCGCCATGTGCATCGGGTGGTGGCTTTTGTGCGGGAGAATCCAGGGAAGGTATCCAGCAGCGCCCAGAAGAAGTGTGCCGCCATTGAGAAGGGCTTTGACCGGGCCTGGCGGGACAAGGTGATCCAGATGCAGATCCCCTTGTTCGCCCCCACCACCAAGGGGCAGTGGGGATTGCGGTTTGACAGCTTTCTGGCCCAGGCTTTGGAGTTGGGACCGCTCTGGAATGAGGAACCAGAGCTGCCGCCCACGCTGGTGGAGCAGCTTCGCAGCCTCACACCCAAGGGTGTTCCTGTGGAGATGGTTGAGACACTGGTGGCCTACTACCTTCTCAACGAGCCGGAAGATTCCGACTGGGTGGTGCTGCCGGTGGCCAACTTTGACGCGTACTTCGGCACCACCAGCTTTGGGCGGAAGTATCTCAAACAGATCCCAGAGGCCATCATGGAACGCTCGGAGACCGGCTTTGGACTGTGCCGGTATCGGCTGGGGGAAGCTATCGTTATTGAGTAGATAAAATCAGGCATCCATCTCCGTTTCTTCCGCTGGAGATGGATGCCTGTTCGTTTCAAAATGATTCAGTTCGTTTGCCAGTTCCCACGCCAGACGGAATCCGCAGATAAAGCTGTCCACGGAGCGTTGCTCTATCATCAGATTCTGGGCGTCGATGATCTGCAGCACCAGTTTACGCTCCGGCTTGTCCAACCGCTCAATGAGCTGCCGGTGGCAGACTTCAACTTCCTGCTCGGATTCCACCATAGACAGAGGGGTGTAGAATTTGTCGTACAGCAATCTCAAAGTTTCGTTCATGTGCCCCGCCTCCTTGTAGCAAGACACAATAGCACACGTAAGCAAAAATAGCCAGCCTTTTATGAATATTTCCGATGAAATAGTGGTGTTTTCAAAGTTTATATTGTTGCTCATCGTAATATTTTTTCATGCCAGTTAAAAGCCCTTTCAAAAATAGGACTGTTTCTTTTTTTATATCAATAAGCTGATCAATACTATAATCTCTGCCGCATTCTGCAAAGGATAAGGTTCCATGAGCAAGATCGTTTCGTCTTTCCTTTACTGTCTCAAGAACAATACCACCTCGGCTTCCTTCTTCAGCACTAAATCTGATTCCATGCTCATTGCATACATTCCGTATTTGTTGTGCGTCAAGGTTTCCACTAATGGCTGTGGCTTTTCTATCTAATTCAATTATCTCTCCATTAAGTATAGAATTAATAATTTCAAGCGCTTTGCTCTTGTATGAGTTAAAATGAGCTTGCTGATCATATACCTGCATGAATTTATATGCAAACCAAATATCCTTGATTTCTTTCCTAACTCCAGAATAAGTAAGACCTTCCTGTTTAACTTTATCGTATATCTCAAGGATTCCCCCCATTACGGTTGATTCCACCAGGTTGTAGATCATGAGCAAAGTATTGGCTTTTAATATTTTTATAAATTCTTCATTAAAATAGTGAGTATCGGTAGCGTGTCCAATAGAGCCCCTGTCTAATTCCTTTATCGCTTCGAAATACAAGTCAATTTCTTGAACACGCTCATCAAACATATCCAAAATAGCTTGCATTAATCAGCACCTTCAAGAAGCATATTTTTTACATAAAGAATGCGTCCGCTTACCCTTACAGGGGAATTACTGGCATGGGTAGTTGTATGGCGTTTGAACTCCTCCGAATCAAGCCATTCCATCGAATGAGGAACCAAGTCAGGCTTTTCACGCAAGGCCAATGCGACTCCAACAGAGATAGCTTCAAAGCGAACTCTTGGTGTAGATTTGGCCCGTGAAGTCTTCGCGAAACCAAATGGGAAGTATTTTTTTACAAAACTGAGCATTCGATCAAATTCTGTTTTCATTTTTTCGCCGTCAAAAGAATCTTTTGTGCTCCCAATGTAATCATCTAAAAAACTATCAACGCGATGATTGAACTCCTGATAATGGTCTAAAAATGCAAAGAATCTAATCACCAATTCCAACTGCTCATACCGTTTTTTCATAGTATCGCTTATAGGACACACTTCTTTGAATACATCGTCTTCAGTGCATGACATTAAGAAATCCATAAATGGACCCCTAAAACTCCCTCGACGGACTTCGCTTGGCTTAGCCTCTCTTCCTGTTGTGTTAATTCTGTTGAATATTTCCTGCCGGATTTCCAACGAAGTATCATCAGACAACACAATTACTCGCATATTGGTTTTATCAAATTTCTTGCGAAAATAGGCTGGTACATCGTTGTAGGAAAAGCCGTTTAATGAATTAAGTTTTTTCAGACCAGATAAAACTAAGTCGCCAGACATAAACTCTTCCATAGCTTGAGTTCGCTGCGCTCCGTCAATTATCTCACAACGGCCATCTTCAGTATCAGAAAAGAACATGAGCGGTATAGGAAGTCCTAAAAGAATTGACTCTACAAATCGATTTTTGTCCGCCTCATTCCAAATATACTGTCGTTGATATTCGTCGGGAATATAAAACTCATCAGACCTAAATTGTTGGATTAAGAAGTCTATCGTATAATCGCGTGTGTTATAGTCAATTTCTTTCCTCAATTTGCTAATTTGCTCTTCAGCAGCAACTTTTTGCGCCTCGCTAATAGTGACCTGCTTAGTAGACATTATCTCACCCCCATGTTATTTAAGTGATCCATAATGCTAAGTCCTATTGCTCGCCCCAATTCTACAGGGACGGCATTGCCTATGTGTACGCCGATACTTCGATTGGTCTCAAAATGTTCGGGATCAAGGAATTGATACTCCGGTGGAAAGGATTGCAATAATGCGCCTTCACGCATAGAGAGAGCTCGATTTTGTTCAGGATGCCCAAAGCGACCATTTCCATACCCATAGTACTGGGTAGTAATTGTCGGCGATGGCTTATCCCATTCCATACGACCATATACTGCACGATACCCTTTACCAGAAGCTTTTTTGTGACAAGGTAGTTTTAAATCATCATCCCAATCTTTCCATGATCCACCTGGCACTGATTGCCGAATTCTTCGTCTATTTGTTTGCGATAATCGACTGGCTCTATGAAGAGGGTCGTCAGGATCGACTGCACCATCTTCAAGATATGGTAAGTTTCCAATTGCATCTCTAACCGTTAAATAATGTTCCTCGTCAAATAACGGAGGAATCAATTCTATATTTCCAAGCCTTGATGCCAAAAGAACCAATCGTCGCCTGCTTTGTGGAACGCCATAGTCAGCGCAGTTAACGATTTTCCAGCAGCAATGGTACTGTAGTTCTTGTAACTTGCTAATGAAGTCGTTAAAAACTGGTTCGTGGGACAGTTGCGGAACATTTTCCATAGATACTACTTCCGGAAGTACGGCTTCAACTAAATTGGCAAAGTAGTATAGCAGCCGCCATTTATCATCCTTTTTACCGTTTTTATTGTATCTAAGCGAATATGTGGAAAACGGTTGACATGGGGCACATCCCACAAGTATTTTTGTAGTTCCTTCAGGAAAGTAGTTTTCTAATTCATCGCTTGCAAGTTGAGTAACATCGCGCAAAACAAATCGTGCACGATTATTATGTTCATATGCAAATTTGCATGAATTTTCAACATCAACACCTACAACTACAGGAACCCCTGCGAGTTCCAATCCGTGGGTGAGACCGCCTACACCACAAAATAAGTCTACCGCTGCAACCGGCATAACTATGGTTCCTCCTTGGACATAAGGGTTCTTTCACTATTTAACAAGCTTAATAGTTTCTCACTTAAGAACTCTTCATTTTTCTTCTTCAACTCGCACTCCCAAATCCGCAATACAATCCAGCCTCTTGCCTTAAATAGTGCGGTTACCTCTTGGTCATGCTTCATATTCCGTTCACGTTTCTTCTGCCAATATTCCTGATGGTCGGCGGGACGTGTATTCCGACAATCATGTCCGTGCCAGAAGCAACCATCCACAAACACAGCGATCTTTTCCTTGGGAAATACAAAATCGGGATGTCCCTTTACTTGATAGTTTCTTCGCCAGCCTGTGATTCCGTTATGCTTGAATATTTCAATCAAACGCAGTTCAGTGGACTTATTCTTTTTGGACTTGACCTGTCGCATGATGTCGGACCGTTTTTCCGCATCGAAAATATCCGCCACTACAAATCACCTGGCTTCAAACTCTATGCGGAGACTGGGATCTGTTTCTGCCTCCAGCACAATTTTGTTGTATCGGTCGATTATTCCGGAGAGAGTAGAGTTTCGCCTTGTCTCGTCGAAAAGGCTATGCTCATAAACGTTAGCAGATAAAAACTGCTGAACATCCCATACCTCTACGCGTCCGGCCAATCCAGCGTCTTCGGCAAGATTAAGAGCGGTATGTACGCGCTCAAAAATCGTGATAATGACGGGACGGCAACCAGCGCGGAGATTAGCCTTGCATTTTTCAATCAGCAAGGCGCCAGGCATGGTCGTACAATGGATGACCGTACTGCCGATGACAAAATCGCCGTTGCGATCCGTGGGACCATCGGCAACGGATGCCCCGTGAATTTCGAAAGAGTTTTCCGGCATGATCAAACAAAGCTTCGCCGCGACAAGATGCTGCAACACAGTACCGAGATACTGTGTACCGGGATTTTGACTCTGGCGTTTTTTCGCCTGCTCAAACAGTTCATCCAGATTTGCTCCGATAGTTTTAGACGTGTCTGCAGTCAGAACGAACGGCTGATTTCTAAAGTATTCACGCACCTGCTCGGCCCAAAAGTCCTCGATCACGGAAAAATCCACGGATTCTTCTGCATTCCATTCGTTCAAAAAGTCCACGTACTTAATCATCAGGCCCATGCTACCCCGGCTGGTTCTCCCGCCTTCGGAGGACAACTGTTGGGTAATGCCGTGTTCTTTTAGTATCTTTTTCAGATTGGCTCCACCAAGCCCGGCAACCTGCCCTTTACTGCTCGTCTGGAAGTCATCTGGATTCAGCGGAAAGTCCTTATCTTTCACCATACGGGTAAATTGTACGACCAAAGACAGGGGCCCCTTCGTGGTGATATGGTTTTCAGATTGAAACGCTTTCAGGCGTTCTTCAGGACTAATCATCGTATACAGCCTCCGCAATTTTTGTCAGGAAACGCTCTCCTATAAACCGTGCGACCGGGGCGGCCACGGCATCACCCATCGCTTTATATCCGTCGTTATAGCTACCTGGAAGTAGAAAACTGTCTGGTGCCCCCATCAGTCTGGCAGCTTCGCGCACGGTCAAGAGACGCGCGTGAGTCTGGCCGTTCTTCTTGACCACCAGATACTGCTTACTACTCCCGCCTTCTGGCGTTCGCAAGCAACCCGCAATCCCATCAAAACGCAGCTCCAACTGCTGTGTTCCGTTTCTCGTCCTACGATAGCCTGTGGCGTATACGGCATCGTGCGCACGCAATTTTGCTTGATGCCGCTCGGGAACCAGCCGTAAAACGTCATCTTTATCAAATGGCGCGCTGTCCTCCACAATATCTTTAAGAGACACAACACGGCGCGGAGGTTTTTCTGTATACCACCACACCCAGCCCGGCAGTTCGTGGCCCAGTTGTATCGCTGCATTATTGTGTAGCCAGCATGGTTCATCCCCAACTAATTCCTTTGGAATAGAACAGTCTTCTTGTACAGCAATAATGAACACCCTCGGTCGGGATTGGGGCACAAAATGGGAAGCATTCAGCAAGATGGCCCCGCAACGATATCCTCGCTCTACGAGCGCCAGATGAAGAACACGGTAATTGTCGCCACCGTTTGTAGACAGCAATCCCGCCACATTCTCCAACAATAGAATCTTAGGTTTTTCGTCCATCTCGTCCAGTACCCGTAGCCATTCCCAAACCAAGCCACTGCGGGACGCATGGATTCCGCCAATAGAACCAGCCAGAGACAAATCCTGACAAGGAAAACTGGCCCAGGAGAGGTGAGCGAAAGGTAAGTTGCTCCCCCTGATATTCTTGATGTCGTCCAGCACAAACCGCTCACGCCCAAAATTAGCCTCATAAACGGCGGCCTTCTGTTCGCTGATATCATTTGCCCAAACGGGAGAGAACATTTCTCTTAGACCATACGCAACAAGACCACTGCCAGCAAAAAACTCATGCATCGTCCAAGGTGCGGAAGATAAATCAATATTCTGTTTTTGATACATGGTGCTTTTGAGAATCATTTCTTTCCCTACCTTGTCCTCTTTTATCAGTTGTCGGTTTTTCTGCATTGTCTGGAATAATCCAAATCCGACTCATGCGCGCCGCCCCAGCAACTCGGTTTTCTTTGCACAAAATTTGAACTTGTCGGGGGGTCACGCCCCATTTTTCAGCAGCTTCTTGCACTGTCATATATCCGTTCACTTGTGACACCTCAAAGTTTCTCTTATGGGCTTACACTCAATTATTATTAGTATATTCGTTTGAACGAAATTAAGCAAGACCATTTGAGCAAAAAGTTATCCCCACATCAGTGCCCACTTGTAGCAAAACGCCGCGTCACAAGTCGATAGAAAAAGCCATTGCAAATTTTGGTTTCTGCAAATGCTGTATAATCAATTTTTGGCATACCATACACCGCAGTCCGTTGGCAGAAAACTTACCACTTTGCGAGCGCATCACATTCGCATCCATATGAAACCTCATCCCACGGCTCTGGTTCCCTTCCAATTTAGCAGTCCGATTTCCCGGACTTGCCCCTCAAAATTGAATATCTCAAAAATCCGTTTTTCATAACTTTTCGATTGAAAAATGGCTGATTTGGGCGGTTAGCTCAGCTGGGAGAGCGCGGCGTTCGCATCGCCGAGGTCGAGGGTTCGATCCCCTTACCGTCCACCAAAATTGGAAATCGCCGCAGTGAAAACTGCGGTGATTTTTCATTTGACCACAGAAATACCACAGACGGATTTCCGGTTTGACCACTTGACGGGCATTCCTTTCAGGAGTGCCCGTCTTTTTGTTTTCTGCGGCGCAGTTTTTGAAATGAAACCGTGGGTATTCTCGCCTGGATTACTTATCTCTTTTGAAAACTGGTGCGGATGTGTTATAATGACAAAAATATGTTTCAGCGGGAGGTGGGCCCTTGTTACGACAGGTTCGATATTTTCAAGCCGTTGTGCGCAACAACAGCTTTTCAGAGGCGGCGGAGGAATGCCACATTTCCCAGTCTGCCATCTCTCAGCAGATCAAGGCACTGGAGCAGGAACTGGGCTTTTCTCTGCTGGAACGGCAGAATCGGAAATTTGTGCTTACTCCTGCGGGAGAGCATTTTTACAAAAAGAGCCTGATATTGATTGCGGATTATGAGCAGATGTGCAGCGAAGCCGCTAAGATCGCTCGTGGAGATGAAGCGATTCTAAAAATAGGATACCTCCGCAACCATAACAGCCCGGAAGTTCATCAGGCGTTGGAGGAATTTTCAGAAAAGTACCCTCGTGTTGACCTTCAACTACTGTACGGCAACCATGAAGATTTATTTGACCTGCTGCGCACCGGCGGCGCGGATTTGGTAGTCAACGATCAGCGTCGTGCCTTTTCCGACGAATATGTCAATTTGATTTTAGCCACCAACAAAATGTATATTGAGTTGGCGGCCCGAAACCCTGTGGCGGAACTTTCTTCTGTTACTGTACAGGAATTGAAAAACATTCCCTGTATTCTGGTGGCGTCCAAAGAACAGCAAGCCACTGAAAAAGAGTTTTACCAGACCATCATCGGTATACAGAGTGAGATCCTCTTTGCAGAGAATCTGGAGGAGGCACGCATGATGGTCATCAGCGGTCAGGGCTTTTTACCGGTGGAAGGCAACGGCCCGGTGATGACCTTCGGTACTTCCATTCGCCGTGTTCCACTTTGTCGCGGAGAGGAGCAGATTACCCGTAACTACTGCCTATTCTGGAAGAAGGACAACTCCGGCTATTATGTGGAGGAATTTGCAGATATTTTGAAAAGTAAGTTTGAATAGTCACCAGTTTCCTTTACGGCTGCCCTTGCTCTGCAAGGGCAGCTTTTTCATATAAGCAAAACTTATCAAATGCGGCCAAAACTAAAATTGATGGACCGCGCAGGGATTTTTATAATAAAAGCAGACCAACCCAAAGGAGAGTCTGCCATGAAGGTCCTGATTGTCAGTTCCAGCCCCCGGAAGGGAGGCAATTCCGATGTACTGTGTGACCAGTTTGCCAAAGGTGCGGCGGCGGCCGGACATGAGGTAGAAAGCGTGAGTCTCAGAGAAAAGCGGCTGTCTCCCTGCCGGGCCTGCTACACCTGTATGGAGAACCACATCTGCGCCATCAACGATGATATGGCGGAGATTTTCCCCAAGCTGGTGGCTGCCGACGTGATTGTGCTGGCATCGCCGGTGTACTTTTACTCCATATGCAGCCAGATGAAGATGCTGATCGACCGCTGCCTGGTCAATCACAAGGCCATTGCAAACAAGCGCTTTTATTTTATCATCACGGCTGCCGATCCCCAGCACGAAGCCGGGGATGGGACGCTGGCGGCATTCCGGGGCTTTCTGCGCTGCCTGCCGGACGCAAAGGAAGCGGGCGTGATCTACGGCACCGGCACCTGGGACAAGGGGGATGTCTATCAGCACCCGGCCTATACCCAGGCTTATGAGATGGGGAAACAGATGTAAGGAGGAGCACAGCATGGAACACATCAAAAAGAATTTTGGCTTTGGATGTATGCGCTTGCCCATGAAAGACAGCGAGGTGGATATTGAGCAGACCTGCCGGATGGTGGACGCTTTTCTGGAAAACGGCTTCAACTACTTTGATACGGCCCATGGCTATCTGAACGGCAAGAGCGAGGGCGCTTTGAAAACCTGCCTGACCAGCCGTTACCCCCGTGACCGCTATATCCTCACAGATAAGCTCACCAACTTTTTCTTCAAAAAGCAGGAGGACATCCGCCCGCTGTTCCAGAGCCAGTTGGAAGCCTGTGGCGTGGATTATTTTGACTTCTATCTGATGCACGCCCAGGGAGCCGCAACCTTTGCCTACTTCAAGCAGTGCCGGGCCTATGAGACGGCGCTGGAACTAAAGGCCGAGGGTAAAATCCGGCACTTTGGCATCTCGTTCCATGACCGGGCGGAGGTACTGGAACAGATTCTGAACGAGTATCCCCAGGTGGAAGTAGTACAGATCCAGTTCAACTATCTGGACTATGAGGATCCCGCCGTGGAGAGCCGGAAATGCTATGAGATCTGCCGCAAATACGGCAAGCCGGTCATTGTTATGGAGCCGGTGAAAGGCGGTACTCTGGCAAACTTACCGGAAAGGGCCAAGGCGGTTTTGGATCAGCTGGGCGGTGGTTCCGCCGCAAGCTACGCCATCCGCTATGCTGCTGGGTTTGAAGGCATGATGATGGTTCTCTCCGGCATGAGCAGCATGGAGCAGATGGAGGAAAACATCCGTTTTATGAAGGACTTCCGTCCGCTGGACGCCAAAGAGCTGGAGGCTATTGATCAGGTACAGGAAATCTACCACTCCATGAATTTGATTCCCTGCACCGCCTGCCGCTACTGCGTGGCCGGATGTCCCAAACACATCTCCATTCCTGATCTGTTGGCAGTCATGAATACCAAGCAGCTTCATCACGACTGGAACGCCGATTATTATTACAACGTTGTCCATACCGGCGGGGGAAAAGGCAAGGCGTCCGACTGCATCCAGTGTGGAAAATGTGAAAAGACCTGCCCCCAACATCTGCCCATCCGGAAACTGTTGGTGGATGTGGCAAAGGAATTTGAAAAGTAAGGAGAATCTCGAATGGCAAAACTTGTTGTGTTTTATTCTCGGGCCGATGAGAATTACTTCGGTGGTCAATACCGCTTTGTTGAGGTCGGCAATACGGAAAAGGTAGCGCAGATGATCGGAGAGGCAACGGGGGCGGAGTTGTTCAAAATCCAGCAGAAGGAACCGTACTCCCCCAACTATAAACGCTGCATCGATCAGGCAATGGCCGACAAACGGGCAAATGCCCGTCCGGAGCTGGTGGAGCTCCCGAAGAGTCTGGACGGTTATGATGAGATTTATCTGGGATACCCCAACTATTGGGGCGATTTGCCCATGGCAGTCTATACCTTCCTGGAAGCCTTTGACTGGACCGGCAAAACCATTCACCCCTTCTGTACCCATGAGGGCAGCGGTCTGAGTGGGACCGAGCAGAACATCGCCCGCACCTGCAAGGGTGCCTGCGTGACGGAGGGGCTGGCAATTTGCGGTTCCCTGGTAGACCAAAACGGCAAAGCTATTTTGCGGTGGCTCAAAAAATAAAGAAAAGGATGAGCATGATTATGGAACAAAAAGTTATGCTTTTGACCGGTGCGGGGCAGATCGGCATGGCCATCGTCCGCCGGATGGGATATGGAATGAAAATCGTGATCGGCGATAAAAAGCCAGAGAACGCTCAGGCCATTGCTAAGATCATGAATGATGCTGGTTTTGATGTGGTGCCGATGGAGATGGATCTCTCCAGCCGAATGTCAATCCAGAACATCATCGCTGAGGCACAAAAGTACGGTGACATCACCATGCTGGTAAATGCCGCTGGTGTCTCTCCCAGCCAGGCTCCTATCGAGGCGATTTTGAAGGTGGATCTGTACGGGACTGCTGTTCTGCTGGAGGAGGTTGGCAAGGTGATCACCCCCGGCGGCGTGGGTGTAACCATTTCCAGTCAGTCCGGTCATCGGATGAAGCAGCTTACCCCGGAGGAAGATGAGCAGTTGGCCTGCACCCCCACTGAGGAACTTCTGAAATTACCGCTGCTTCGGACGGAAAATATCCGGGATACGCTGCACGCTTACCAGCTGGCCAAGCGGTGCAATGAAAAGCGTGTCATGGCAGAGTCCGTCAAGTGGGGAGCAAAGGGTGCCCGGATCAATTCTATCTCTCCGGGAATCATTGTCACGCCTTTGGCCATCGATGAGTTTAACGGTCCCCGCGGAGACTTCTACAAGAACATGTTTGCCAAGTGCCCTGCCGGACGTCCTGGTACGGCGGATGAGGTAGCCAATGTGGCGGAACTGCTGATGAGCGAAAAAGGAGCCTTTATCACCGGCGCCGATTTCCTCATTGACGGTGGAGCGACTGCCTCTTATTTCTATGGGCCGCTAAAACCTTGAATGTTTAAAGGCAGCGGATCAGGTTAAATCCATTCTTAAAATGGCCGGAAAGATCGTGTTTTCTATTCGCACGACCTTCCCGGTATTTTTTACCCTCGCTCTCGGAACTCCGCCCGAATCTCATCGTAGTACCGCTGCACCGTAGAGCGATCCATATGTAATTCTCTGGCGATCAAGGACTTGCTGGACACGCCGGGGTGCTCCCGCAGGTAGGCGGCGATGGCCTTCTTTTTGGGACTCACCCCGTCGGGATATTCCGTACTCGCTCCGGAGCGGAGAGCAGCGATCTCTGCCTTCATCTCCAGGATCAGTGCCTTCAGCTTCTCCTCGCACTCCTCACGGGTCTTGGCGTAGACATTTCGGGAGTGCTTCTTGCCGTCCGGCCACACCGGGGAATAGCGTCCCTCCCAGAGGTGCTCCCGCAGCTGGCTGACGCACCCGGTTCCCGGCCTGCGCCGGGGCGGTTCCACCGGCACAAAGTCCTGCTTTGGGTGTTCGTCTGTCTGTTCCGGCATGGGCTCCACTTCTGCCTTGGCGATGCCCTGATCGATGCTCAGCGCCGCTTTTCTCCGCATCTCATCGGTGATATGGGTATAGGTGTTCAGCGTGGTCGCTGACGAAACATGGCCAATGATGGTAGAGAGGGTCTTCACATCCATCCCGTTCTCCAGGGACAGGGTGGCAAATGTGTGGCGCAAGTCGTGAAATCTTACTCGCTTGCACCCTGCACGCTCCAAAATCACCTGTAGCCGCTTGCGGACATAGCCAGGGTCGATTGGCTGCTCGGGCTTAGTGCGGGACGGGAACATCAGGTCAGAGAAGATACCCTTTTTATACTCCGCCAGCAGCTCCACCATGGCGGGCGGCAGGATAATAGTGCGGTTAGCCGCCTTGGTCTTGGGTTCGCTGATGATGAGTTTGCCGCCCACCGGATAGACCTGCTTGTCGATGCGCAGTTTCCCGGTGGCGAAGTCCAAGTCGTCCCATCGGAGAGCCAGCAGCTCACCCCGGCGCATCCCGGTGGTCAGCTCCAGCAGGAAGAGTTCATACATCCCCTCCGCCTTAGCCTGGATGAGAAAGCGCTGGATCTCCTCCTGGGTTAAGATCTTCATCTCCTTGCCCTTCATCGGCGGGAGCTTACAGCCCACCGCCGGATTGGAGTGGATCAACTTTTCCTCCACCGCCTTGTCCAGGGCCATCTGGCAGACGGCGTGACAGCTGCGCACCGAGCGATCCGCCATGCCGGGGCCTCTGCGCTCCACATTGGCTTTTCGCCCACTCTCTTTCATGCGCCGGAAGAACTGCTGAAGCTCCGCCTGGGTCAGCTGGTTCAGCGGGATCTCGCCCACGCCTGGGATCAGGTGATGGTAGATCCAGCTTTCGTAATTGAGCTGGGTACTTGGTCGGAGCCTGGGTTTGGAATAATTCTGGTACCAGTAGTCCAGCCAGTCCCGGACAAGCATATCGGACCGCACCTGGACAGGGCGCACCACCTGGCAGGAGCTTTTTAATGCCTCCAGCTTTTCAACGCATTCCTTTTTTGTTTTGGCCAGTACATTTTTCGTCTTGGGATTACCCGCCTCGTCATAGCCTACTACTACCCGGCCTTCCCAGCGGCCATCTTTCCGGAGGCGGACAGTGCCTTCGCCCTTCTTTCTCTTGCCCGCCATGCTTTCACCTCACCATGATATGTTCCATGAAGCCGCCCACGATTTCACTGGCCCGCTTCTGCATATCGCCAGTCACATGGGTATAAGTATCCAGGGTGAACGAAGCCTGGGTATGGCCCAGGATTCCCGACAAGGTCTTGGCATCCACTCCGCTGGCCAGGGCGTGGGTGGCGAATGTGTGCCGGAGATCATGAAAGCGGATGCTGGGCAGCTCTGCCCGTTTCAGCAGCGTTTTTAAGTGATTGTAGGCGGTGCCGGGACTGGCGGGCTGCTCCGGTCGGAGCGGATTTGGGAAGATCCACTGGGAGTAGGAGTGCTTCTTCCGCTGGGCCAACAGTTGGGCGGTGCTGGGCGGCAGGGTGATGGTCCGTTTTCCTGTGCCTGTCTTGGTCTCACCGGCAACCAGCCTGCCACCTTTCTGTGTATGGAGCGTCCTGCGGACGGAGAGCGTTCCATGGGCCTCGTCGAAGTCACTCCACATAAGGCCGCAGATCTCACCCTGCCGCAATCCGGTGGTCAGCTCAGTATAGAAGAAGTCGTGCCAGGTGCTGTCCGCCCGGATTGCCTCCATGAATCGCTCCAGCTGGGTGTCGTTGAGGATCTGCTTGGGAGCTGTTTTCTTCTTGGGCAGGGTGATGCCCTCGGTGGGATTTCTGGCAATGAGGTTTTCCCGCACCGCCGCATCCATGGCCTGGTGGAATACCCCGTGGATGCGGCGGATGGTCGCACCGGATAGCTTGTGTCCATGCTCCGGATGGAACTCTTTGCGACCATTTTTCTGGAGTTCCCGGTACAGCTTCTGGACATCCTCACGGGTGACTTTCCCCACTGGCTTATCTCCCAGATAGGGCTTGATGTTGCGCTCGACATATCCCCGGTAGCCCTCCAGAGTGGAGGGTCGCACCGAGGGGGCAGCGTACTCCTCCAGCCAGCGATCCAGCCACTGGCCCAGGGGCATTTTACTGTTCTCATTCAGGTCCACATCCCGGTACTCTTCAATGTTCTGATGCAGCTTTTTTAACAGTTCCTTCTGCGTCTTGGCGGATAGATAACGGAAGATAGGCTCGCCGCTTTCCTTGTGACCAATGACGATGCGCCCTTCCCAACGGCCATCCTCCCGCTTGCGGACCATGCCGTCCCCGGATGGTCTACGCTTTCCCATATTCTCAATCCTCCTTTCCTGCTTCTATGGAGCTGCGGACACGCTCTGTCTCCTCCTCATCGAAGGAGTACAGGCCGTCCGCCTCCAGTTCT
>OGGQ01003579.1_pt1 | contig 14344 bp, 11 predicted proteins | sample 1571191 | NCBI WGS metagenome assembly OGGQ01 (sample SAMEA2582061, study PRJEB24529) | metagenome | biome: Human gut stool | place: China | collected 2011
CACAGGCTTTTCCGGGAGGAACTGGCTGGACTATCTGGACTGGGTTCGGAACGCTTCATTGGTTGCCATGATTGAGGATCCGGAGGGCATGGCCCATCTGCAGGAAATCTTAAATGAACTAGAGCCGGGACGGGACATGGTCATGTTCGGCAAAGCTGACTACACCCAGAGCCTGGGGCTCTTTGACCGAAGCGGCAGTGTGGACAGCGACGCTGTGGAAGAGGCAAAACGGATCCTGGCCGCGGCCTGCGCTAAGCGCGGTATTGCGCTGATGATCGTGCCGGCAGATTGCTCCGCCGCAGGGATTCGCGCGGAGATGACAGCAGGAGGGACCGCCGTGTGTATTGGCGTGGACCAGAACATCCTGCTGGATGCTTACAAAAGCGTAGTGGACCAGTGTAGGAGGATCTGACCATTATACTATAGAGGAGGTTTTCCATGGAACAGACAAGAACTCCCCGGCAGGAGCAAATCAAGCAGAAGTTTATCCGTGACAGAGGAGCCTGGAAGTGGAGCCCCGTGTGGGATACCATTTTGGAACTGGATGAAGACATCGTGGAAGCCTATGCGACGTATTCCTCTGTTCCAGACAAACGCGGGTATCTGGAGATGCGGATGCGTAAGTTCATCTATATTGCCATTGACAGCATCACGGGCAGTCTGAATGCCTCTGGTCTGAAAAACCACATGAAGCATGCATTGCAGTTGGGTATCAGCACCCGGGAGATATTGGAAGTACTTGAGATTACCAGTATGATCGGCTCTACTACCTATGAACTGGGCGTGCCATTGCTGATCGATGCTATGCGGAAAAGAGGAATCTGTGTGCCGGATGAGAATCTCAGCGAAAAACAGGCACGTTTGAAAGCGGACTATCAGACCTGGCATGGCGGCTGCTGGAGTGAAGTTCAGGAAAATATTCTGAAATTGGATCCGGAGTATTTTGAGGCATTCTCTTTGTTTGAGCAGACGCCCTGGAAAACAGGAGTTTTGACCCCCAAGGAGAAAGAATTGGTCTACATTGCAGTACATGCTGCGCCGGTGAGCCTCAACCGCGAAGCGCTGCGCCAGCACATTGAGCGGGCAATGGACTTCGGGGCGGAGGTTCACGAGATCATAGAAGTGTTCGAACTGGTCAGCACGTTGGGCATCCACTCCATTACGATGGGAGTTCCCATTTTGAAGGAAGCCCTGACAGAGTTGGGAATGTAGGGTGCCGGCCGCGATAAATATCATACAGGGAGGAAGCTATGGAGATTCATCTAGATGGGAAAGTGGCCGTGGTTACCGGCGGCTCCCAAGGCATCGGAAAGGCGATTGCCCAAGCGCTGGCCAGGGAGGGATGCCAGGTGGCGGTTTGCTCAAGGAATCAGCAGAAGCTTGACCAGCTGACGGAAGAGTTCCACGCGCAGGGCTGGAAGCTGTTTGCCAAAAGTGTGGATGTTTCCTCCGCCCGGGAATTGGAGGCGTTTGCGGAAGAGGTATTCAATCATTTCGGCCGAATTGACATTTGGGTCAATAATGTCGGCCAGTTTAAGAGCAAGTCCATTTTGGAGCAGAGCCTCGATGAGTGGAATGAGATCATGAATATCAACCTGAATTCCTACTTTGTAGGAACTCAGGCGGCAGCCCGGCGGATGAAGGAAACTGGCGGAGGGACCATTGTAAACATCTCTTCATACGGCGGCGTGTTTCCGGCGGTTTACCGCAGTTCTTACAACACGAGCAAATATGCCATCAACTGGCTGACTCGCTGCAGTGCCAGCGAACTGGCGCCCTTCGGCATCCGTGTTAATGCCGTAGCGCCAGGGACCATCAATACGGAGATGCAGAAAGCCTCTGGCCGTACGCTCGCTGATATCAAAAAGCTGGCAAAAAACTTTGCACTGCGGCGCATGGGGGTGCCGGAAGAAGTAGCGAACGTCGTTCTGTTTTTGGCATCGGATATGTCCTCTTATGTTGACGGCATTGTCATTGAGTGCAGCGGCGGAAAGTTCTTGGCGCAGAACTGTGACACTGCGTGGACGGAGCGCCGGTAGAACAGAGAAATTAAAAATAGGAGGAGAAGTTATGAGCGATCTGAAAGAGAAAGTGATTGGATTTTTCGGTCTGGGTACCATGGGACTGCCGATTTGCCAGGGAATGGTGAAGTGCGGCTATCAGATGGTCCTGCCTACGTTCCGTCCCATCCGTAACCCGGAGCGTGCCGCTGCGGTAGAGGAAATGCTCCAGAAAGGGGCGAAAGGCGCAGAATCCCAGGTGGAGATGATTCGCCAATGCGATATGTTTATGTTGAGCCTGCCCAAGTCCCAGCAGGTGGAGGAACTGATTTTGTCCGCGGACGGCATCCTGGAGAATGCAAGGCCCGGGACGGTCATTGTGGATTTGACGTCTGCTGATCCTATGAGTACAAAAAAGCTGAGCGCCATGCTGGAAGAGCGGGGCATGGAAATTCTGGATTGCCCGGTCAGCGGCGGATCAGGCGGTGCGGCTGCACAGACGCTGACCATCATGGTAGGAGGCAAACGGGACGTTTTTGAGTATTGCCGTCCCATATTGGACACAGTGGGCAACCCGGAGAAGGTAATGTATATCGGCCCCAGTGGCTCAGGAGATATAATCAAATGTGCGAATAATTTCCTTTCCGCCTGCTGTGCCGCGGCGACCACGGAGGCGGTGGCTGTCTGCGGAAAGGCCGGAATCGATCCTCGGACCGCCATCTCAGTAATTCAGTCCAGCGGCGGTATGAGTCATGCGGCCACGGTAAAATTCCCGCAGATTATCTTTGCCGGAAAGAAGTGGAATTTTGCGCTGGAGCTGATGGCAAAGGACGTGGGACTGTTCAACGCAACGGCCAAGGAGCTGAATCTGCCGGCGTTTTATGGCCAGACCACAGCCCAGATATGGAATATCCCCATTTCCGAGGTCGGCGGCGGAGAGGACTGCCTGAATGTTCAGAAAATCTATGAGCGTTGGTCTGGTGTACAGATGTGCGGAATTGATCAGGAGTGAGCCGTGAAAGAGCCGGATTCCTGTGGATGAAGATACAGAAAGGAAGTGTGCTGTTGTGAAACCCGGGTATCCTGATTTTGAATCTGTGATTGGGAAGGGTCTGGGGCCCCGCTATATGGAGTATACCTGGCGGGATGTGGCGCTGTACGCGCTGGGCGTTGGCGCCAAGAAGGAGGATCTGCCCTATGTATTTGAACGGCCCGGAATGAAGGTGCTGCCAACCTTTGGCCTGCTGCCGTACCTGAACTCTATTATGATGCAGCCGCAAAGGCGGGTCCCTTACGCCCCGGCGGAGCTGGTAGGGGACCTGGTGATCCAGGCTATGGATGGCCAGATTCCAAACCGTCTTCATATGGGGATCGATCTCGTTATGCATCAGCCGATCTATCCATATTGCGGCAAGTTCCTGACGGAGGATGAGGTAGAGAAGGTTTACGACTGGGGGCAGAAAGGGATCGTCAGTCAGACAAAGATGGACGTCTTTGACATCGCGGGCCAGCCGCAGTGCACGATCCGCAGCCAGCACTATATTGCGGCGTTCGGTGAGTTCGGCGGGGAGCCGTACCGCTCTGCAAAACTGCCCTATCCAGACAGGGCACCGGATTTTACGGTGGAGGACCATATTGCCGACAATCAGGCAGTTCTCTACCGTCTGCTGGGGGATACTTATACGACACATATCGACCCCGCTGTTGGCCAGGGCTATGGATACAAGGGACCCTTTATGCAAGGGCTTTGTACAGCCGGCTTTGCCTGCCGCATGGTTATTCAGGCAGTAATCCCCTATGAGCCCGAGCGCGTGACTCACTTTGCAACGCAGATCCGGAGCGTCACATTCCCTGACACAAGCATTCACCTGGGCGGCTGGAAAGAGCAGGGAAAGGTGCTCTTCCGTCTGCTGGATGACACGGGAAAGATCCTTTTAAACAACGGTATTTTGGAGTACAGGTGACTGACCCTGCGGAATAGAGAGGAGGATATGTCCATGAATAAGCCGCTGGAGGGAATCCGCATCCTTGATTTCAGTCAATTTATGTCTGGACCAATGTGCACGCTGCTGCTCAGTGACTTCGGCGCTGAGGTCATTAAAATTGAGAATCCGCCGATTGGAGACAACACCCGCTATGGAAGTGTGATCGACCATGCGTGCAGCAGTCATTTCGCGACCCGAAACCGGGGAAAGAAAAGCATTCTTTTGAACATGAAGGATTCAGAGCACAGGGCGCTTTTCCTGAAACTGGCGGAAACCGCAGACGCGGTGGTGGAAAACTACAAGCCGGGAACCATGAAAAAATTCGGCATAACCTATGACCTGCTCAAGGAGATCAATCCACGGATCGTCTATACTTCCATTTCCGGCTACGGGCAGGAGGGACCCTATGCCGATCACGCGGCCTTTGACCAAACCGTGCAGGCGGAATCCGGCATCATGAGTATTACGGGTGAACGGGGCGGGAATCCCGTCAAGTGCGGCGGTTCCATTGCGGATTACTGCGGAGGTCTGATGGCCTGTATTGGGACGCTGATGGGGATTATTCAAGCCAGGACCACCGGCATTGGACGGCGCATAGACGTTTCCATGATGGACTCTCTGGTCTTTTGCCTTGAGAATCTGTTCAGTTCCTATCTGCGCACGGGAATCATTCCAAAGCCAAGCGGAAGCAGCTATTCCTCCTCTGCTCCCATCGGCGCTTACAAGTGCAAGGATGGAAAGTCGCTGATGATTTCGGTTGGCACCGATGCCCAGTGGAAGACCTTCACGGAGGTGCTGGGCCAGCCCCAGTGGTTTGAGAATCCAAACTATGCGACGATGACGCTGCGGGCACAGCACGCGCTAGAGATCGACGAGGAGGTGAACCGGGTCTTTTCCCAGTATACCAGTGACGAACTGGCGGAAATGCTGCAATCCCGTCACTGTGTGTATGGCCGCATCAACGACTTTGAGGCGGTGGCGAACCATCCGCAGATCGCATACCGGAAAACCATTGTGGATGCGACATATCCCAACGGGACATCCTTCCGTGTGCCGGGGAACCCCATTCACATGAGCGATCTGGAGCGGCAGACGGAGTACAGTGTGACGCCGCTTGGATATCATACCTTTGAGGTCCTGCGGGAGGTCGCAGATGAGCCGACGCTACATAGAATCTTTGACCCCGTCCTGCAGCAGGCCGCCGAGGCGGAGAAGGCACTTTATGAAAAGTCGGTGCAGAAGGGCTTCTAGTTAGGTGCATCGCAGAGGCTGAAATAGGAGGGAGAGCATTGGGCTACATAATCGGCATGATTGCGACCGTTGTGGCGCTGATTTTGCTGGGAGTTGCCGTGTATAAGGGCGTCCCGATCCTGATTGCATCTCCTGTCTGCGGTGCGCTGGTGCTGCTTGGGAACGGATACCCCTTGCTGGAGGGGCTGACTGGACCATTTATGGGCGAGGCGGCGGACTTTTTTAAGGACTGGTTCCTGTTCTTTCTGCTGGGAGCGGTACTGGGGGTCATCATGGAGCGAACCGGCGCCGCAGCCAGTCTGGCAAAGGCTGTTTATGGGAAGCTGGGAGCCAGATTTGCAATACCCGCGGTCACGGCCATCTGCGGCCTTCTGATGATCGGAGGCGTCAGCGGCTTTGTTGTGGTGTTTGCCGTGTATCCCTTTGCGGTGGAATTGTTCCGGGAAGCGGATATTCCGAGAAAGTACATGGTGGCATCCATCGCCGTATCCTGCGCCGGCTGGGGAATGTGGCTGCCCGGTGTCCCCATGACGCAGAATGTGATCCCAATGGAATATCTGGGAACTGAGGCAACCGCGGGGGCGATTGTCGGCATCATCTGTTTTGTATTTCAGTGGGGCCTCAGCATCCTCTACCTGAACTGGAGTGTCAGGAGGGACCGGAAGAAGGGGATCCATTTTGAGTCCAGGGAGACGCTGAACGACGAGGAGAAGAACTTGCCGTCTCCCATGCGGGCAGTTGCGCCGCTGCTGCTGGTTTTCGGCACCTTTGCACTGCTGAAGCTGGATATCTTGATTTCCCTTTTGCTCGGGGCAGTTACCGCCATGCTGCTCTTTTCGCGCCAGCTTGGGGGAAAACTTTTGGAAACCCTGCGGGATGGTTGCAAGGGGGCAACCAATACGACGATCAATGTCTGTATGATCATGTCGGTCGCGGGAGCGTTTCAGGCAACGGACACGTTTTCCTACCTGGTGGAGCAGCTGATCAATTTGCCGTTTGACCCGCTGGTCTCGGCCGCTATATCGGTCAACGTGGTGTGTGGTCTGACAGCCTCTGCAACCGGCGGCATCACGGTGGCGCTGCCGGCCCTGGGCCAGTCATTTGTCGCCTTGGGCGCCGACGCCAGCGCACTGCACCGGGTGGCCGCGATTTCCAGCGGTGTGCTGGAATGTATGCCGCACAGCGGCTGGCTGTGCAGTACACAGGAGGTTTGCAGAACCAACCACAGGGAGTCCTACGGACCCTTTGCCGTGATTTGCCTGGGTATTGGCACGCTGACGCTGATTCTGGCGCTCACTCTGTTTACGCTGTTTCCGGCGCTCAGTGCCTACTGACCTCTGAACGATGGCAGAATTCCGGCACCAGGGCCGGAATGGACCGTAAACATGTGACAAGATGGGACTGATACGTGTGAAAGAAGGAACAAGCTGGCGGATTGCCGTTGTGGGCGCCGGGACAATGGGAAGCGGGATCGCGCAGTTGTTTGCAACCTATGGGCATCAGGTAAGCCTCTACAATCGTACCCGGATCCGGCTGGACAAGGCGCTGAGCCAAATCAAAAGCAATTTGGAGAAGATGGCGGAGCTGGACGAGATACCGGCGGAGAGCACCGCGGGGATCCTGGCGAACATCCATGTGACGGATGACCTGCAGGAGGCCGTAAAGGAAGCAGACCTCATCATTGAGAATGTTGCGGAACAAGAGAACGTCAAGCGGCAAATCCTTACAGAGATTGATCGCTTTTGCGGGGACGAAGCGATCATCGCCAGCGACACATCCACTATGGATATCTTTCAGTTTGCAAAAGTCCGTCATATGGATCGCTTATGCGTCGCGCACTTTTTCCTGCCAGCGTATGTGATTCCGCTCATAGAGCTTATTCGGGGACCGGAGACCTCAGACGAGACTGTAAAACAGGTCAAGACCTTGCTGGAATCTGTGGGGAAGGAGGTTGCGGTACTGAACAAGGTTATCCCCGGATTTATTGTAAACCGAGTGACACTGGCGATTTTTCGGGAGGTCAACTACATTGCGTCCCTAGGAGTTGCCTCTCCGGCGGACATTGATAAGGCGCTGGTCTCTGTCTACGGCCCTCGGTTCGCATTTGAAGGTCCCTTCGGCCTGTGTGACTTTGCCGGGGCGGACCTGTACGAACGGCTGTCCGATGAATTGCTTCCGGAGATATCGGATTCCCACGAGTGCCCTTCCAATATCCGAAAGTTAGTCCGGGCGGGGAAGCTGGGGCTTAAAAGCGGAAGCGGATTTTACCGGCATGAGAATGCCGCGGATGAAATCAGCCGGCGGAATGCGAAAATTATAAAAATGATCCAGGCGATCCGAAAGACCAACACCATGTTTGAGCAGACGTGAGACAGGATAATTTCCAAAAAGCGACTGTTTTAAGAAAGGATGGAAGACCATGGCACTGGATACAAGCATTAACCCGAATAAACTGGGGTTTGGACTGATGCGGCTTCCCATGGTAGGGGGGCAGGTGGACATTGATCTCTTTAAAAAGATGGTGGATGTCTACATTGACAGAGGGTTCTCCTACTTTGACACCTCTCCGGTTTATCTGCGTGGAGAGTCTGAAGCAGCCGCCAACGAGGCGATCGTCAAGCGGTTCCCGCGGGATAAGATCACGCTTTCTACGAAACTTCCCTGCTGGCTGCTGCACAGCAAGGAGGATATGCAGAAGGTGTTCGAGGGGTCTCTCCGGGCCTTCGGCACTGATTATCTGGACGCCTATATGCTGCATGGCCTGTCTGCTAGCGGACATGATGATCGGTTTGGAACGGCGGCGTCTGATGTCAGTAAAGCCGATAAGCTGGGGGCCTGGGATTTTCTGCAAAAAGTCAAGGCGGAGGGAAAGGTGCGTCATATCGGATTCAGCTACCATGACAGCGCAGAGGCACTGGACAAGATCCTTGCAGAACACCCGGAAGTGGACTATGTGGTGCTCCAAATCAACTATTTGGACTGGGATGATGACATCATCCAATCCAGAAAGTGTTACGAGGTGGCCCGCAAGCATGGCCTGTGCATGAGCGTGATGGAGCCCCTGAAAGGCGGAACGCTGGTAAACTTGCCTCCAAAGGCGGCAAATCTGTTGAAATCCTACCATCCAGATGCCTCGCTGGCATCCTGGGGGCTTCGCTTTGTAGCTTCTCTGGACGGCATCATCGCCACCATGAGCGGAATGCAGTCTGTTGAGGAAGTGAAAGCCAACACGGAGGTTATGTGCAAGGAGAATTTTGTCCCTCTCTCTGACGAGGAGCGGAACATCCTGATGCAGGTGCGCCCGATTCTGGAGGAAGCAGATCTAATCAAGTGTACCGGATGCGGATACTGCTTGGAAAGCTGCCCGAAACACATCAAGATCCCGCAACTCTTCGCCATCGAAAATAACTTCCGGCTCTACAACAATCTCCGGGCGGATACCTTCCGCTACCTCAACCAGACACAGCTCGGCGACAGCGGGAAGGCGTCCAGCTGCATCCGCTGTCTGCAGTGTGAGCGCCACTGCCCGCAGAAGCTTCCCATTACAGATTATCTGAAGGTCGTGGCGGAGCGTTTTGAGGACAATGGATATATCCTGCCGGCCACGCAGTCCCTGGGAGATCGGTATAAGTAAAAGAATTTCTCCGGCGGCGCGGGACCAAGCCGATGCCTGTATCCGGGTGCCGTGTAGCGGGAAGGCAAAGAGCGGCTGCTAGACGCCGGCAGGGAGAAGATAGGGGTATAAAGAGGTGGATAATATGTACGAAGAACTGTTCTCTCCTGTAAAGATCGGGAAGGTTACAATAAAAAACCGCTTTGCGATGGCGCCCATGGGGCCGCTGGGCCTGGCAGACGCGCAGGGCGGATTCAACCAAAGAGGCATTGACTATTACACGGAGCGGGCGAAGGGCGGTACGGGCCTGATCATTACCGGCGTGACCTTTTCTGATTGCACCGTGGAAATGCAGTCTATGCCGAACTGCCCGAACAGCACTTACAACCCTGTGCACTTCGTCCGGACGGCCCGCGAGATGACGGAGCGGATCCATGCATATGGCAGCAAGATTTTCCTGCAGATGTCCGGGGGGTTTGGACGGGTTACGATCCCCACCAATTTGGGCGAATTTCCGCCAGTGGCACCGTCTGAGATCCCGCACCGCTGGCTGGATAAGACCTGCCGCGCGCTCACGGTCGAGGAGATCCACACCATTGTCGAGAGCTTTGGAAAGGGAGCTTACAACGCAAAGCGGGCTGGCTTTGACGGCGTGGAGATCCATGCCGTACATGAGGGATACCTGATCGACCAGTTTGCCATCAGTTTTTTCAATCACCGGACGGATGAGTACGGCGGCAGTTTGGAGAACCGTTTGCGGTTTGCACGGGAAATCGTCCAGGAAATCAAGAGAACCTGCGGGGCCGATTTCCCGGTGGCGCTGCGGTATTCCCCCAAGAGTATGATCAAAGACTGGAGAGAGGGAGCACTGCCGGGAGAGAACTTTGTGGAAAAGGGTCGAGACATGGAGGAGGGCCTGGAAGCCGCAAAGCTGTTGGTTTCCTATGGCTATGATGCACTGGATGTGGATGTGGGGTCCTATGATTCGTGGTGGTGGAGCCATCCGCCGCTGTACCAGGATAAGGGACTCTATCGTCCCTACGCGAAAGCGGTGAAAGAGGTTGTCGATGTCCCGATCCTGTGTGCGGGGAGAATGGATGATCCCAATATGGCGTTGGAGGCGCTGCGCAGCGGAACCTGTGACATCATTTCGCTGGGCCGGCCATTACTGGCGGATCCTAATTATGTCAATAAGTTGAAGACCGGACGGCAGAGCGACATTCGCCCCTGTATTGGATGTCAAGAGGGCTGCATGGGCCGCATCCAGGAGTACTCTATGATCAACTGCGCCGTGAATGCTCAGTGCGCGCGGGAGCGAGACTTTTCCTATAATCCTGTTTTTAGAAAAAAACGGGTCTTGATCGTGGGAGGAGGTATCGCGGGCTGCGAGGCGGCGAGGGTCCTGGCGATCCGGGGCCATGAGCCGGTCCTGTATGAAGCCAGCGGCAAACTGGGCGGAGCTCTGTATGAGGCCGGGATCCCCTCGTTCAAAGATGATGACCGGGCGTTGATCGCGTGGTATGAGCATACGCTGGGTCAGCTTGGCGTAGAGATCCATAGAAACCATCGCCTCAGCGCCGAAGAAGTGAAGGGAATGGATTATGATGTGCTGATCATTGCCGTCGGTGCAAAACCGAAAACCTTCTCACTGGGTGATGACAGCCGCGTCACCACGGCGAAAGAGACACTTGCCTCCCAGGGGCAGCATGTGGGAGACCGTGTTGCCATCATCGGAGGCGGTATGGTGGGATGCGAGCTGGCCCTGTGGCTGACGAAGGACCTGAAAAAGCAGACTACAATTATTGAGACACTGCCAAAGCTGCTGGCGGTCAATGGTCCGCTCTGCTCAGCCAACCATGAGATGCTGGAAAGGCTGGTGCCGTTTTACGGTACCACGGTTCGGTGCCGCACGGCCACGGAGAAGATGACGGAAAGCGGCCTCGTTGTGAGGGATCTGGATACTGGGCGAGAAGACACGCTTCCTGTGGATACTGTGATTCTGGCCGTGGGCTTTACGCCGGACCGGGAGCTGGCGGAAGAGGTGCAGGATTCCAGAGAACTGTATACCATCGGCGACTGCAGGGAATTCCACAATGTCCACAGCGCCATCTGGGATGCCTTTGAGGTTGCCAATCATATTTGATTTGGTCAGAGAGTTGCGGCGTTAATAAAAACCACACTTGTTCGCAGAGCGGAAAATCAGCACCATGAACAGGATATCCACCGCACCTCTGCCTGCCCCTGTGATACGACGGTAATATTTCGAGACTTTTGAAATCAGACTGCCGGCTTACGATTTCTTAGGACCACTTTAATCCCACGCCTCACGGCGGCTCTCCGACGTCAAAACCCCCGGTGCCCATCCTGGATGGGTACCGGGGGTTCCTACCATGTTAAGCGTTCTCCGAACGGTAAAGTGTGTAAGCAGTGTGTAAGCCTACGACGCCAATCAAAATCATTCCATAATTGCAGGGTAATTGACTGGTTTTGCACTTGCTTGTTCGGATAACGGTTCATTCGGCGATCTCTTAGTCCATCCTGATCCCCACTGACGAGGGCGTCGAGGTCAACTGCATGACGGTGCGCATCCCTGCGGAAGAGAACTAAGCGGTGCGGAAGATTCCACAAGATCTTCCGCACCGCTTTTGGCTCAATCTTTATCAGGTATTCAAAAATCGCCGTCTCGCGGTTACCACTTGGATAAAATCCGGCCGTAAATGAGATTGCGCTCGTAGTCGATCTGCCGGATGGCCAAGATCACCGTATCGCCCACATGAAAGTCGCTGTCGGAGTGGCGGGTGGAATAGAGGCACAGGCAGACTGTATCGTCCGGCAGCGTACAGAATACACCGCCGCCGTATTTTCCCGAGATCACGGCCTGACGGCGGCTCCCAATGGGATGGCGCTTGACGGCACCGAAGAATGGATTTGGCATCGTTTCCTTGACGGATACCCAGAGCTGCCCGGCCTGGCGGTCATACTCCTTCAGGATGCAGTCCAGGGTCTGGCCCGAGTGATACTTCACCCGCAGGTCAGGAGTTGCCGTATAGGTCAGATCCCTTTGACTCAAATTCAGGTCCCGCCCGCCGCACTCTACTAGACATCTCTTGGGTCCCACAGCCAGCACCCGGCAGGTCAGCTTTTCTCCGATCTCATGGCCGTTCTTGGCGGTATCGAAAAAGTGCTGCCGAGCCAGCGTCGCAATGCGGCGAGAGCCAATGGCCACGCCGCCTTCGCGGTCCATGTCCAGGATCACATAGTCGATCTCCGCCCCGCTCATGTTGCGGAGCACATAGGGCGGCCGTTCCTGACCGGGCATCCAGACCTCCGTTTCCGGGATCAGCACTTTGACCCGATGGCTGATGATCACGGCGCATAGCATCCTGCGGCGCTCGGTCCGTCCTGTTTCCCGGCTGCGGATGTTGAAGGAATGGCTGTCTATGCCCACGATTCTCCCTGTCAGGAGGGATTTGGAGCGATAGGATGCGTAGATGGCGTTCCATTCCTCCCGCTCTTCCTCGGTCAGATTCTGATCCAGCTTGTTCAGGTCCAGCGAGAGCAGGGTGGGCTTGCCGCTCAGCGGCCGCTGGGAAAAGGATTCTCTGGAAGACGAGTTCCCTGCTGCGGCAGATGTCCGTCTGGCTCGCCGGGGGCGGGCTGTCTGCCCGGATGATGTCTCCGGCTCCTCAGTGTGCACGTTAGCCTCGGACGAATCTCCCGCATCACTGTCCTCCGGACTCTCACGGTCCAACTCTTCAGCAGGTGCATCCGGCGGAGGCGGGGTCTTTGTCTCATCCAATACAAATGCAGAGGTCTCTACATCCTGTGAAGTATCGGCCGCCTCCGCATCTTCAGCAAACGGGTCCTGTCCGGAATTGAAATCATCCAAGGTCTCTTCCGGTGTAATCTGGGTTTCCGGGGTGGTCTCTCCATCCGGGTGTGTTTCGCCAGCGGCCTGGACCTCCGAAACTTCTGCCACCTTTTTCCGCGATGTCCGCTTGCGCTTCGGTTTTTCCGGCTCTGGAGAAGAGGCCGAGTTGACCGCTTCGGCTTCAGCGTCATCACTGGACGGGGTTGCGGACTCCGGTACTTCGGGAGCCAGTTCCGTGTCAGACCGCTCTGATCCGTCTGCCGGCGTGTCCGCCGCCTGGTTACCGGCCTCTGGAGCCTCCCATGCCGCTTCTCCATCCAAATCGCCGGTACTCCTGTATTCCTCGTGGTCCATGTAGTTCATTGTCGGTTGCTCCTTTCGTCGTAAACTTGTGGCCTCTGGACTGTTCCGGGCGCTCATTTGCCGGCATCACCTCCTTGAAAGAATCGCAGCCGGCCGGCCGGATCACGAAATAGTGTTTCTGATGGATCTGCAGCAGTCTGGACTGCTCCAAAGCGGACAGCAGCAAGGGAACCGTGAAACCTTTTGACTGCTGGGCCATCAGAATACTGACCATCTGCTCACGCCCGGGTTCTACTGGGAGAACAGCAAAAGAGTCAAGGCGTCCGTCTTCCCGTTCCAGGAGAAAGCACAGCTTATAGGGTGCCCTGCGGCGGCTGATCTGGAGCGGAGGCCCGGTGGCGAGCGCCAGCAGAATGTCCAGGGCGTCCAGCATCTCGCTGTCCGGCATTTCCTCCCGGAGCTCCGGCAGGCAGATCAGGTTGTTTCCCCGCGGCATCAGTTCTCCGCAGTAGCGCAGATGGCGCAAAATGGCCTCACAATGGGAAGCCTGCTTTTGCGGATCATATAGCCGCATGAGGGGCAGGACCTGATCCAGCCGCATATCTCCGGTCTCCCGCAGGATGGAGAGCAGATATTTCTGGTCTTTGGTCAAGAACACAAGTTTCGCCCCCTCTCATGTGCCGCCATGGGAGGTGTCCCCCAGGCTGTTGAGATATGGGTCCAGAAGCAGGTCGCTTTGAGCCTCGCAGATGGCGTTAAAAATAACCGCCATCGTGTAGGTGGTCGAGTTTTTGACATCCCTCTGGTTTTGCCGCAGTTTTCCTTCCACTGTCTGGAGGATCACGCAATCCAGGTCCCACAGACGGGAGCGCACGTTGGCTTGGGGCAAAACAGCATCTGTTATCAGAAAAGTAACAACTTGGCTGTCGAGGGCGCGGGCCTTATCTTTCTTTTTGGCCCTGCAAGTTCCGCGAGCTTATTCGTGCTTAAATCGTTCAAATAGCCCAGGAACGCCCCGGATAGTCCTTGCGGCTCTAAGGAGACAGCCGAATTTGGCAGAAAAGAGCGTCATCGCCTTAATTTCACAGGCAGAAGAACGCCCTTTCAAAACCCCGCAACTGCCCGCACTGCGGGCAGTTGTGAGCGAACCGGCGCAACAAAAGCGCCGGTTCTTTCTCCTGCTTTTTCTTTCGTCCTCCGCAAATTCCCAAAATGAGGCCCAAACTCGCTCCAAAAGGGTAGGGGTGCGCATGGCTGCTGCCCTCTCCGGGAAGAGGGCACACAGCGGCTCACACGGCCAAACAGGGGGTGATTTTCTCTT
>OGGQ01003580.1_pt1 | contig 14341 bp, 15 predicted proteins | sample 1571191 | NCBI WGS metagenome assembly OGGQ01 (sample SAMEA2582061, study PRJEB24529) | metagenome | biome: Human gut stool | place: China | collected 2011
TACACCATATTTACGCCCATCTCTCGCCCTATGGTATTTTGAAGAACGGGGGAAAATGATTTCTCCACCCGGTCGCCTATTATTCCGTATACGGCGGTTTTTCCTTCTACAAGCTCAACGCACATTTACGCCCCTCCTTCTGAAATACATTATCATTACTATTTTTTCCAGCGGCCTCTTTATTTTTGTAATAAGCTGGTCTCTGCCGCATATCGGGGCCGTCATAACGGAAAGAGCCCCGGCCCTGTGTCCGCACCACACGTCCGTAAACACCTGGTCTCCGACCACGGCGGTCTCCCCCGCCGTACAGCCCATGGCTCTCATGGCCTTTTTCAGCCCCTTTGTGCCCGGTTTTCCCGACCGCCAGAAGGCATAGGCTCCTATTTTCCTGTTGAACAGCCTGACCCTTTTTTCCTTGTTGTTGGAAAGAAGGCATATCTTAAAGCCCTCGTCCATTATTTTTTTCAGCGTCTCCAGCGCCCAGCCGTCGGGCTCGGCCACGTCATAAGGCGCGATGGTGTTGTCTATGTCAAAGGCAAGCGCCTTTATCCCTCTTTTTTTCAGCTCCCCAAGGGGTATGTCCGCTATGGAGCTCACATATATGTCCGGATATAATCTTTCAAGCATAAGTTACCTCGGTCGTTACTTTCTCAATATTTTGTCCGCCACATAAAGGCCGTTGGCCGCAGCCTGCGAAAGTGAGCGGGTGAATCCGGCTCCGTCCCCTATGGCGTAAATGTCCTTGCATCCTTTTATCTCAAAATCCTCGGTCTGAGGTCTTGCCGAATAATATTTACATTCGACTCCGTAGAGCAGAGTGTCATAGTTGGCCGTTCCCGGAGCGATATTATCCAGAGCGTGCAGCGTCTCTATGATATTGTCAAGCTGTCTTTTGGGCATACACAGGCTCAGATCCCCGGGCACAGCCTTCATCGTCGGCCTTGTGGATGACTGGGCAAGCCTCTTTTCCTCCGTCCTTCTTCCGTTTTCCAAATCTCCGAGCCTCTGTACCAGCACCCCGCCTCCGGCGATCAGGTTGGCAAGGCTGGCCACGTTTCTGGCATAGCTTATGGGGTCGTTGAACGGCTGGGTAAATCTTATGGTGGAAAGAAGGGCGAAGTTGGAGTTTTCCGTCTTTCTGGAAGCGTCCCTGTAGGAGTGGCCGTTGACCGTGAGCACGCCGTCTGTGTTTTCCGTTACCACTCCTCCCCTCTCGTTAAAGCAGAACATACGGGTCGTGTCTCCGTAGCCCTTGCTTCTGTACCATATTTTCGGCTCGTAAATTTTCTTTGAGAATCCGTCCCAGATTATGGCCGGGAGCTCTACCCTTACTCCGATGTCAACCTGGTTGTTTTTCAGCTCCACATCGTTCTCGTGGCACCATTTCGCGAAGAAGCGGCTGCCAAACCTGCCGACGGCGAATATGATATATTTCGCCTCGGTATGATATTCTTTGTGATCCCTTACCATGGTGACGGTTCTTGTGTCCCTGTCCACTCCGGTCACCTCGGTATCCGTAAGCACTTCGCAGCGGGTCTTGAGAGCGTTTATAAGTTTGCGCATCGTGTCAAAATTGCTGTCCGTTCCCAGATGCTTGAGCTGAGCCTGCGACATATGCAGGTCATGTTTGAGACATTCCCTTTTAAGCTCGTCGCTGGGCATAAATCTTTCGGTGGTAGCTCCGAATTTAACAAGTATTTTGTCCGCCTGCTCTATATAGTCGATGACCGTCTCCGGCTCCAAAAATTCCGTCAGCCATCCGCCGTATTCCGTTGAAATAACATATTTGCCGTCGGAGAACGCGCCTGCTCCGGCCATGCCCTCCATTATGGCGCATGTTTCGCATTTAAGGCAGTGATCGACTTTTTTCGTGAGCATGGGGCATATCCTTTTTTCTATTTCATGCCCTCTTTCGATTACCATCACCTTAAGCTCCGGATTCCCTTCCAGAAGCCTGTAGGCTGTCATTATTCCGCCTATTCCTCCGCCGATTACGGCAACGTCCACATTTTTGCTTATTTCCATTTATATATCCTCCATAATGTTCAAAAGATTCGATTATCCCGCCCCGCAACAAAAGAAATCCGCAGATAATTTCTGCGGACGCTTTTTTGATTCGTGACCCGTTTGGGTTTAAATTTTCGTCACGGCGCACCGGACGATTATGACATGCAATATTATCCCTATGGCGAAAACCGCGTAAAAATACCATTTCTTTGTCTTATGATGGAAAAGCCTCATCCCGGCGAACCCGCCGACGCCTCCCCCAAGCAGGCTGAACGCGGCAAGGGTCGCCTCCCTGATGCGCCACTGTCCCCTTTTCGCCCTGACCTTGTCAATTCCCATCAGCGCGAAAAGCAATATGTTAACGGCGGCGTAATAGACCGCCATCACTTTGAAAAGCGGCTCCATCAGATCATATTCCTCCAGTCAAGATCTCCTCTGTCAAGGGCAAGAAGAAGTATCTCCGCCGTGGCAAGATTGCTGGCAAGGGGTATGTTATGTACGTCGCAGAGACGAAGTATGCTGTTTATATCAGGCTCATAGCTTTTTGGCGACACGGGATCCCTCAGGAATATTACCAGGTCTATGTCGTTGTTGGCTACCTGAGCGCCGAGCTGCTGCTCTCCTCCGAGATGTCCCGCCAGATATTTGTGTACGGAAAGATTGGCCGTTTCCTCCACAAGCCTTCCCGTTCCTCCCGTGGCGAAAAGGTTATGCTTTATAAGTATGTTCCTGTAAGCGATACACAGGTTTTCCATAAGTTTTTTCTTATTATCATGAGCGATAAGTGCTATATTCATTTAATATTCCCCCTCAAAAAGCGTCCTTGAACGACGCAGATCGATATTCAAGACAAGTCCGATTGCCGCCATATTTGTCCAGAGAGAGCTTCCTCCCGAGCTTACAAAGGGCAGGGACATACCGGTATTTGGCATTATTCCCGTAGCCACGCCCACGTTTATGAACGTCTGGAACAAAAGCATTCCCGCTACTCCCGAGGCTATGAGCCTTTCCTTAAGATCGCGGCTTTCCATGGCGATAAATATACATCTTACGATTATGAAAAACAGCAGTCCCAAAACGGCCATACAGCCGATAAATCCAAATTCCTCGCCTATAACGGAAAAAATAAAGTCGTTCTGCGGCTCGGGCAGGTATGAAAGCTGGTTGAGCGTTCCCTGATAAAGCCCCTTGCCGGTGAGCTGCCCGCTGGATATGGCGCTTATGGATTTCATTGTCTGGTAGTATGTTTCCGAGCTGGGGTCCTGGATCACAAGGTCCTTTATACGGGTTATCATATAGTCCTTGAATATCAGATCCACAAAAATAGGGTCCTCTCGTATCGAGTCCAAAATTATAACCGCCACTACCGGAACCGTTACAATAAGTATCTTGCCTATGAACCTGTAGTCAAGCTCCGCCACGAACATCTGCACGCAGAATATGAATAAAATTACGAGACAGGCGCTCAGAGCGGGCTGGACAAACACCAGAACCACCGGAACTATGACAAGAGCGCATAAACGCGCCACTATACTTATATTATTAATCGAATCCTTTTTTTTGTCAATAAAATTCGCCATGCAAAAGATCATAATGACCTTGGAAAACTCCGACGGCTGTATCCTGACGGGGCCGAAGCCTATCCATCTTACGGCGTTGTTTGAGCTTTGTCCCACAAGTATGACAGCAACAAGAAGGAGTATGTTTACCACATAAAGCACCCGGTCGAACCTTGAAAGATAGTCAAGATCAAAAAATGCCACGATAAACATTATGACCAGTCCCGTGGCGAAAAACACCATCTGGGAATAATAGTTTGAGGCATCCTCCCCAAGGTTGACATGCAGCGCGCTTCCCACGCATATTATGCCGAAAACGCACAGCGCGCATACCGCCGCCACAAGCCATTTGTCTATATTCATAAATTTTGCTTTATTAACATTTATCATATTTCCGCTCTCCCAAAAGAAAAAAGGACGCAAATACATGCGTCCCGAAAACCAGGTTCCGACCCGGGCCTTTTCATACCGTTTTTGCCGTTCTCATACCTCTCACGGGTATGTTGGCGTAAAGCACAGGCACGTCCATTCCGCGGGTGAGCCTTATGTCCAGCTCGTCCTCGTCTATTTCCATATAGCCCGAAATGACGTTAAGTATGTCTGTTTTCAGCATTTCAAGCACCGTATAGGAGCAGCCGGCCCTGTCCCGCACAAGCAGGCTCTTAAGCCTGTCCCGGGCAACGCCGCCGCTTCCGGCCGCATTATTTTTTAATAAACCGAGAATATCCATAACATCCACATCCTTAACAGATCAATCGATCAATGGGCAAACATTTTTCTTATCTTTCCGAAAAAGCCTTCGTCCTCGTCAAGTCTCATAAGAGGCACATCTTCCCCGAGTATCCTCGCGGTAATGTTCCTGTAGGCTTTTCCGGCTCTTGACGAGTCGTCGCAGACCGCGGGCTCTCCCCTGTTGGTCGTCACGACTATGCTCTCGTCGTCCGGCACGGCGCCTATGACGTCCACCGAAAGTATCTCCTTTACGTCGTCCACGCTCATCATGTCCCCGCGTCTTACCATATCCGGCTTCACGCGGTTTACGATGAGGGCGGGATTATTAAGGCCGTTGGCCTCAAGAAGGCCGATTATCCTGTCGGCGTCCCTCACCGCGCTTACCTCCGGCGTCGTGACCACAAGAGCCCTGTCCGCTCCGGCGATGGCGTTTTTAAATCCCTGCTCTATTCCGGCCGGGCAGTCGATTATTATGTAGTCGAAACCCATGTCCCTTATGTTCTGGCAGAGCTTTTTCATCTGCTCCGGAGATACGGCGTCCTTGTCCCTCGTCTGTGCCGCCGGGAGAAGGAAAAGCCCCGGATAGCGCTTGTCCTTTATGAGTGCCTGCTTGAGCCTGCAGGTGCCCTCTATTACGTCCACAAGATCGTAAACTATCCTGTTTTCCAGTCCCATGACAACGTCAAGATTCCTTAATCCTATGTCCGAATCAACAAGTACGACCTTTTTCCCCTCCAGAGCGAGGCCGCATCCTATGTTCGCCGAGGTCGTCGTTTTTCCGACGCCTCCCTTTCCGCTTGTTACAACTATTACTTCACTCATGTGTTATCCTCCTGGCAAAAACATATTCGCGCTGTAAGCGATTAGATTAGCTTATTTGTATTTTAGCAAAAATATACATGAGCAGGTGATAGTTTCGTAAGCAAATAAATACATATTTTTACAAATATTTTGCCGTGGATATTATGTTTTCAAGGATCGTATTCAATTATATTTTCCGGCTAAAGCCGGTGAGTTTATCATTCCGTAAGGTAGTTCTCCATATATCCGCTTTCGGACTCGTAATTAAGTCCCATATATTCGGCGATTATATTTCTCGCTGTCACCGCCGCGGGCGATCCCGTAACGTCTCCGAACGGTATCATGACCGTCAGAGCGATCTGCGGATCCTCATAGGGCGCGAAGCCGGCGAACCACACATGGGAGCTGAGATTTTTGTTCTCCTCCGCCGTACCGGACTTGGCCGCCACGGTTATGGGGAAGTTCCTGAACACGGTTCTTAGCGTTCCCCTGTCTCCCTGGGTAACAAGCCGCATACCCTCGTATACCGCCTGAAGGTTCTCCGCCCCGATCTCAAGCACGTTCTCGACGGTCTCCTCCGTTTCTTTCGTGACGGTTCCGTCGGCGCTCTTTACGCTGTCAATCAGGTGCATTTTATATCTTGTGCCGCCGTTGGCCAATGTGGCCACATATTTATTCATGCTGGCGGCGGAGAAGCTGTTTACGGACTGGCCGATGGCCGCCCTGATGGTGTCTCCCGAAGTCCATGAGATCTGGCTGGCGGAAGCCTCGGGATTCTGCCATTTTATTATTTCCTCCTTATAGGCGGGGGACGCCATGGACGGCGCGCTTTCGCCTATTTCCACTCCCGTTGGCGAGTTGAGCCCAAAGGCGTCGTAATATTCGTCCAAAACGGTTATGCCCTTCAAACTTCTTGGGTTGTCCGGCTCTCCGCTGAGCTGGAAGCCTACCTCATAGAAGAAATAGTTGCAGGACACCTCCAAAGCCTCGGACACGTTTACATATCCGTGGGTGGAGCCGTTCAGCGAGTATATGAGGCAGTTGGCGTAGGGCGTTCCGGCCTTTTTGTATACTCCCTCGTCCCGTATTTCCGTTTGCGGCGTTATAACTCCGCTTTCAAGCCCGGCAACGGCCGTTACCATCTTGAGCGTCGAGCCGGGAGCCTTTTTCTGCATAAGCGGTCTGTTGACAAGGGGCGTCGTCGGATCCTCGAGCAGTTTATTGTAATATTCGTTGTTGAACGTATTTACAAGCTCGTTATTGTCATAGGCCGGATAGGTCACAAGCGCCAGCACCTCTCCTGAGTTGACGTCCGAGACGACTACCGAACCGGTGCAGGGCTCAAGCCCCGTTTCCGCCGGTTCCAGATCCCCGGCCTCAAGCCTGTCTATTATGACCTGGAGCGGAGTGAGCTCTCCCGTAAGTATCCTTGCCCTGTAATTATCGTCCACGTCGGTTATGACGCCCTGCTCCATCAGAACGTAAATAAGCGTGGTATATGAAACGCTTCCCGAATCCACGGCGTTGGAAAGCGCCTGTTTTGCCGCCGTCCTCTGATCCGGGTTGGTAACGTCTATGTCCTCGTCATATTGAAGAATTATATTTTTGAGCTGCGTCTGATATCCTTCCTCGGCCTCCATTATGGAGCTTACGGAAATGTTGTTGGAATCTATCATCGATATGAACAGCTGCTTTATCGTTACGGGCACATCCTTCTCCTCTTCGGATGTGAGCCTTGTTATTATGGCGTCGGCCAGCGATTCTTTAAGATAGTTATACGCCGCGATCTGCAATTCCTTGTCAATGGTCAGAAATACATCCTGTCCGGACACCGGGGCCTCGGTCTCAAGGGTGCTTATTTTTCGTCCCATGTTGTCGACCTCTACCATCATTTTGCCGTCCTGCCCGTTCAGTTCTATTTCCATGACCTTCTCTATGCCGGTCTTTCCGACTATATCGCCGCCGTCGTAGCCATACTGGGCATAATCCTGAAGCTCCTGGTCGGATATCGATCCGATATAGCCGATGATATTGGAGAATATTTCTCCCTCGTCGTAAATCCTCATGGATTCGGTTTCCACGGAAACGCCGGGGAATTTATCAAGATTCTCCTCCACCGCGGCTATGACCCTGTCGCTTATGTCCCTTGCCACCGTGACGGGCTGGTACTTCCTGTACCTCTGAAGGTAGAGAGCGTATCTGACCGAGGCCAGCTTTCTCTGCATCGAGGCGGATATGTTCTCCGGTATGCCAAACAATTCTATAAGATAGTCCATGGACTCTTCCGCGTCATACTCAAGTTCCTCTCCGGACATTGACACCGAAATTTTCCACTCGTTTATCTCATCCTCATCGTCAATGAGGAAGTGATATGGCTGATCCTCGGATATCGGCAGCTCGTCCACGATCTCCCCGCCGCTGGTCTCTATGGTGATTATGAGGTTCATAAGCATTATGTTCCTGTCGCTTGAGCCAAGGGCGAGGGAAATAAGCGACCGTTTTTCTTCATCGCTCATATCCGAGTCCAAAAGGCCGAATCTGCCGTAAAGATACTCGAGGGTCTCGCCGGCGTTATAGCCCATCTGTCTGCCAGACAGCCCCGCGGAGCTTTTCCAGTCCTCAAGCTCGTTTCCTGATATGGTGAACTCATAAGGCTCGGAGGAAGATATTGGCAGTATATCCCCTACCATATATCCGTTCTTCACAAGTTTATTGTAAAGGCTTGCCGCCTCGGCGTCGGAGTCCTCAAAATCAACGGTTATGCTGTCGTCTATTTCCACGGAAAAAGCGGCCTCGTTGGTCGCCAGGGGTCTGCCGTATCTGTCGTATATGTTTCCCCTGGCCGCCGGTATGGAGACCTCCCTCGTTACGCTGGAGGTAAGATTTTCCGCTTCCTCCTCGCCGTGGACGATCTGCATAAAAAACAGCCGTCCAACAAGTATGGTAAATATAAAAGCCGCCGCCGCCAACAGCACAAAAAGCCTGTTGCGTAAAAGCTCGGCCAGTCGTTCCTTAAATGTATCCAAATATATTCATCCCTCTACGAAAAGCCCAAAAGGATTTTCAGGCGTATCTAAAACAGTCTCCTGTGTTCCTTTTCCTTCTTCTCGACCCTGTTGTTCACGCTGTAAAGCAGTCTGTAAACTACAATGGCTGCCACGCCCGTATATACGGACTGGGGTATTATAACGCCGATAAGATAGTACAAAACATCATAGTTATTATTGAGCAAAAATCCCGTGAAAAATATCACGAGCCCCGTCAGCAGATTTGCCACGACCGAAAGGGTGACGGGAAGTATGAAATTCTCCCTGTAAAAGTTTCTGTGGCATATTCCGGCGAGATAGCCCGTAAGGAATCCCATAAGGGCGTAAAATCCCAAAGAGCTTCCGAAAAAAATATCATAAAGCAGCCCGCCGAAAAATCCGGCCGCGGCTCCCGTGTCCTGTCCTCTCAAAAGGGCGTAGGAAACGGTTATTATTATCATGGTATCCGGTATGACGCCCCTTATCTCTATAAGACGAAGGACGGTGGACTGGAGTATGAAATTTATGATTATCACAAGAGCTGTGACAACAGCGTTAAGCATATATTTTACCTCTCATTCCGTCTTGACTACTCCGTCTTAGGGAGAGTTTCAAGCGTCTCCTGTATGACCACAAGGGCGTCAAGGTGTTTCATATCGGCGGAGGGCTCGATCACGGCGTATCTTGTAAGACCGTTCTCGTCGTTGTGTATCTCCCTGACAAAACCGATGCTTATTCCCGCGGGATAGTACTCGCTGAGCCCGGATGTGACGATCTCGTCGCCCTCCATTATCTCCGCGTCCGAGTCTATATATTCCATCTTGCAAAGGCCCTGCTCCATAAGCTCCCTGTCGCCTACCACAACGCCCAGATCTCCCGTTCTGAGGCTCTGCGCCGACACAGACGAGCGGCTGTCAAGTATGCTGTATACGGTGGAATATGTGGCTCCCGCCTTTGTTATCCTGCCCACAAGGCCCCCGGCGCTGAGCACCGGCATATCGGCGTCAACTCCATCGGTGGTGCCCTTATTAATAAGGAAGCTGTCGTACCAAACGCCCGTGTCCTTGGCGATCACTCTGGCTCCCGTAGTCTCGTGATCCCTGTATTTCTGTTCCATTTCCAGCAGAGCCGAGAGCTGGCGGTTGTCCTCCTCATAGAGGGAAAGCCTTTCGTTTTCAGCCTGAAGCTCCGCTATCTGCGCCTTAAGCTCCCTGTTCTCATCGGCAAGCTCGTGCCTGTGGACGATTTCGCTGGCCGAATCGCTCACCCAGCCCGTTACCGACGCCACGGCTCCCTGCAGCGGCGTTATTACAAAGCCCGCCGCGTCCCCAAGAAAGCCGGCGTTTATCCTGCTTCCGGCGGTAAAGAATGATATGACGGCCAGAGCGATGACCGCCAATGTTATAAGCTGTCTTTTGTATTCGTTAAAAAATTTCACCCGTGTCTCACCTTGGATCGTTTAATAAAATCAGAATTTCGGCTTTCTGGGAGAAATAAGCACTCCCTTGAGCTTATCTATTTTCTCAAGCACTATTCCCGTGCCCTTTACAACGCAGTTGAGCGGTTCGTCGGCGATATTGACCGGCATCCCCGTTTCCTCGGCAATAAGCCTGTCAAGGCCGGAAAGAAGCGCGCCTCCGCCCGTCAGGGTGATGCCCGTTTCCATAACGTCGGCGGCAAGCTCGGGAGGAGTTGCCTCAAGCGTCTGCCTTATTGTGTCTATTATTTCATGGATAGGGTCATGGATAGCCTTGAGCATCTCGTCGCTTGTAATCGTGACCGTTTTCGGAAGTCCGGTCACAAGGTCTCTGCCCCTTATGTCCATTTCCTCAAGCACATCCTTTGGATAGGCCGAGCCTATGGTGAGCTTTATTTCCTCCGCCGTCCTGTCCCCGATGGCAAGGTTGTATTCCTTCTTTATATAAGCGGCGATATAGGCGTCAAGGTCGTCCCCCGCAACCCTGAGAGATGTGCTGGTGACGATTCCGCCGAGCGATATTACCGCCACCTCGCTGGTTCCTCCGCCGATGTCAACGATCATGCTTCCTGTGGGCTCCTCCACGGGAAGTCCGGCTCCGATGGACGCCGCCATGGGCTCCTCGATGAGATAGGCCTCCCTGTCACGGGCTCCCGCCGCTATGGCCGCCTCGACCACGGCTCTCTTTTCAACCTCGGTAACTCCCGAAGGCACGCATATTATTACCCTCGGCTTAGGGCCGAAAAGCGACCTTGTGTAAGCCTTGTCTATAAAATACCTGAGCATGGCCTGAGTTATGGCAAAATCAGCGATAACTCCGTCCTTCACCGGACGTATGGCAATAATGTTGCCCGGCGTTCTTCCTATCATTTCCTTTGCCTCGTTTCCGACGGCAAGAACCTCGTTCGTATTTGTGTTCACAGCCACAACCGACGGCTCGTTTACAACTATTCCTTTTCCCCTGACATAAACAAGGGTATTGGCTGTGCCAAGATCTATTCCCATATCTTTACCAAACATATAGCAGCCCCTCTCCGAAAAAATCAAACAAAATCAAGTCTCTCTATCTTATATAAAACCGCCTTATACAGGCGTCAGTCTATTCAAAAAAGCATTTGAGTATACTAAACCCAGTATATTTTATATTAACCTTTTTTCGGCTTTTTTTCAATACAAGATTGAGGACTTATGTAAATTTAATGATTCTGCCAAAAACGTAGTCCTGGGCGGACTTTTTGGACACGGGTTTTTTTACATATTATTTACAGTTTTATACGAATTATTGACATCAATATATATTTGGGTTATTTTCAAATCAGAAAATCAGTCTAACGGCACAAATAAAAGGAGGGATATCATGCGTCGTCTTAAACAATATCTCGCAGGCAGGCGGGAGGCGTTCACTACCTTCGATGTAAGCCAGCTTTCTACGGTCATAAATATACTGCGTGAAAACGGCATCGGCTATAATACCCTTTCCCGCTACACCGGTTCGGTCAGCAGAAGATCCGGCTCCCTCCGTTCCTTCTTCGAGGATACCGAGTGCCAGACGCAATACTATGTCTATGTTTCCAAAAACGACCTTGAACGGGCAAAATATCTCATACGAGAAAATTATAAGGGAGAATAGGAGGCGGTATTATGTTTTTTTCGTGGAGCGAGGTATACACAAGTATGGACGCCGATGAGTTTTACGCTCTCTGCAATTTCCTTGAGAACGAAGGTCTGAAAATAAAGACAAAGATAATCGACAATTTGAGAAACAGAATTCTTACGGAGTCGCTTTTGGGAATACAGGACAGGCCGGTCATGTATTTCGGCAACGACCGCACAAACCAGAAGGAATACCGCATACTTGTCAAAAACGATGACGAGGATAAGGCGTATATTGCCATAAACAAGTTCAAACGTACGCGAAGGGAATAACAGATAAAATAAGCGGCGCTTAGGCGCCGCTTCAGAGTGTCGAAAAAGTCCTTTGGGACTTTTTCGAGTTTAAATTAAGGCAATAAATCCCTATTTCTGCGGAAAGCCCTGAACTTTGTCAGGGCGCAGAAATACGGGATTTTCCTCGGCGGAAATGAATTCCGCCTGCGGATTAAACTCGGGAGGGTCTTGCCCTCCCGAACCCTTCCGCTCACAATGGATTAGTTTTTTGACAGTCTGAAGCGGCGCTTAGGCGCCGCTTATGTTTTTCGTATTTTATTTATTTCCAAAAATCCATTATGTTCACACCGTTTTCCTTAAGCTCCTTATAGAGCTGAACAAGGGGCAGGCCGACCACGTTGAAATAATCTCCGTCGATATGGTCTATAAGAAGCGAGCCCTTGCCCTGGATGCCGTAGCCGCCGGCCTTGTCATAGGGCTCATTGGTGGAGGCGTAGCTCTTTATTTCCTCTTCGCTGAGCTCCCTGAAATAAACGTCCGTGGCTGTCACAGACTTATGCGTCTCCATGCTTCCGTCGGCTCTTTTATAAAGCACCGCCAGACCGGTATAGACCGTATGCTTGTGGCCGGAAAGGAGGCGGAGCATTTCCTCGGCCTGTTTCATCTCAAATGGCCTGTGGACGATCTTTCCCATATATGTCACTATCGTATCGGCGGCGATGACTATTTTATCCCCGTCAATCCTTTTGCCGACGGTCTCGGCCTTGATGGCCGCTATGGCCTTGACCCACTCATAGGGAGTGTTTTCAACGCCGTTTTCCCTGTAGTTTTCTTCCTCGACCCTCTCGTCCACTCCGCTGTCCATTACTGTGAACGGCACGTTGAGCATGGTGAGCAGATCCTTTCTTCTTGATGAGTTTGAGGCAAGTATTATATCCATTTTCATTATCTCCTTATTACAGTTTTCTGTATATTACAAAGGCAATTACAATGCCTATTATGCTCGCCAGATTGAATTTGACCGAAAATCCGAAGGTCAGCGACAGCACGTTCAAATCCAGCACCACGGGCTGAACAAGTCCGAAACTCTTTCCGTAATTAAGGAAGGAGAAAGTCGGATATGTGCCGAGCCACTCTCCTATAAATCCGCCTATGACAAGCCCCGCCAGCAAGAGCAAAATAAGTGTAAGGCTGTCTCTTCTCATAAACATTCCTCCAAAAATTTGTTATTTATCATCCGCCTATGCGGTTCATTCCGCCCTCTCCCTCGGCCGGTCCAAGGGCAAAATGATGGGCTTTCGGCTTGTTTTTCACCGCTTCCGCCATCAGGCGCCTGACCTCGTCCAAATCGCCCCTTCTTACGGCTGCCTTAAGATCGGCGCCGTCTTCGTAGCAAAGGCATGTTTTTAAAAATCCGGCGGAGGTAAGTCTTATCCTGTTGCAGCTTCCGCAGAAAGCTCCATGCACGGCGTTTATGAATCCTACGCGCCCCTCAAAGCCGTCTATCGAGTAATATCTTGCCGGGCCGCTGCCAATGCGGTCAAAGCAGGGCTCAAGGCGGCCGTATTTTTCCTCAAGCTCGGAAAACACTCCTTCTCCGCTTATGGAGCCGTATCTTTGCCCCTCGCCTATGGGCATCATTTCTATGAACCGAACGTCCAGCGGCTCATCCTGCGCAAGCTCCGCCAGACGAGTAAGGCAATTCCTGTTTTCCTCCATTATGACCGTGTTCAGCTTCACCTTTACCCCCGAGTCAAGGGCGGCTTTTATTCCTTTTTTAACATCGTCAAGGCGGTCAAAGCCGGTTATCCTCCGGAACAGTTCCCTGTCAAGGGTATCAAGGCTTATATTGACTCCGTCCAGTCCTGCCCTGACAAGCCCCGGCAGTTTTTCCTCAAGCAGCACGCCGTTAGTCGTTAACGTAAGCCCTTCTATGCCATCAACGGCTTTTATCATTTCGACAAGGCGCTCCACCCCCAGCCTGACGAGGGGCTCGCCGCCCGTAAGCCTTATGTATTTTATTCCGAGAGACGCCGCCGCCGAGCAAATATCCCTTATTTCCTCAAAGGTCAATATCTCCCGGGCAGGTATTGTTTTTACTCCCTTCGGCATACAGTATACGCACCTGAGATTACACCTGTCGGTGACGGACACACGCATATATTCTATTTCCCTGCCGAAAGAATCCTTCATAAAAAACACCTCTATGGTATTATACCGCCCCTTTGCCCATCAGGCAAGAAAAACGAGTTTTCTCTTTCTCCGGCTAAAGCCTGTTTTTCCCCGCGCCGTTTTGGCTCAAAATTAAGTTTCCGCCGTATTTTCGTTATTTTTTTGTTAAAAGCCCTTGATTTTATAAAAAGATTATGCTAATATAATCAGGTACCTTTTCAGAAGGTATTTATATGTGTGCGTAGCTCAGCTGGATAGAGCGTCTGACTACGGATCAGAAGGCCGCGTGTTCGAATCATGTCGCACACATTTTTAATAACCGTATTTTATTTAAGATACGGTTATTGTTTTATAAGCGGAGGTGGCGGAATTGGCAGACGCGCTAGATTCAGGTTCTAGTGAACGCAAGTTCATGTGGGTTCAAGTCCCATCCCCCGCAGAGCAAAGCCCCCAAGCGATTTGGGGGCTTTTTTTGAGGAGCGAATCGGTTTAAGTCAAAAGTCTTATAGACTTTTGACTTGATGTCGGTGAGGAGTACAAAAGTTCCCAAGGAAACTTTTGTACTCAGGCCGAAGTTAAGATTTCAGGCATTGGACGCCGGTGGAAATGAATTCCCCCGGCGTTTCAGACTGTCAAAAAACTAATCCATTGTGAGCGGAAGGGTACTGTTCAGTACTTTG
>OGGQ01003582.1_pt1 | contig 14339 bp, 14 predicted proteins | sample 1571191 | NCBI WGS metagenome assembly OGGQ01 (sample SAMEA2582061, study PRJEB24529) | metagenome | biome: Human gut stool | place: China | collected 2011
CCTGACGATGAAGTGGCCTATCACGCAGGGGACGGCGCCGAAGGAGATGGCAATCTCCACGGCATCGGCGTGGAATTGTGCGTCAATGCAGACGGGGATTTTGAAAAGACCTTTGACAACGCTGCCCGACTCACCGGCTGGCTGATGAACGCCTATGACCTTTCGGCCGATCAGGTGAAAGAGCATTATGATTTCAGCGGGAAAAACTGTCCCCAGACCATCCGGGAGAATGGGCGGATGGAGGAATTTGTAGCGCTGGCCGAGCAGTACGCCCAGCAAGCCAAAGAGCAGAAGGACTAGGACAAGGCTCAGGGACCCTTTGGAAAGAAAGGGCATAGGATGAAGCAAAAACCGGAAAGGGGTTTTGCCTTTGCCTGGATTTGTCCGTCAGGGACTGGAAGCCGGAACCTTGGTGCTGGCCCTGTCTCTGGACGCTTTTTTTGCCAGTCTGGCCTACGGAGCGGGAGAGATTCGCTTGCCGGGAAAGAGCGCCTTGGTGGTGGCTCTGTGCTGCAGCGGCGTGCTGGCCGCCGGGGCCTGGGCAGGAGGACTGTGGCAGCCGTTGGCTGGAGGGCTTCATTGGCTGTGTGCCTTTTTGCTGGCGGCCTTGGGTTTCTGTAAGATCTGTGACAGCCTGCTGAAAAGCTGGGTGCGCAAATGGGGCGGAAGAGGGGAAATGCGGTTTCGTCTGTGGAGCTTTCGGTGTATCTTATGCCTGTATGCCGACCCCTCCCGGGCCGATGCTGACGGCTCCCGCAGCCTTTCCCCCAGGGAAGGTCTTTTGCTGGGGGCCGCTCTGTCCCTGGATGGGGCCGCTGCCGGGGTAGGAGCCGGTCTGGGGGGCATGGACCCTCGCCTGCTGTTTCTTTTTTCCCTGCTGGCCACATTGACGCTGCTGGGCTTGGGGCATTTTCTGGGCCGGCGGATGGGGAAGCGGGGAGAGCGGGAAGTGGGCTGGTGCAGCGGTCTGCTCCTTTTGCTCCTGGCCTTTTTTCGCATGATGGGATAAGAAAAGGGGATTGATTTTCTCCTTTGAAAAAGGTATGATGCAAAAGGAAAAATACAGGAAAGAGACAGAGGAGAACAAGATGAAAACAGACGGCATTCTTTTTGATCTGGACGGCACTTTGTGGGACGCAGTGGAGGGGATTCTGGCGGCCTGGAATCAGGTGATTGCAGCCCATTCCGATCTGCGGGGGCCTTTGGAGTATTCGGAGCTTCAGGGCTATATGGGTCTGCCCATGGACGAGATCGCCCGGCGGATGTTCCCCATGTGTCCGGAAACGGAGCAGCAGCGGCTGCTGGAAGAATGCTGCCAGGTGGAGCATGAGGTGCTGGAAAAGCGGGGCGGAAAGCTCTATCCTCAGGTGGAGGAGACTTTGCAGGCCCTCAGCCGCAAGTTCCCCTTGTTCATCGTCAGCAACTGCGAGGATGGGTATATCCAGTGCTTTTTCCGCTCCATGGGCTTGGAAAAGTATTTCAAGGACATTGAGTGCTTTGGGGCCACCGGCCTTTCCAAAGGGGAGAACAACAAGCTTATCATCCGCCGCAATGGCCTGAAACAGCCGGTGTATGTGGGAGATACCCAGGGGGATTCCCAGGCGGCCCGGCAGGCAGGCATTCCTTTTGTGTTTGCCCGCTATGGCTTTGGAGATACCAAAGATTACGATACCGCCATCGATCATTTTGCCCAGCTTGTGGAGCTGATGGAGGAAATAGAACAATAAAGAAGGGGCCCGCTCTTTGAAGCGGGCCCCTTCTTTATGGGTTGGATTCCTGAAAGGCACTCTTTTGCCATTTTTTCATCCAAAGAGCATATTGGGGCAGGTCCCGGAGGAATGCACACGCCGGGTCTTCCTCCACCCCGTTTACCATCATGCGCAGCATCATTTGCTGGCCCTTGCTGGCGCCTTCCTTTTCTGGCAAGTGACAGTAAAGGGGGGAGTCGGAAAAGGGAGCCGGGCGGTGGATGCTCTGGAAGATCTCCTCCAGCAGAGCCAGGGTTTGAGGGCCGTCCTTTTGCAGAAGAGCCAGCTGGAAGGGAAGAGAAAGACGGGAAGCAGCAGGAAGATGAAGGGCTTCCGCTGCACCCTGGGAAGCGGCAGCAAAGGCTTCTGCCCGATCCAGGTCTTCTTCCTCTGCGGCCAGATCCATCAGGTAGCTCAGCACCTCCAGAACGCCATTTCCACGGGTGAAGAGTTCCTGCTCCAGCAGCGTCCATGCAGCTGCAATGTCCCCCTCTTTTCGGGCCAGAGCGGCCTGGAGAAGCTGTTTGTTTTTGTGGGACTGGGGAAGCTGTTCCAGCAAAGGTCTGGCCTGCTCCAGTTGGTTTTGGGAAATGTAGCGGCTGGCCAGAAGAGCGCAGGCCCATTGGCTGATCTGGGGATCATGGCTGTTTGCAGCTCGCTCATAAAGCTGCAGAACTTCCTGGTGGAAGAGTTCGGCTTCTTCTTCCTTTGGAGGGAAAAGGTTTAGAATCCCCTCCAGCAATGGGGCCATGGTGTAGGTCAGAAGATCACAGGCGGGAAACTCCTGCATCTTTTTCTGGGCCAGCTGGAAAGCAGCAGCACAGCCTTGCTCCTGGGCCACCATGGTAACTTGTTCTGAAAAGCGTCCGATCTCTTCCGGGGTCAAATCATCCTGGAAGGAAAGTAAAGTATTCAGATCCACGCCCAAAGCCCGAGCCAGGGCGGGAAGCAAGGTGATATCGGGATAATTCAGCCCTTTTTCCCATTTGTTTACCGCCGGAGCAGAGACCCCCAGAAGCTGAGCCAGGGCCTCCTGGGTCAATCCCTGGGCAGTGCGGCGGGTGCGGATGATTTCGTTGATTTTCATGAAGCTCCCTCCTTTGGCTCCATCATAACAGAGGGGCATCGGAGACGCAACGGAGGGGTGCGACAGAAAAAGGGCAAAAAATTAACCCCTGGTTAAGGGGCGAGAAAATTAAAAATGCCCAGACGCTATTGCATCCGGGCATTGGTGGGAGAGGACGGATTCGAACCATCGAAGCGAAACGCAACAGATTTACAGTCTGCCCCCTTTGGCCACTCGGGAACTCTCCCATATGAAATTGGAGCTGGTGGACGGATTCGAACCCCCGACCTGCTGATTACAAATCAGCTGCTCTACCAGCTGAGCTACACCAGCTTGTTTGCCACCACATCTGGCGCGAGATATAATATACCACAGCTTTTCCCCTTTGGCAAGGGGTTTTTGCAAAAAAGTTTGAGAAATTTTTTGACCCCTATTCCTGGTCAGGGGTCATCTTCTCCAGAGACTCGGACACATTGTGGAGCACCGACAGCAGAGCGGGGGCCAGATTGGGATATTCCTGGCTCAGCCCGTCGATGGAAAGGTCGGGGAACTCCAGCGGCTCCCGGCTGTCCTGGTTGGAGGAGGCCAGAGCACGCAGGCGGTACTCCCGCATTTTCATTTCGGCGTCGCACAGATCGGAAAACAGATGGGCGGGCACCGGGAACATGGTGTCGGAATATTTCCCCGAGATCATATACACATAGCGATAGGCCTTGTAGATGGCGGCGGACAGATAGGCCGACACATCGCCGATGAGGCCTTTGTGGCCCACTTTGCCCAGAATGTCCAACAGGATGCCGGAGGAATTGACCAGCAGCTTCTTTTGGAGCATGGCAGAAACACTGCCCCGCAGCACATTGCCCTTTTCTTCCGAAAGGTCCCCCAGCTCTTCCACCGAGATGGCGGCCCCTTCCCGGGACATGGTGCGGCCCAGCAGATAGTCGCAGGAAACGCCGTAGAAGTCAGCAGCCCGGACCACAAAGCTCAGTCCCGGCTCCCGTACGCCGTTTTCATAATGAGACAGCAGCGCCTGGGAAATACCCAGTGCCTCGGCTGCCTTTTTTTGGCTGAGTTTTTTCTCCTGCCGCAAAAGCGACAGCGTCCGGGGGAAATCGGTAACCATGTGGCCTCTAACCTCACGAATGAATTTGTAGAATGTGTAAAGAAGTAAAGATACTTGCTTATAGTATAATCCGATGAATACCCTTTGTAAAGGTGCATTTTGTCACAACTATGGGTAAAACAGAGAAAAATCCAAAAGCAGGGCGAAAAAACACCCCTGGAAAACAAATATTTTTCCCCTCGCCGTTGCGCAACCGGCGGGGATGTGTTAAATTATAGAGAGGAAACAAACAATTTGTCCCGATAGAACAAAGAACAAAGGAGATAGAGAACAATGGCCAATGTGATCATCGAAACCTCTGCAAGACATCTGCATCTGAGCCGCAAGGATCTGGACACCCTCTTTGGCGCCGGCTATCAGCTGACCCCCAAAAAGGACCTGAGCCAGCCCGGCCAGTTTGCCTGCAACGAAAAAGTCAAGGTGGAAGGACCCAAGGGTTCTTTGAACATGAGCATCCTGGGGCCGGAAAGAAGCGCTTCCCAGGTGGAAGTTTCCTTCACCGACGCCCGTGCTCTGGGCATCCAGGTTCCCGTCCGTGAAAGCGGCGACATCGAAGGCTCCCCCAGCGTCAAGCTGGTCGGCCCTGCCGGTGAAGTCACCATTCCCTGCGGCGTCATCGCTGCCAAGCGTCACATCCACATGACCCCCGCCGACGCTGAGAAGCTGGGCCTGAAGGACAAGGATGTGGTCAGCGTCAAGACCTCCGGCGAGCGTTCCGTCGTCTTTAACGAGACTGTGGTTCGTGTGTCCGACAAGTTCCTGCTGCGTATGCATATCGACACCGATGAAGCCAACGCTGCCGGCATCGCCGGTGAAGTGGAAGGCGAAATCATCCGCTAACAACCAAAACTCAATGGGCCGGGGCGCAAATAGCGTCCCGGCTTTTCTTTTTGGAATCGTTCCGGTGGAACGGATGCCGGAAAATCTGTGATTTACTGTAAATATGCCATGTGATATAGTGGGAAAACGATGGATTTCTCAGCGGGAAGGAATGAGCGGATGAAACAAGTTTATGTGCATGGATTGGGGCAAACACCTGCAAGCTGGGACAAAGTGCTGGAAGCTCTGGGAACGGCTCCGTCTGCTGTGTGTCCCCATTTGGCAAAACTGATACAGCATCAGGAAGTAAGCTATGATAATCTGTATCGGGCCTTTGCCGATTTCTGCGATGGATTGGGAGAGCCGATGGATCTGTGCGGCTTGTCGCTGGGTGGTGTATTGGCATTGAACTATGCAGCGGAGCATCCGGAAAAGATCCGCTCCCTTGCGCTCATCGCCGCTCCATATAAGATGCCGAAAAGGCTGTTGCGGTTACAGAATGTGATTTTTCGCTTGATGCCGGAAAAGGTATTCGGGCAAATGGGATTGGGGAAATGGGATTTTATCCGCTTGTGCCGGTCGATGATGGATCTGGATTTTACTCCGGTTCTTGAGAAAATATCCTGCCCTACTGCGGTGATCTGCGGAAAGAAAGATGGAGCAAACCGAAAAGTGTGCAAAGAACTATCAACCAAATTGAGAAATTCTCAGCTTTTCTTTGTGGACGGGGCAGGGCATGAGGTGAATACACAGACCCCTGAAACGTTGGCAGAAATCCTTGCTCAGTTCTGCTTTTGAGGGTCTTTACAGTCCGTTCATTGACGAAGCCCGCTCCGGGTGGTAAAATAAATTGATTATGGGAACATCCGTCTTTTCATAGGGAAAGAATGGATCTTTTCGGCGGAATGGCGCCGGGAGAAAATAGAGAAAATTGGAATCGAGAGGAATAAAATTATGTGGTCTGCCGATGGCTGGAAGGAATATGAGCTGCTGGATTGCGGCGGCGGAGAACGACTGGAACGATGGGGGGAGCATATCCTCGTCCGTCCCGACCCCCAGGCCATCTGGGACAGGGGCGGGCATCCTCTGTGGAAAAAGCCCGATGCCGTCTATCACCGCTCGGATAAGGGCGGCGGCCGGTGGGAGATTTTCCATCTGCCGGAGAGCTGGCGCATTCATTATAAAGATCTGACTTTTCAGATCAAGCCCATGAGTTTCAAACACACCGGCGTCTTTCCCGAGCAGGCGGCCAACTGGGATTTTATCCGCCGCCAGGTGGCAGAGCGAAAAAAGAAAAAGCCGGTGAATGTGCTCAATCTGTTTGCCTATACCGGAGGGGCCACGCTGGCCGCCGCCTCGGCGGGAGCCAGCGTCTGCCATGTGGACGCATCCAAAGGCATGGTGGCCTGGGCCAGAGAAAATGCTCGTCTGTCCGGCCTGGGTGAGGCTCCCATCCGCTATATTGTGGACGATTGCAAAAAATTTATTCAGCGGGAAGTCCGCCGGGGCCGGAAATACGATGCCATCATCATGGACCCGCCCTCCTACGGCCGGGGCCCTTCCGGGGAGATCTGGAAGTTTGAAGAGAGCATCGCGCCTTTCCTTCAGTTGTGCATGGAAGTGCTCACCGACGATCCCTTGTTTGTCATTATCAACTCCTACACCACCGGCATTTCCCCTTCGGTGCCCGTCTATCTGTTGGGCATGACCATGGCCCGCCGCTACGGTGGGGAAGTGGAGGGCGGTGAACTGCTGCTGCCGGTGACCCAGACCGGTTTGGGCCTGCCCTGCGGCCACACCAGCCGCTGGATTGCCCGGTAAGGCCGGATAAGGAGGACTTTTTTCAGTGGAACAGATCATTCAGGTAAAAGACCTTTCCTTTGAATACACAAACAGGGAGGATCAGCCCGATCTGCTGGCCCTGGACGGGGTGAACCTGGAAATAGAGCGGGGGAGCTTTGTGGCGGTGTTGGGCCACAACGGTTCGGGGAAATCCACCCTGGCCAAGCATATCAACGCCATTTTATTGCCCACCCGGGGTCAGGTGCAGGTGGCCGGGATGGACACCCGGGAAGAAGACAAGCTCTTTGACATCCGGGAAAAGGCAGGGATGGTGTTCCAGAATCCGGACAACCAGATCGTGGCCACCGTGGTGGAAGAGGATGTGGCTTTTGCTCCGGAGAATCTGGGCCTGCCTTCCCAGGAGATCCGCCGCCGGGTGGATGAGGCTCTGAAGGCCGTGGGCATGGAGAACTTCAAGCGCAGCGCACCCCATATGCTTTCCGGCGGACAGAAACAGCGGGTAGCCATCGCCGGTGTGCTGGCCATGGAGCCGGAGGTGCTGGTGCTGGACGAGCCCACCGCCATGCTGGACCCGGGAGGACGGGCCGAAGTGATGAACACCATTCGCCGCCTCAACCGGGAAAAGGGAATCACCGTGCTGCTCATCACCCACCATATGGACGAGGCCGCCCAGGCCGACCGGGTGGTGGTGATGGAGGACGGCCATGTGATCGACGACGGCCCGCCCCGGAAGATCTTCGCCCAGGTGGACAAGATGCACCGGACCGGCCTGGGAGTTCCCCAGACGGTGGAAGTGCTGGAGGAGCTGAACCGGAGGGGCTGCTCCCTGCCCATCGACGCACTGACGGTGGAGGAGTGCGCCCAAAGACTGATGGCCTTTTTGGAGGACTGACCTGTGGAAGAAATTTTGCGAGCCCAAGGGCTCACTTATGTATATAGCCCCGGCACCCCCTTTGAAAAGACGGCGGTGGACAATGTGAACCTGTCGGTGAACAAAGGGGAGTTTCTGGCCCTCATCGGCCATACCGGTTCGGGGAAATCCACTTTGATTCAGCATTTCAACGCTCTTTTGAAGCCCACTCGAGGCCAGGTGTTTCTCCATGGCCGGGATATCTGGGAGAGCAAGGAAGTGACCCGCAAAGCCCGGTTTCAGGTAGGGCTGGTGTTCCAGTATCCGGAGCACCAGCTTTTTGAGGAGACCATCGAGGCCGATGTGTCCTTTGGTCCCCGGAACATGGGCCTGGAGCCGGAAGAAGTGCGCCGCCGGGTGGTGGAATCCCTGGCCGCCTGCGGCATGGGAGAAGAAATGCTGCCCAAATCCCCCTTTGATTTGTCCGGCGGACAAAAGCGCCGGGTGGCGCTGGCCGGTGTGCTGGCCATGGAGCCGGAAGTGTTGGTGCTGGACGAGCCGGCAGCCGGGCTGGACCCTCGGGGCCGGGATGATATTTTCCGTTTTATTACGGAATACCATGAAAAACACGGCACCACGGTGATTTTCGTCACCCACAGCATGGAGGATGCCGCCCGTCTGGCCAGCCGCATCGTGGTTATGCGAGACAGCCATGTGTTTATGGATGGCACGCCGCCGGAGATTTTCTCCCGGGCAGGAGAACTGCTGGAAGCAGGGCTGGATGTGCCTCAGATCACCCGGGTCTTTTTGAAACTGCGGGAGATGGGCGCGCCGGTGCGGGAAGGGGTCTACACCGTGGAGCAGGCCGCTCAGGAGATCCTTCGGTGCAAAAGGGAGGGCGTATCATGCTGAAAGACATCACCCTGGGCCAATATTTCCCGGTGGAAAGCCCGGTGCATCACCTGGATGCCCGCACAAAGCTGATCCTCAGCTTTGCCTTTATCATCGTGCTTTTTCTGGCCCACGGCTTCTGGGCCTATGTGCTCTGCGCCGCAGGGGTCATCGGAGTCACACTTCTCAGCCGTATCCGTTTTCGGATGCTGCTCAAGAGCCTGAAACCCATCGCCTTTCTGGCGGTGTTTACCGCTCTTTTGAATATGCTTTACACCCCAGGGCAGATTTTGTGGGAGTTCTGGATTTTCCACATCACCAAGGAAGGGCTTGTGACCGCCGTTTACATGGTGGTGCGCATCATGCTGCTGGTGGCTTCCACCTCTCTTCTGACCTATACCACCTCGCCGGTGGCTCTTACCGATGCCATCGAGAATCTGTTCCGGCCCCTCAGTCGGCTTCATTTGCCGGTTCATGAGTTTGCCATGATGATGACCATCGCCCTGCGTTTTATCCCCACCCTCATCGAGGAGACCGAGAAGATCATGAACGCCCAGAAGGCCCGGGGCGCCGATTTTGAAAGCGGCAACCTGCTGAAACGGGCCAAGGCGTTGGTGCCAGTGCTGGTGCCTTTGTTTGTGTCGGCGTTCCGCCGGGCCGATGAGCTTTCGGTGGCCATGGAGTGCCGTCTTTACCGGGGCGGCAGCGGCCGCACCCGGCTGAAAGAGCTGAAAATGGGGAAAAATGATGGAGCGGCCTATGCCGTGACCTGTGTGTTTTTTGTTTGCGTATTTGTTTTGACAAGGATGCTGCCATGAAAGAGATCAAAGAACGAAATATCGCCTTCCGCCTGGCCTATCTTGGCACCGCCTATCACGGCTGGCAATACCAGAACAATGCCATCACCGTGCAGCAGGTGCTCCAGCAGGCCATCGGCAAGGCCACAGGCTGCCAGGTCAGCCTGTCCGGTGTGGGGCGCACCGATGCCGGTGTCCACGCCAGAATCTATGTGGCAAATGCCCGTATGGCCACCAGTATTCCGCTGGACAAGCTGCCCTTGGCCATCAGCGCCTATCTGCCGCCGGATATTTCGGTGAGCCGGGCGGTGGAAGTGCCCTGGGATTTTGACGCCCGCTTTCAATGTCAGAAGAAAGAATATACCTATCTGATTCACAACAGCCGGGTGCGGGACCCCTTCTATCACAATCGGGCTTATTTCTGCCCCTCCCGTTTGGATTATGACGCCATGGCGGAAGCGGCGCCCTATTTTGAGGGAAAACAGGATTTTGCCGCTGTGCGCAGCGAGGGCACCCCGGTGCGCAGCACCGTGCGGACCATGTATTATTGCCGCACGGAAAAAGAGGGGGATCTGATTTCGATCCGGGTGTGCGCCGATGGATTCCTCTACAATATGGCTCGGGCCATTTCGGGAACGCTGCTCTATTGCGGGCTGCACAAAATTGAGCCCCGGCAGATCCCAGAGATCCTGGCTTCCCGGGACAGGGAGCGGGCAGGCCCCACAGCCCCGGCCTGCGGCCTTTATATGACGGCGCTGACCTATGGGATGGAGGAACTGGATGGCAGAGCGTGAAAAAATGCCGCCTCAGAAAAATAACATCACCAAATTTCGTCAGGACCGGCGGGGACAGATCTGCGGCCTGTTCAAAAGTCTGGCGCTTTTGGGGCTTTTGTGCTCCATGGTCTATTGCGTCTGGAATTACCATGAACAGCTCACCCTCAGCAGCCTGCGGCGGATGGCGTCCTATTTTTCCGCTGTGTGGGCTTCGGGGGATGCGGATTTTGCCGGTTATACCTTTGAAGACGGCATCGACAGTGTGTATGACGAGTTTGGCAACGGTCTTGTGGTGCTGGGGGGCGATACCCTCAGTTTTGTCAGCACCCAGGGCAAAGAAGAATTGAGCATTCCCTTGCAATATTCCTCCCCGGCTCTCAGCGTGGCCGAGGACAATATGCTGGCCTATGACCGGGGCGGCCATGGTTTGTGCCTCACAAACCGCTATACCGCTTTGTGGCAGAAGGACTTGGAGTCGGAGATCATTTCGGCTTCGGTGAACCAGAACGGCGCCTTCAGCGTGGTCACCGACGAGCAGGGCTACCGGGCCGCGGTGACTCTCTATGACAACCAGCAGAAGGAGCGTTTCCGCTGGAACACTTCGGAATATTATATCCTGCTGTCCTGTGTCTCGCCGGATTCCCAGCATCTGGCCGCCTTGTGCATGAGTGAGGAAAACGGCAAACGGGTATCTATGATCCGGGTCTTTTCCATTCATCAGGAGCAGCCGCTGTTCGATCTGCCTTTGGGAAGCATGACGGTCTATTCCATGGAATATTATGAAGATGACTCTTTGATGATCGTCACCGACCAGGGGGTGTATTCCTACGACGACCAGGGGAAGGAGCGAGGCGTCTTTTCCTATCCGGATGGGTCTTTGGTCACCTTTAGCCACAAGATGGGCCAGCGGCCTGTGGTGGCGCTGGAAACCGGCGACCAGCAGGAACGCACCCAGGTGGTGATGGTGGGGGAGAACGGCCAGACGGTGTTTGAAGCCCGGTATTCTTCGGCGGTGCGCACCCTTTCCGCCGCCGGGGATCACATCGCCATTTTGCTGCGGGATTCCATGGTGTGCACATCCATCATTCCTGGCGCATCGGCCCGTCAGGTGCGGGAGATCACCGCCCGGGATGTGATTCAGCGCAGGGATGGGGATGTGATGCTCATCTATGCCGACCGGGCAGAGCTTTTGGATAAGGGCGCCGGAGAGCAGATAGACCGGGAGTGACCCGGCGAAAGGACAGTTCATGATCGATTTGATTTTTTTGGTACTCTTTTTGCTCATGTGCTTCTGGGGCGCTCGCAAGGGCATCCTGGGAGCTTTGATGGGCCTTGTGGGCAGTCTTTTGTCCTATGTGGGCGCACGGATGCTGGTACCGGTGCTCACCTCTCCCATTGCGCAGCTTTTGCAGCCTTTGGTGAGGAAAGTCCTGGAGAAGGCAGCAGAGGGGCAGCTGGAAGCGGCTGGGGCCACGGTGGAGGAAAGCATCCGCAACCTTCTCAGCGCTGTGCACGCCCCGGAAAGCCTGATGGAAGCGGTGCACAGCCAGGTGGAAAACGGCGGCGGAGAAGTGCTGGAAGCCGCCATACAGACGGTGAGCCAAAGCCTGGCTCCTGTGATTGCCTTTTTGGTGGGCTTCGCGCTGTGTAAACTGGTGCTGTGGCTGCTGGTGCGGGTAGTGGGAGGAACGCTTCCTCTTTTCCGCACCGTGAACCATGGGGCCGGGCTGTGCCTGGGCGCTTTGGGAGGCATTGTGATGATCGCCCTGTTGTGCCTGGGATTGCGCTCTTTTGCTCCCGAGGGAGTGGGCGGCTTTTTTGCCCAGGAGGCCCTGGCAGAAAGCAGAGTAGCTTCTTTTGTCTATCAGATCTTCCCGCAAGGGTAGGTCTTTTGGGATTGATACCCCTTCCAGGCCGGTCCGCCCGGCGGCGGGAAGGAGCAAACCTAGACTGGGCGGAGAAATGGATGGAATGAAAACGCCATGAATATGCCTCTTTGTTCCAGGTGCAAAAAGAATGTGGCCGTTATCTATATCACCCGGCTGGAGGATGGCAAGGCCCACAACGAGGGCCTTTGCCTCAAATGCGCCAAGGAGCTGAATATCAAACCGGTGACCGACATGATCGAGCGGTTCGGTATCACCGACAGCGACATTGAAAATGTGTCCAAAGAACTGGAGAACACCAACCCGGAAGAGCTGATGCAGGGGCTGTTCAGCTCCTTCCAGATGCCCACAGGGGCAGAGGAGGAGGGAGAAGGAGAGGAGGAGCCGGACGAGGAAAATTCCTCTCAGGTGCCGGTGATCCCCTTCTTTTCCATGCGCTCACAGGAGAGCAGCGCCAAGCAGGAAGAAGAGCCGGATAAGCCGGAAAAGCCCCGGGGCAAGAAGCGGGAGAAAAAGAAAAAATTCCTCAGCAATTACGCCACCGATCTCACCCAGAAGGCCCGGGATGGAGGGCTGGACCGGGTGATCGGAAGAGACAGCGAGATTGAACGGGTCATTCAGATCCTCAACCGGCGGCAGAAGAACAACCCTTGTCTCATCGGTGAGCCGGGCGTGGGCAAAACCGCCGTGGCCGAGGGACTGGCTCAGAAGATCGCCCAGGGAGAAGTGCCCTATAAGCTTCAGGATAAGGAAGTCTGGCTGCTGGATATGACCGCCATGGTGGCAGGCACCCAGTTCCGGGGACAGTTTGAAAGCCGGATGAAGGGGCTGATCGATGAGGTCAAGCGCCTGGGCAATATCATTCTGGTCATCGACGAGGTGCACAATCTGGTGGGGGCGGGGGACGCCGAAGGCTCCATGAACGCCGCAAATATTCTCAAGCCCGCCTTGTCCCGAGGAGAGGTGCAGGTGATCGGTGCCACCACCTTCAAGGAATACCGGCAGCACATCGAAAAGGATTCGGCTCTGGAGCGCCGGTTCCAGCCGGTGACCATCACCGAGCCTTCCTTGGAGCAGACGGTGGAAATCATCAAGGGCATCCGGCCCTATTATGAGCAGTTCCACGGGGTGAAGATTGGCGATGAAGCGGCTCGGCAGGCGGTCTATCTGTCGGAGCGGTATATCAACGACCGGTTTTTGCCCGACAAGGCCATCGATTTGATCGACGAGGCCTGTTCGGAGATCAACCTGAAGAATAAGGACATCAACGAAAAAGCCCAGCTGGAAGAAGAGCGGAACACTTTGCAGGAAGAACAGGAAGAGTTGATGCAGGACCCGGAGGAGACTGGTGCTTATCAGCGCCTGGCCTATCTGCGCAGCCGGCTGCTTCAGATCGATCAGCGCCTGACAGAGCTGCGGGACAATCCCACCCCTCAACTGACGGTGGACGACTTGGCCCAGGTTATTGAGCTTTGGACCAAGATCCCCGCCAGCAAGGTGAAGCGCCAGGAATTCGAAAAGCTGATCTCTCTGGAAGAGCGGTTGGGCAAAAGAGTCATTGGCCAGGATGAGGCCATCCAGGCGGTGGCCGCCGCCATTCGCCGCAGCCGGGCGGGTGTGTCTCCCAAACGGAAACCGGTGTCTTTTATCTTTGTAGGCCCCACTGGCGTAGGGAAAACCGAGCTGGTCAAATGTCTGGCCACCGATCTGTTTGACACTCCTGACGCCCTCATTCGCCTGGATATGAGCGAATACATGGAAAAGCACAGTGTGTCCAAACTGATTGGTGCCCCTCCGGGATATGTGGGCTATGACGAGGCCGGACAGCTTACCGAAAAGATCCGCCGCCGTCCCTATTCGGTGGTGCTCTTCGACGAGATCGAAAAGGCCCATCCCGATGTACTCAATGTGCTGCTGCAAATCCTGGACGATGGGGTGGCTACCGATGCCCAGGGACGAAAGGTGTCCTTTGAAAACACCGTCATTATCATGACCTCCAATGCCGGTTCCGACCGGAACCAGGGGGCCATGGGCTTTGGAGGCACGGTGACCCAGCAGAGCCAGGAAAAGGCCATGAAGGCCCTGCAGGAGATCATGCGGCCGGAATTCATCAATCGGATTGATCAGGTGGTGGCCTTTAACCAGCTGAATGAGCAGGATTTTGCTGCCATTGCCCGGATCATGCTGGGAGACCTGCAAAAGACTTTGCAGGGCAACGGCATCGATTTGAAATTTGATGATTTACTGGTTGACTTTTTGGTGAAAAAGTCGTATTCTATAAAATACGGAGCGAGAAATCTCCGACGGTTTATTCAGAAGGAGATCGAAGATCGGGCGGCCAGCGCGATTATCAGCGCTTACCAAAAACCCATCACCAGCATCTCCCTTTCCTCCGATGGGGAGCAGATCCTCATGGAGTGTCATTAGCCACAAAAGTCCCCGGCCCGATAAAAAAATCGGGCCGGGGCATGAAAAAGACCTTGACAAATCTCGGAGAACATGATATACTCGTTAAGCTGATTACTTTGCGGGTGTAGTTCAATGGTAGAATTCCAGCCTTCCAAGCTGGCTACGTGGGTT
>OGGQ01003583.1_pt1 | contig 14335 bp, 12 predicted proteins | sample 1571191 | NCBI WGS metagenome assembly OGGQ01 (sample SAMEA2582061, study PRJEB24529) | metagenome | biome: Human gut stool | place: China | collected 2011
CCGCCGCCACAGTGGGCCAGAAGCCAAGCCCCAGAGCGATCTGTCCGCCGAGGGTGAATGCCGTCAGGCAGAAGCCCACCCCCAGCCACACAAAGACCTGATCCTTCCAGGTGTGCTTCTTCGCATCCGGGACAGGAGAGAACTCATAGTCATTCAAGACCACCTTTTCCTCCGCCTGGACCGCTTTCTTTCGTTTTTCTTCCATTGCATTTCCCCCTTCCCGGCTCCGCGCATATCCCGCAGCTTCCGCAGGCAACCCTTCGCGCGCCCGCTCTACCGGAATGCTGGTCCGTGGATATTAAATTTATTATAGGGAGCGGCCCCATCTCCTGTAAATAGCAAAAAGGCTCATATACCCATGAGCATTTGTTCAATTATAATTCAGCAGATAGATCAAGCAACGGCGCTGTTTTTGTCTGTTTCCACAGAATTTCAAAAACCATCTCCGCTATATTGACAAGTTCCGTCTGTCGGTCCTATGATATTTTTGAGCATCCATTCAAGGTGGTGATTCCATGTCTCTCTACTCCTGGAGCGTGATTGCCATGGTGGCCGAACACCGCGGCATCACTCCTGCAGCTAACCGGCTCAACCTCTCCCCCTCTGCTGTAAGCCACATGGTCAAAAAAGCGGAGGAGGAACTGGGCTATCCTCTGTTTCTCCGGGAGCGCGGTTCCCTCACGCTGACCGACAACGGGAGAGCTCTGCTGCCCTATATTCAGAACTATCTGAAGGCCGGCTCCGCCCTGCAGGAGGAGACCCAGCGGCTGAAGGACTCTGTGGAAGGCGCCGTCCACATCGCCGCCTACAACCATGTGATCCGCAACTGGCTGCCCGCCATATTGAAGCGGTTTCACGAGAAGTATCCCAGCATCAAGATTTCCATCCGGCAGTCCAACGATGTGCAGATCAAACAGTGGCTCTCTGGCGGCGAGATCGACGTGGCCATCGTCTTCAACTCCTACTTCAACGCGCCGTCGTTTATCCCCCTGCACCGGACGCCGGTGGTCTGCTTCACCCCAGGCGACTATATTCCCCGCGACGGCGTCTGCATGACCGCGCAGGACCTGCGGGATTTGCCGGTGATCCTGCGGGCGGAGGACTTTGACCAGGAGACGAACGCCATTCTCTCCGACGCGGGCATCCCGCTGGACTCCGTGTTCCGCATTGACAACGACGAGTCCTGCTATGAATTCATCTGCCAGGGGTTCGGGTTCCGCATCACCGCCGCCATCACCTACCCCCAGGATGATCGGATCCGCCGGTATCCGCTGGAAAACGCCCCCTACCGGACCATCGGTCTCATCACCGCCTTTCCCCAGCACATCTCCCCGGCTGTGAACCTATTCCGCAAGGAGACGATCTCCTTCTTTGTGGACAGCAACCTGATGAATGTCTAATATCCTATAACCACACAGGCTGGCAAGCTATGGAGGTCTGGGAGAGCCGGAGAGTTCGAAACACTTCTGTGCGGAAATTACCGTATTTGCATCTCTCTGTAGCGTGATTTTGGGGAAACGGGGGCCGGCCTCCGATTATTTGACTTTTTTCTTTTATTTAGTCGGTTTTCTTTGTAAAAACGCAGAAATGCCGCACTTTTGTGCGGCATTTCTGCTGTGCATCTTTTTTATCAACACATTTTGGTCCGAGTGGGGAGACTCGAACTCCCGGCATCTTGCTCCCAAACGCTTGAACCAAATTTTTTGTGGTGATTTATAGCGCTATCCGGCGCTTTCTGCTCGGTATTGAATATTTTTTGACGCTCTTAAATCCGCTGTTTCCACGTGCTCCGGTCCTGACTGTGGTCAAATATGGGGTCAAAAACGCTTCCTGACCAGGGGCGGCAGGTGTCTGCCAGTCTTGGCTGGGAAGCGTTTTTGCGTTTCAGGTTGGTTGGATTGTAACTCTGAGTGAGGGGGTATGCAAGTGTTTTCTACAGAGGAAGCAGCTCAAAGTTTGCGGGGCAATAAACAAAGAAATAGAGGAAATTTAACCAACTATGAGGCGTTGTTTCAATATGGTAAATATTGTTTCGTTAAATAATTCTTTTTAATCTTTGTCGTCATAGTATGCTTTTACGTGAATTGATCAATATTCATCATGTAATATTGGGACAACACAGAGCTGCTTTGTGCAGTTCTGTTTTTATATAGTTATATTCTTTGTATTAACCCGAAAACGGGTATTTCTACATAGATTTTTTGCTATGATTTAAGTAACCCAAAAACGGGTAATGGGTAATGATATTGACGAGGACGAATTGTGATGGATTATTCCGAGCTTTATGTGAAACGAATTCGTAAATTGTGTAAAGAGCGCGGCATTGCAATTAACAGACTTGCCACAATGAGCGATGTAAAGCAATCTACACTTGACAATATTGTTAGAGGACTTACGAAGAACCCGAGAGTAAAGACCTTGCATAAAATAGCACTTGCTTTCAACATGACATTGGCAGAGTTTTTGGATTTTCAAGAACTCAACGAGTATTCGTTTGACGAAGACGATATTGAAGAATGATCGGAATCTCAGATCTGCAACGGGGGAGTTCCACAATGACTCAAAGCTTGCATTTTAGTGCATCTACAAGTGTGAAAAATTTGTTCGGCCGCGGTCTGGTTACAGATCAAGTTGCGGCTGTATTTGAGTTGGTCAAGAACTCTTATGACGCTGATGCAAAAGAAGTGGAGATTATTTTTTCCAATCTTACTTCTGAGAAAGCTTCATTGACCATTTACGACGATGGCACCGGCATGAATCTTTCTGACATAGAAACAAAGTGGATGATAATTGGTACTGACAGCAAAAAAGGCACCATGTATTCCCCAATTTACCAGCGTCCTTTAAATGGAGACAAAGGAATAGGACGTTTTTCTGTTGATAGATTAGGATCCTTTTTACATATGGAAGCTCAGAAACGAGGAACTACAGAAAGATATTTAGCTGATTTTGATTGGACACTTTTTGATGGCGAATCGCGGAACATAAGTGAAATCGAAATTCCATATATCAAAAAATCCGGAGAAAAAAACAAACATGGAGTTTCTCTCACAATTTCCGGCCTCAGAGATATCTGGGATGATGGTAAACTGCGTGAGTTATATAGAAATCTAAGACAGTTTAAGAGCCCGTTCGCTCAAGATGATAATTTCAAAATTTTTATTACGGCTCCGGAATTTGGCTACCATAAAAGAGAAGTAACTGTCGAAAAATTAGAAGGTGTTAGTTCTCTCTGGATGACAGCAGAAATCTCTGACACTAATCCTGAAATCATACGGATAACGGTAAACAAGGATGGCCTCGAATATGAGTCTATTCAAACCAATTCATTTTCTTTTGGTAGTATCAAAACTCAAGTTTTTATGTTTAACCAAGGTGACAAGATCCGCTTCGCTAATCGCTACGGTCTACGTGTACGCGATTACGGAAATATCCGTTTATATAGAGATAGCTTTAGAATTTATCCATACGGCGAAGCAAAAAACGACTGGCTTGATATTGATCGGCGCCAAACACAAGGCATGATGCGTTTCTTAGGGACACGAGATCTGATTGGTTATGTACAAATTGGTAAAGAAACGAATCCAAACCTAAAACCGCTAACCAATAGACAAGGCTTAGAGGAAAATGCAGCTTTTGAACAATTACGCAATTTTGTTGTCGAGATTTGTATTAAAACATTGGAATCCTACTATTTTTCAAAAATCAAGAAAGGTACAAATGAAACAATAAAAAAAACTAAGGCTGAAATTGGTGGTGCAGTTGCCGGCCTATCTCAATTAGCTCAAATACTTAAAGAAAGTGACCCAGGCACTGCTAAGCAAATAAAGGACTATACAGCAGTCATAAAGAAACAGCAAAAGAATCAGCTTCAGTATGTACAAGATCAGCAAGAGATTGTCAAAGTATACTCCAGAATTGCACAGAAAGAAACTTTTCTGCATAAATTAATCCATCAGTCAATGATTCATGTCAAAGATGCGTTGGCTGCAATAAATACTTTTATCTATGATGTCGATTATTTGGAATCTTCAGACAAAAAACGATTACTGGTAATTGATGGTTATATTGAAGATGCATTGTCTCTTTTGAGGACAGTCCGTGATGATGTTGTTAAAAAGAGGACAAAAACTCTACAGAATGTTGAACACTCAGTTAGAAAATATTTGCAGGATAACCAAGCGTATTTTGCCGAAAGCAATGTCAATGTTTCCGTTGTTAGTGTTGGCAATATGGAATATAGTATTGATTCAGGAGACATTAAGGCAATTCTCAATAATTTGGCAACTAATGCAGTTAAGTCATTACTTAAGGTTGATGATCGACAGCGCGAAATTAAATTTGAACTCTATAGAACTGATCGCTTCTTGATTATCAAGTGTATAGATAATGGAATCGGTATTCCTGAGGCTGATCGTGAGCGCATTTTTGATCCATTCCAAAGCACTACAGACGGATTTGGTCTCGGCCTAACCATTATTGATGAAATCGCAAAAGAATATGGTGGTGCATTGGAATTAATGGAGACAGTTGTTGGGGCGTGCTTCTCTGTTAAACTGAGGTGTTAATATGCTTGAAAGAAATATACTTATAATTGATGACAATAAACGAGTAAAAGAGACCTATATTCCTGCATATTTAAGCAAAATTAATATGTTGAAATCCGCTTCTGGGAAATGGTCAAAATATCAGTTTAACATAGATCATTGCTCGAGCATGAAGGCCGCACTTGACTATCTCTCAGATTCTGAAAATTTTGTAGATGTTTTAGTTGTAGATTACGAATTTAATGGGGAAACTACCTTTTCAAACGGAACTGCCTTTGTGAGATATATTCGCGAAAAGATTAATCGCTATTGTCAGATTGTCTTTTACACAATGCAAGGGCTTTCCAACATAGATGTTGAGGAATGGGTCGCGCTTGTAAACTCAGATGTTTTCAAGTTTGTAGACAAAAGTACGAAAGACGATATTTTGGGTGAAGTTATATTTGAAGCCGCCACGCGACGTAATCCAATTGTAGAGTCACTCGAACGGTTTTGGTGTAAATATGGAACAATGTTAGAAACCTATACATATACATTCGACGGACAGGCAATCACCTTTGAGGAAATAATTAGCCACATTCGCATGGATGATGATATAGGACGAGTTTTTATCGAAAAATTACTTCAAAAGGCTGTATTAATGAATACCGAAATCTGAGGCGAATGAACCATGGACGCAATTCTTTTGTGCATGAAAAAAAGAGGGATTCTCTTTTTTAGAAAGATTAAGTTCCCCACCACAAATGTTGTTCGGTTTCATGCAAAGAACAATTTTTTAGGACTGCTTCGATCAAGATGCAATGAGTATGACAATGTCCTTATTATGGCACACGGTGCAAACCACGCAATTCTTACTACGACCACGGATTTACATAGGCCATATGTTGCATATATTGGCAAAAAAGATGCTGATGCATTAAAGAATGATTTCGTCTTTGCAGTATCTTGCCTAACCGCAAACGAATTCGGAAAATGTTGTGTAGAAAAAGGGAGCATTGCATATTTAGGGTATCAAGTTGAAATTGGATGTCTATTTGCCTCTGATCCCGGTCCACAAAGTAATGTTTCCGGTTCCGTCATTACAGCAGTAAATACATTAGTAAAACATATTTTTATTGCAGAACTCTCAAAAGCTTATGAGGAATTTCTAAAGACGCCCATAAGTGTTCGCGTATTAAAAGAACGGTTTGCATTTGCTTTTGAAAAAAGATTAGCCGAGCTATCAGACATGTCAGCAGAACAAGTATACAATAAATACTCTGTAAAAATTAGTGAACGCCATTATAAAGCATATGCAGTAAAAATGATTCTGAATGTATTGGCGGTATTAGATGATATTTTACCAAAGTTGATCTGCATCGGCGATGAAAATTACATTTCATCCAGCTACATCAGATTCAGAAAAGAAGCGGGATTCAGTTCAACTGAAATTTCTGAAGAATTAGAAGCTAACCCGTATTTTCAAAAGTTAGCACACGATGAGTATAAACGCTATCTGAGAGAAATTGCTGTTGGATAGAGAGGAGGGCATTTAGTGGAAAGAAGCGGACAGTATTTTGAGTATATTGACCTTTTTTCCGGATGTGGTGGCCTCGCTCTGGGTATGCATTTGGCTGGGTGGAAGGCGCATTTCGCTATTGAGAAGAATTCAGATGCATTTGAAACACTACGATATAATCTTATCGAGAGAGAAGAACACTTCTTTTGGCCTGAATGGCTTCCGCTGTCCACTCATGATATAAATGAAGTGTTAAAGTCCCATGAAAAGGAACTAAAAAAACTTTCGGGGAAAGTAATGCTTGTTGCCGGCGGTCCGCCTTGCCAAGGTTTTTCTATGGCAGGGCGCCGGAAAGAAGATGATGTCAGGAATAGCTTAATAGATTCTTACCTTCGTTTTGTCGATCTGGTAATGCCTGATTCGCTTCTCTTTGAAAATGTAAAAGGGTTCACACAACCATTTAATAACTGTGCCGAAGACAATCAGGGAAAGAATTATTCTAAATATATTCTGGAAGAATTGCGTTCTCGTGGATATCTGGTAGAAGCTAAGATGTTAGATTTTTCAAAGTATGGCGTACCACAGAGGCGAATTCGTTTTATTTTATTTGCAAGTAAAACTATTAATCCTGAAGTCTTTTTTGCAACGCTTTCAAGTAATGTTCAAGCATTTGTTCAGTCACGAAAAATCCCTCGAAAGGTTAGCTTGAAATCAGCTATTTCCGATTTGGAAAGAGCTCATGGTCAACAGGCTTGCCCTGATTCGCCTGGCTTTATGTCTGGGCAATACGGTAGTCCTCAAACAAGCTATCAGCGATATTGCAGAAATGGTGCAAGAAAAGGATTAGTTCCTAATAGCCACCGGTTTGCAAGACATCGAGATAACACAGTTACCCGTTTCCAAGAGCTGTTAGAGATGGGTGTCCGGGATCAAAATATTTCTTGGCTATTAGGTAAACAATATAATATAAAAAAGAATTGTTTTAGTGTGCTTTCCGCAAATCTTCCGTCACCCACGCTAACATCCAATCCAGATGACCATATTCACTATTGCGAACCTCGAACACTCACTGTTCGCGAATATGCGCGCATACAAAGCTTTCCGGACTGGTATGAATTTAAAGGCCCCTATACAACAGGCGGAGATTTGCGAAAGATCGATGTTCCGAGATACACACAAATTGCTAATGCAATACCCCCCCTGTTTGCAGAGCAGGTCGGCCTGACACTCAAGCAATTAATTATAGCTGCGAATGCAAAATCTGAATAAATTTTTTTGGAGGCAACTCGTATACTACAGAGTTGCCTCCATAGTTTTGTAACTGCCCTCCGAATTTGAGGATACAGAACACACAATCTGATGTGACATACTGAGCTAAGCTCCTACCAATAGAAAGAGACAGAAATGCAGCATCTGCTACAACACATGATGAATTCAAGATTGCTATAGCTGCTGCAATATATGGTTTTACTTTAACATTTTCACCCCATAACACCAAATCTTCAAAGGAATAGGAGGGTCGTAAGCTACTAATGGGTAGGGTATTGTTAATATTACCAAATAGTGAAATAACACTTGGGGAATGAACCGCAAGTGCTGAATTTAAGGCTTCATATGTGACCACAGTAGAGATGACATTTTCTTGTTGCAAATGAATTATTCTTTCATAATATGAATAATCGGCTTTCGAGGCAACAATCAACTCGTCAAGTAGAGCATGGAATCTCTGTGAATTCTTGGTTAAAAGATTCCTTGTAAGCTTTTGTACTGCAACATTATTTGTCCGATGTAAAAACGAACTATCGAGATACACAAAAGGGAATGTAAGTTCCGGAAAAGAGTTTTTCATTTATCGCCGCTCCATTAACCCAAAGTATAATTAACCAACAGTATATAATATGTGCTGCCATGGGTTAATTATTCTCTCGCAATCAGCAGACCGGACGCAGAATTATCCATGCCCGGTCAGTCGATTACTTATGGATACATCCTTCCCCCTTTCCGGTCCAGCTTTTTGCCCACAAGATCTTTTCGTATAATTTCCACTTACCTCGCACCGTTTCCGCTCCATTCCATTCGCTTTCCACCACTCTTTGAAAGCACTGTTTCCATGTGCTCCACACTGCACTGTGGCTGAAAATGTGGTCAAAACACTCTCTGGTCCCGGTCGGCTTAAAACACTGGCAAGGTCCAGAAAGCGTTTTTGCCTCGACTGCCCGCATTGCAATTTTGCGGGCAAGACGAAACCACTCTTTTCTCTGCCGCACACGGCCCCAAAATTGGGGGGCTGTAAACAAGAAAGGCGACCTAAAATAGCTTTAACCACAAACATCCAACTTGATTATTTAAAAAGTCCTATTTTTATGTTAAACTGAAAGCATCATCCCACCAAGTTTTTTCAAAAAATATCCGGAATGTACCCATCCGGTTTTCTCACCATAAAGGAGGTCGTTGAGGTGCATCCTATTTTGCCGAAAAAGGATATGACAGAGGAGGACATCAAACTCCAGTACATTACCCCCGCTGTGACCTCCAAGTGGAGCAGGGGCAAAATCACCATGGAGACGCAGATCACCGACGGCAAGATTAATCTGCGGGGAAACATGGCCTTCCGTGAAAAACCTAAGCGGGCAGATTATCTTTTGTACCTCAGTACCAACAACCCCATTGCGGTGATCGAGGCCAAGGACAACAGCCACACCGTCTCCCACGGCTTACAGCAGGCCATGGAGTACGCCAAGATGCTGGACCTGCCTTTCGCGTTCAGTTCCAATGGTGACGGTTTTGCCGAGCACGACTTTCTCACCGGCACAGAGCGGGAATTCAGTCTGGATGAGTTCCCCACAGAGGCCGAACTGACCGCCCGGTTCAAGCAGGAATCGGGACTCAGCCCTGCCCAGGAAACTGTGATCGACCAGCCTTACTATTCCAGTCAAAACACTTATCCGCCCCGGTACTACCAGCGGATCGCCATCAACCGGACGATGGACGCCATCGCCCGGGGCCAGCAGCGGCTGCTGCTGGTGATGGCCACCGGAACCGGCAAGACCTATACCGCCTTTCAGATTGTCTACCGGCTTCTGAAAAGCGGCATGAAGCGCAAGGTGCTCTATCTGGCGGACCGCAACATCCTGGTGGACCAGTCCATCCAGCAGGACTTCGCACCGTTGGAGAAGGTGACCCACAAGATCAACGTAGCCAAAGATGACCCCAGCACCATCACCTCCCACCAGGTGTATTTCTCCCTCTACCAGCAACTGGTGGGAGACGACGATCAGGAACACTTCAGCGAGTTGTTCTCCCCAGACTTCTTTGATCTGATCATCGTAGATGAGTGTCATCGGGGCTCGGCCAAGGAGGAGAGCCGCTGGCGGCGGATTCTGGAATACTTCTCCGGCGCCACCCAGATTGGCATGACCGCCACGCCGAAAGAGACGAAATACATCTCCAACCTGAGTTACTTCGGAGATCCAATCTATACCTACAGCCTGAAAGAGGGCATTGACGACGGCTTTCTGGCCCCCTTCAAGGTCATCAATATCATGACCGACATTGGGGACGGCTGGCGTCCCCGCAAGGGCCAGAGGGACATCTACGGGAATGAAATCCCGGACCGCATTTACACCAACAGCGACTACGACTATAACATCATCATCGAAGACCGCATCCAGCAGGTGGCTGCTGAGATTACCAGCTACCTCAAAAGCACCGACCGCATGTCCAAGACTATTGTATTCTGTGCCAACGAGGATGCCGCTGAGCGGATGCGGGTGGCGCTGGTCAACCTCAACTCCGATATGGTGAAGAAGAACCCGGACTATGTGGTGCGGATCACCGGCAGCGACACCTACGGCAAGAGCAAGCTGAAGTATTTTATCTCCACATCCTCAGAGGGCCCCGTCATCGCCACCACGTCGGAGCTGCTTTCCACCGGAGCCGACTGCAAAATGGTCAAGCTGATCGTACTGGATAAGATGATCGGCTCCATGACGGAGTTCAAGCAGATCATCGGCCGGGGTACCCGGCTGCGGGAGAAGGAGGGTAAAACCCACTTCGCGGTCATGGACTTCCGCAATGCGACCCGTCTGTTTGCCGACCCGGATTGGGACGGTCCGCTGGAAATCGACCCAAACTTTGGAACGGAGAAACCCCAGAAACCGCCCAAACCGGAGGGAGGCGAGCCCCCCGTTGTCGATCCGCCCGTTAGCGGACCCACTCCCATTGTGGATCGGAACGGCTGCAAGGTCACCATCGTCCACAAGACAGTCTCCATCTACGACGCCAATGGCAAGCTGCTTCGGCAGGAGAGCATTGTAGACTACACCAAGGAAAATGTGCGGGGCGAATACGCCTCCCTGGACAACTTTATCCGCCAGTGGAGCGCCCAGAACAAGAAGGCGGCCATCCGCGATCTGCTTCGGGAGCGGGGCATCGACCTGGAGGCTATGAAAGCTGAGCAGAACATGGCCGATGTGGACGACTTCGACTTCATCTGCCATGTGGCCTTTGACAAAAAGCCTCTGACCCGCCGGGAGCGGGCCAACAATGTGAAGAAACGGGATTTTCTCAGTAAGTACAGCGGCGCCGCCCGGGAGGTGCTGGAGGCTCTGCTGGACAAATATATGAACACCGGCATCTACGAGATTGAAAAGACCGAGGTGCTGAAACTGGACCCCTTCCTGAAGATGGGCAAGCCTGCCAAGATCGCCAGCTACTTCGGCGGGAAAGAAGGTTATCTCCAGGCAGTCAAGGAATTGGAACAAGAAATCTATATGGACGAGGTTGGATAACTCATGAGCAATTTGACCGGATTTGTGAAACGGCTGCGGGACATCATGCGCAACGACGCCGGCATCAACGGCGACGCCCAGCGCATCGAGCAGATTGCCTGGATGTTGTTTCTGAAAGTATATGACGCCAAGGAACAGGACTGGGCATTCGACGAAGAGGGCTATGTGTCCATCATCCCGGAGCCCTGCCGCTGGGAAAACTGGGCCCACGACGACAAGTCCGGCAGCGCCCTGACCGGCGATCCACTGCTGAACTTTGTGAACAACACGCTGTTCCCGGTACTGAAGGGGAACGACATCAAGGACTCCAACGGCAAAGTCCTGATGGAGGGCATCCAGGTGGATGCGAATACCCCCATCAAAAAGGCCGTCGTTCGGACCACCTTTGCCGACGCCAACCAATACATGAAGGACGGCGTGCTGCTGCGGCAGGTCCTCAACGTGATTGACGAGCTGGATCTTTCGGACTACGAGGAGAGCCACGCCTTCGGTGAGATCTATGAGACGATTTTGAAGGAGCTGCAGAGCGCCGGCTCCGCCGGTGAGTTCTACACTCCCCGGGCGGTCACTGATTTCATGGCACGGATGATTCGTCCCCAGATTGGGGAGCAGATGGCCGACTTCGCCTGCGGTACCGGCGGCTTTCTCATCAGTTGGCTGAAAGAGCTGCAAAAGCAGGTGAAGAGCACCAGCGACGCCATCAAGTACGGTAATTCCATCTACGGTATTGAGAAAAAGCAGTTTCCCTATATGCTGTGCATTACCAACCTGCTGCTTCATGGGCTGGACGTCCCCCGGGTGTACCATGACAACGCTCTGGTGCGGGATGTGCTGGACTACACCGAGGCGGACCAGTTTGACGTGGTGCTGATGAATCCCCCCTATGGCGGCAGCGAGAAGGCGGATGTGAAGAACCACTTCCCCGACGACCTGGCCAGCAGCGAGACGGCGGACCTCTTTATGGCCGTCATTATGTACCGGCTGAAAAAGGGCGGCCGGGCGGCGGTGATTCTGCCAGATGGCTTTTTGTTCGGCACTGACAACGCCAAGGTGAACCTCAAAAAGAAGCTGCTGTCCGAGTTCAACCTGCACACCATCATCCGGCTGCCCGGCAGCGTGTTCTCCCCATACACCTCCATCACCACCAACATCCTGTTCTTTGACCGCACCGGCCCCACCCGGGAGACCTGGTACTACCGGCTGGATATGCCGGAGGGGTACAAGCATTTCAGTAAGACCAAGCCCATGAAGCTGGAGCACTTTGCCCCGGTGGTGGAGTGGTGGAATGACCGGCGGGAGATCAGCGAGGACGGCTTCGACAAGGCGAAAAAATTCCCGGTGGAGCAACTCACCGGAGAGCTGGGCTACAACTTGGACCAGTGCGGCTACCCCCACGAGGAGGAGGAAATCCTGGCCCCGCTGGATCTGATCCACCGCTATGAGGAACAGCGGGCCTCTCTCAACGCCGAGATCGACAGGGTGCTGGCCGAGATCACCGCCAAGCTGGGAGAGGATGCCAAATGACGCCCCAGGAACTGAAAAACAGCATTTTGCAGCTTGCTATCCAGGGCAGGCTGGTGGAACAGCGCCCGGAGGAGGGTACCGCCCAGGAGTTGTACCAGCAGATCCAGGCGGAAAAGAAGCGGCTCATCAAAGAGGGGAAGATCAAGAAGGAAAAGCCCCTGCCAGAGATCACCGAGGACGAAAAGCCCTTTGAGATTCCAGAGAGCTGGATGTGGGTAAGACTCAATTCAATCGCATTGATAAACCCCAAGAATGAATTAGATGGCAAGTTAGAAACATCATTTATTCCGATGGCATTACTCGCGGATGGATACCGTTCAAGCTATACATATGAAATTCGGTGTTGGAAGGACATTAAAAAGGGGTTTACTCATTTTGCTGCTGGCGATATTGGTATCGCTAAAATTACACCCTGCTTTCAAAATAGAAAGTCTGCAATTTTCACTGAATTAAAAAATGGTTATGGGGCTGGGACAACAGAACTTTCAATCGTTCGAGTAATTGGAAATACCATGTCCAGAGAATTCCTACTCTGGTTTTTTAAGTCTGCTTATTTTATTGAAAATGGTATAAAGTCATTTACAGGAACGGCTGGTCAGCAAAGAATAAACAAAGATTATTTGCCCCATTGTGCCCTACCCTTCCCGCCCCTCGCTGAGCAAAAGCGCATCGTGGCCAAAATCGAGGAGTTGCTGCCCCTGGTGGACCGCTACGAGGCGGCGTGGACCCGGCTGGAGGACTTCAACCGCCGTTTCCCGGAGGACATGAAGAAGTCCATCCTCCAGCAGGCCATCCAGGGCAAGCTGGTGGAGCAGCGCCCAGAGGAGGGCACCGCCCAGGAACTGTATGAGCAGATCCAGGCGGAGAAACGGCGGCTCATCAAAGAGGGGAAAATCAAGAAAGAAAAGCCCCTGCCGGAGATCACCGAGGATGAGAAGCCCTTTGAGATTCCGGAGAGTTGGATGTGGGTATCTGTTGGTAGTGTGTCTGTAAACATTCAATATGGTTCTTCTCAGAAATCCGCTACATCAGGAAAAGTAGCGGTGTTGAGAATGGGTAATATTCAAGATGGAAAGCTGATACTTGATAAGTTAGTTTATACATCAGATGAAGCAGAAATTGAGAAATATCCATTAAAGTACAACGATCTGCTTTTTAACAGAACTAACAGCAAAGAGTTAGTTGGTAAAACTGCTATTTATAAGGGGGAAATTCCTGCAATTTATGCCGGTTACTTGGTGCGCGTAACTCCGCTTTACGTGAATAGCGACTATCTTAACTATGTGATGCAAACGCAATTCTATTGGAGCTACTGTCAATCGGTTCGTAGCGATGCGATTGGTCAGTCCAATATTAATGCGGAAAAATTAAAGCGGTTTGTGTTTCCCCTCCCGCCCCTCGCCGAGCAAAAGCGCATCGTGGCCCGGCTGGAGGAGCTGCTGCCGCTGTGCGAGCGGCTGAAGTGAGGTGAATCGGCAATCGCGGCAGAAATTATCGATGAGATCAACAGACACACTGGAAAATCCTACGATAATGATGTCGTAGTCAAGGCGGTGCTTCAAATTTGGGATATTCTGATGAAGTCGGATAAACTAAGAACCAGTGCAAAGAACAATACTCAGAAAGACTTTGAGTTCTCTTACTTTGACGACATCGATGATGCACTAATTGAAGGGCTTTCCCAAAATCAGGATTTCTTTTCTCTTCTTCTCTCCAATGATGATATGAAACGACAAGTGCTGGGGATCTTTGCGGAAGGAATGTACAAAAGTTTGCGTAACGCATAAGAGAGGTGAAAATATCAGTGGCTTACCTGATCAGCAATCATATGCCACAAATAAAGAGGTGCAAGATGAATGTCATCTGTTTCGGCAACTCCAATACCTACGGCTACGATCCACACTCCTATCTGGGCGGGCGCTATGATGCGGACAGCCGGTGGGTGGACATCCTGGCTGCGGAAACCGGCTGGGCGA
>OGGQ01003586.1_pt1 | contig 14312 bp, 4 predicted proteins | sample 1571191 | NCBI WGS metagenome assembly OGGQ01 (sample SAMEA2582061, study PRJEB24529) | metagenome | biome: Human gut stool | place: China | collected 2011
CCCCTTCTCCATGATAGAAACCTGAGCCAGCTGCTTATCATAGCTCTCCTGACAATCCTCTACTGCTTGTGTTAGATTGCCAAGATCCGGCTTTTCTTGGTCTTTGATAAGCTCTTGACCCTTGACAATCTGCGCCTTCAACTCTTGTTTAAGAGTTTGGTAGCTTGTCAATTGAGCCTGAAGCTTAGGAATCGCTTGCTTATTCACCTCAAGAAGCCAAAGCTGGATTTGCTCTAGGTCATTAGTGAGGGCCCCTTCAGCCATAAGACTTTGGTTTAGTTCAGCCGATAAACGCTTAGTTTCTTGGCTAGCATTTTCTTTAGACTTGGTTAGGCTCTCAAGTTGCCCCCTGATGCCTTGAATGTCGGCATGAAGTTGGTTGTAGGCTTCAGTATTTTCCTTGACTTGCTTATTGTAGAGGTCCAACTCCTGCTTCGCAAGGGAAATCCGTTCTTGATAAACCTCTACAGACTCCAGTTCTGGATGAGCTACCTGCAAATCTTTTAAGCGCTCCTTAGCTTGGTCGAGAGCTGCCTTGGCCTCTTGATAGCTCTTAGCCAAATCTGTCGCTTTTTCCTGAGCTCGTCCTAACTCATTTTGATAATGGACACGGTCTGCCTCTTCCTTCTCATAGCGTTTTTGGAGTTCTTGATAATGCTTCTCAACAGCACTCAACAAGGCTTGTCCACGGTCAGCTCCATAGTCCTCTGAAAAATCAAAATCAAACTGTCCCTTAACTTGCTCTTCGAGTTCTTGATAGTGTTTTTCAAGAGTTAACTTAACTTTAGCCACTTGGTCAAGCATATCTTGGCGCTTAGTCTCAACTTCACTCAAGGTAGCCTGGCGATTTGACAAGGTAGCGACTTGCTTTTCTTTTTGAGCTTGAAGTTCCTCCACCTGGTCCATGAGATCCTTCAAGGCCGCTTCATCAGCCTGTGTCCCATCGACCTTAGGATGTTCCAAGGAACCACAGACCATACAGGGCTGTCCATCCTCTAATTCTGCCTGCAACTGGGCAATCATGAGTTGACGACGAGACGCTAAGGTCGTTCTTAACTGCTCTTCCAATTTTTTGAGGATTTCTTGAACTTGGTCAATATCTAAAGATAAGGTTTGATGACGCTTTTCGGTCTTTGCCAACTCCTGATTCAAGCCCTCTATTTCTTTAAGATCCTGAGCCAGTTGCTTATCCACACTGTAGCTCACAGACTGGAGGAGTTTTTCAGCCTCATGTAAACTCTCTAAACTAAGACGATTAGCCTCCAAATCTGACAAGGACTGGGAAAGGAGCTCAATCTCTTTCGAAGCCTGCTGATAGGTTTCTTCTAACCTCTTGTAGTTAGCACTCGACTGTTTGATTTTCTCCTGCTCTTGGACAAGACTCTGGGCATAGATAATAGCCTCTTTCCACGCACCCAGTTTCCCTTCTTTTTGAAGAAAACCCTCAGATTGAGTTGCAAGCGTCTCTTTTTGAGCCTTGACTTCCTCAAAAGCCTGCTCCTTAGCCTTTAATTTCTCCTGAGCAATCTCAAAGTCCTGTTCTAATTGCAACAACTGCTTCTGATACTGCTTCAAGCTGCTGATGGTTTCCTGCAACCCTTGGGCGAACTGCAATTCCTCCAGATGCGATTTCGCCTCTGCTTGTCCCTGAGCCCCTTCCTCAATTTCTAGACGGTAACGCTCCTTGGCTTGCTCCAATTCTTGGAAAATTTTGGCCACATCTTGAGCAATTTGCAAGCTCTTCTGCAGCTTAGCCAAGTCCTCATGGGCATTCTTCAAAATGCTTTTTTGCTCTTCAAGGTTTTCTTGACGTTGCGCCAAAAGGTCTTCAAGACGTGCCAATTTTTCAGAAGCTGGGGTTTGGGCTAAGACAGCCAATTCTTCCTCAGACCAAACCTGACTAGCAAAATGGCCATCTAGCTGAGTCTGGCGCTTCTCCATATCCTTGTTACTCTGACGAAGACGCTCTTCCAAGCTCTTTTGAAAACGGTCAAAAATACCTGTTCCAAAGATTTTCTTCAAAATTTGAGTCTTGGTCTTGGAATCTTCTTTCAAGAAACGGCTGAAATCATTTTGCGGAAGGAGGATAATCTGTTTGAACTGCTCGGCATTGAGACCCAAAATATGCTCAATCTGGTCACTAACTTCCTTGATTTTATCCCCAAGCTTTTCAATTTCCTGACCACCAATCTTATCCACAATGACTAGAGAAGCTGTCGCTTTTTGAATGGTCGTACCGCCACCCCGCTTGGCTCTCTCCTGCTGGAGCACACGCTCAATGCGATAAAGATGCTTGCCTTGTTGGAAGTAAAAAGTCACCTTGGTCAAATCATCCTCTGGACCAGCAAAGGTCGACCGCATCTCCTCAACATTACGATCACCACTGGTCGTCGCAAATAAAGCCACTGTCATAGCGTCAAAGAGAGTACTCTTACCAGCCCCTGTGTCACCACCAATCAAAAAGAGGGGAGCGTGGTCAAACTGGGTGAAATTGATGACTTCCTTACGATAAGGTCCAAAATTGGTCAATTCTAACTGAACTGGTCTCATTGTCCACTCCTTCCAATCTCCTCAAAAATACTTTTCACAAGGGCAGTCTGTCTTTCAGACAAGACATCGCCACCAGTCACTGTCTGGTAAAAATCAGAGACAATTTCCTGAGGCGACTGCATTTCCAAATCTTTTAAGTGCTGATCAACGGTCAAGGTTTCTTCCCTAACATCACCCAGACGACTGAAAGTAATTTCGACAATGTCTGTCCCATAAATTTCTTCCAGACGGGCACGCACATTGATGCCCTCTAATTCCTTACGACTGGACAGTTGAATATCAAAGGCAAACCAGGCCTTTTGACAAGGTTGCTCCTTATAAAATTCAGGTGACATCAAGGTTTCAAAAGGCGCCTGTAAAACCACAATCGGCCGTCTGACCTCTAGAGGATGGAAGGTCTGAGACAAGTCACCAGTTGCATCCAATTCAAGAATATAGACACCCTTTTCTTCCTTACGCTTGGCTTCTTTGACATTAAAGGCGACCGGACTGCCTGAATATTGCACACGCTGGCTCGGACTGGCAAAACGCGTATGGATATGCCCTAAGGCCACATAATCGAAAGCCTTGAAAAGGTCACTGGTCACATTGGTAAGACCACCTACCGTATTGCTGGTTTCAGACAACATCAATTCTCGTAGACTCTGACCATCGCTATCATCCTTCTTAGAAACCGCAAAATGCGTCACCAAAATATGGGCCTTGTCAGGATCAAAAGCTTTTTCCATATCTTCAATAATGTAGGTCAAGGCATCACCAATCCCCTGAATTTCTTTATCCTCATCGTCCTTATAGTAAATACGGGCATCAATAGGGTCGATAAAAGGCAGCAGAAAAATCTGGCAATCCTCCAACTCAATAGGCTCAAAGGCCTCCTCCAAACGTGTGCTTAAATGAAGCCCCTGAGGTTGAAAGAAGTCACGTCCAAAATGCAAACGTTCAGCCCCATCGTGATTACCACTGATAGCATAGACAGGAATCTGCTCCTCCAGTACCAAGCGGGCCAAGGTCTTATTAAAAAGCTTAATCGCATCCACAGGCGGCACCGCACGGTCATAGAGGTCTCCCGCAATGATAACCCCATCCACTTTTTCGCTAATAGCCAAATCCACAATCTGTTGAAAGGCCCACTCCTGCTCCTCCAACAAAGACCAGCCATTGAGGGTTCGCCCCACATGCCAATCTGACGTATGTAAAAACTTCATGACAGTCTCCTCATTCGTTTTGTCTTACTCTATTGTACCTTATCAAGCTAAATACTGCTTAAAAGATTCACAAACCTTGGAGATTCCGTGAATTTTATCCTCAGACCAAAAAATCTCTCCCAAGCTATTCCTACTCGAGAGAGATTATTATTTTTGGAATTTATGAGAGATAAGTTGTGGAAATCTTAGTCTTGGTTTTTACGACGATTCATAGCCGCAAGTCCTGACATGAGTCCCATAACAACAACACCCATTGCTGCAAGGTTGTTATCTGACTCGCCTGTTACTGGCAATTGTTCATCGCCTTCTTTAGCTTTATCAGAACCATCTGCCTTCTTACCATCTTTATTTCCAGATTTCTTCTTATCTGAACCTTTACCATCTGAAGCGCCATCAGCTGCTGATCCAGATCCAGAACCCTTAGATCCTTTAGAACCGTTTGAAGTTGCTTTGACAGCCTTAGATGTTGAACTTCCAGATTGACCACCATTGCCATTTGAAGGTGTTGAGCCATCTTCAACCTTACGGTAGATGTAAGTTACGACTGTTTGACCTTCTGTCATCTTGTCTGTAGATTTACCTTCTTGACGGATCAATTCATATTTCACACCGTTACGGTAGATGTAACGGTCACCATGAACATTAACTTCTGAACCAACAGAGTTAGTGATCACAAGTGGCATCTTGATTTGGTTACCATACTCGTCACGGTAGATTACAACGATAGTACCAACTTCTTTGTTAACTACTGGTTTAGCAGGTTCTGCATTAACCACCTTGTAAACAACCTTTGTATCTTCACCAGGGTTGCTTGGTGTCACACCAGTCTTATCAGCCTTGTAACCTTTCACTTCAGGAACAAGTGTCATAGCAGCCTTAGTTGGATCGTTAGGATCATTTGTGTAAGAAACAGCTTCAACACCTGGGATTGGATTCCCTTTTTCATCAACGGCAATAATCTTACCAAATTTAGTGTAAGTAACCGTTTCAACCTTGCTGTCCATAGTGACATCTTGAGAAGCCACACGACCTTTATCTGCGAAGTAACCGTTTACCATTGGTGTAATCACGAGATCAAACTTAGTCTTATCTGCCTTCCATTCACCTGCAGTAAGAATATCACCTGTTACAGAGTCAAGAGTCAATGAACGTTTCCATTGTGCTTTCTGAACACTGTCTGCTGGCAATTTAGCATTGCTATCTTTGCTTGCATAGTGAACAGTATATGTCACATCTTTAAGGTAAGCATCCTTAGCTGGCCATTTTGGACCGTTTGGTTGGTTAGGATAGATTGGTGTTCCTGGTTCGTGAGCATTGTCTGGATTAAAGTCAAGTGCTACACGTTTGAAGCTTACTGTCCAAGCTTGGTCAACTGTGCTATCCAAGTCAAAGCTTGCACCAGCTGGGTAACCATCTGTTACAAGGACATAGCCAAGGTCTTGATAGTGTTTGATACGTTCAGCTGTTGAATAGTTAACCGCTTCACCAGACTTACCAGCCAAAGCAACAGTTTCAAGGGTTGAACCACTTGTTTCATCACGGTAAACAACACTTGCTTTTTGATCATTCTTAACGTAAACAACCTTAGTATCGCTAGACAAGTCACCTGGTGTTGCAGGTACTACCTTAGCAGTGTAACCTGGGATAGTTGGCAAGTTCTTGTCAACTGCAATCATCTTAGTTGGATCGTTAGGATCATTGATGTAGGCAGTATCTGACACACCTGCAATTGGCTTACCATTTTCATCGACAATGACAAATTTACCAAAGGCCTTATAAGTTACGGTGTCAGTTGCTTCTGGAGCATCTGGAGTTACTGTCTTACCACCTGCTACCGCTTTATCTGCAAAGTAACCATTAACAACAGGAACCTTAACTGTACCGTAAGTGTGGCTAGTTTCATTCCAAGTCACCTTACCAGTCGCTTGGTTATCCTTACCTGCAAAGGTATAGTCAGATTTCACATCTGCAGCTGGAGTTTTATCGCCAGCACCTTGGAATGTAACTGTTTGTTTCGTCGCCTTAGTCACATCGTTAACGATTGCTACGTAAACGACACGAGTGTCTTCACCTGGATTTGATGGTGATGCAGGGACAACCTTAACAGTGTAACCAGGAATACTTGGAAGCGTCTTGTCGATGGCAATCATCTTAGTCGCATCATTAGGATCGTTAGTGTAGGCAGTTGTTGATACACCTGGAATTGGATTGCCATTTTCATCCACAGCGATAAATTTACCAAAGGCTTTGTATGTCACTGTGTCTGTCGCATTTGGTGCATCTGGAGTAACTGTCTTGCCACCTGCTACGGCTTTATCTGCATAGTAACCAATGACAACTGGAGTCTTAACTGTGCCGTAAGTATGGCTTGTTGCTGTCCAAGTTGTTGTATTAGTTGCAGGATCTTCTTTACCGTTGAAGCTAAAGTCATTTTGAGTGTTAGCAGCTGGTGTCTTCGTATCAGCACCAGTGTAAGTTACTGTTTGACTTGTTGCTTTTGTGACATCTTTAGTGTCTTTTTCAACGATAATGTGGTAACGGTAACCAGGAGCTAGGTATTGACCACCGCCATTGGCATCAATCGAAGCATCCAAACCTTGTGAACCATTAGCAAATTGAACAAGGTCAACAACACGACTTTGGTTAAAGTCCCAAGTACGATCTGAGCGAATGGTTGCAATACCATTTGTATAGTCATATTGACGTTCTGATTTTAAGACATCTACGTAAGCATTAGCTTTAGATTTGTCAGCAGACGCATACTTGATACGATAACCTGCTGGTACTGGAGGAAGCTCTGTTATACCCGCATCGTAGATCTTATTGTAAGTCCTACCGTTTGCAGTGATTGTTTCAGTTGAGTTGTTGATACGGTATGTTGAAGATCCAGGAATCTTGTTTCCTGCTTCATCAACGTAGTCAATAATACCAAGGTTGGCATAGTTAACGACAACCATATAGTTACCATTTGTAATGTAGTCATAAGGTCTCATAACCCCACGATTATCACGACCAACTCTAAGATTGTTGATGTAATCAATGTTAACAAAGTATTGTTGACGTTCTGGCAAATAGGCAAGTTTGTAGCCTAGGTTTGTCAAATCAGGGTTTGTTGAACCTGCTCCAGCATTTGTCAAAACAGCAACCGCATCAGCTGAACGAAGACTACGGTTTGATACCGCAAGTCCCATAGCATTGATGAGATTTTCAGAGTTAAGGCTTGCTTCAGCAGCATTCAATTCACTGCTTGTCACGGCCAACTCACTAGTCGCCACTTTAAGGACGCTATTTACAGCATTGGTTGTAGACTCTGCGCTGGCAGTTTCTGCTGCAGTCGCAACTGAAGCTGCTGCACTTGTTTGTGCTGATACTTGACCAGCAACAGGAGCTTCGGCTACTGCTGTTGAGCTAAGAGCTTGTGCACTAGTCGCTACAGATGAAGCAGTCGCTGCTACAGATTCAGAGCTCGCTTGCGATGCAGCCTGAGAAGCTGCTTCTGAACTAGCTGCTGTTTGACTAGTTGTTGAAGTTGCTTGGCTTTCTTGAGCTGCTGATTGTGGCTGTTCACTAGCCAAGGCCACAGTAGAGACTGAGCTTGGTGCGTTTTCTGTTGTTGCTGGAGCTACTGATGCTGTTGTTGGCGTTGATTGCTCCACGACGACATCTGGCTCAGCAGTTGTTTCCATACCTGCGGTAGTTGGTGCTACCGTTTCATCAGCTTGGGCACCCTGTGCATTTGAGAAGATTGAAACTCCCAAAAGGACAGAGGCTACACCAAAGCTGTATTTTCTTAATGAAAAACGTTGGCGTTTATTAAACATATCTCTCATAATAATAAATTTCCTCAATATCCAAATTACTTTATATACAGTTCCCATTTTATACTATAATTATTAAATTGTCAAATATATAATGATTATTGTTCTAAAGTTTAACTTTCATTAGAGAATATTAATTTAAAACTTTTATCTAAGTCCTTTGAAACATCAAAACGTTCGTGCTTTTATTTACCACAATCCTCTGTTTTGTTAGTTCTATAATTTTCAAAATACTTTCATATCAAACCATTTTTCATTAAAAACGTTCATCACCCTAACCTTATTTTTTAGTTTTGGTGATATTTATTAAAATACAAAATACTCTCCCTTCAAAAAGAAAAATTTTTTAACGACTCAACTCACAGTTCTCTCAACCCCTTGCCAATACTGACATAGAGACTCCTTACTACTCCTTTTTCGAACAAACTCAAAAATCCCTTTGGCATTTACCAAAAGGGATTTTTTCATCTATTATTTGAAAATAGAACTTGTGAAACTATCTGTCTCTTGTAGGAGTTTCTTATAGACAGCTTCTTTGAGTTTTGTTGTATGGCTTGTAGATACAGATTTATTGCCATTATTATCTGTTTTAATAGTTGCAGCATCTTTAGCTACTGCCGCTTTAAACATGGCTAACAAATCATCGTAAGAGCTTACAGATGTGCCATCAATAGTAACTATCGTCAAACCATGGGACGCTTTTTCTTTCACTTCTTTGAAGTAGGCCTTCTTGAAGTCTTCTAATGAGTTGAACTTCCCATCAGAAATCTTGTTAATAATAAAGTCATCCCCAAGGGTGTTCTTACCAGCCGCTTTGGCTTCTTGTTTATACTTGTTGGTCGCATAACCTAGGAAGCCTTTTTCATAGCCGTAGTAACCCCAGAGTCTGAAGGTATTATGCTTGAAGGACATAGCACCTGGAGAGCCCTCACTGGTATTACCACCATAAATGGCAGACATCATAGGTACATTGACATAGGCAGAAGAGAAGTCCTCAGGTTTATAAACTCCATTTCCAGGTCCACGATTGGTCATGAAGTTATTATCCACAAGGTCATCAATAGAAGTCAAGTTAATAGCCTTTTCACTATCACTTAGAGCACGCACCTTGTCGTATTGGTTTTTACTGTTACCTCGTAGCTGTTTATCTACCTTTTTGAACCATGCGTTATTGAGCTCTTGATTTCCTTGGCTGAGGACTGATTACCCTTCAAGGGAGTCAAGAAGCATAAGGGTATCGTTGTAGCCCTTCATGTAACGGTCGATGGCTTCACGTGAGGTCAACTTGTTTGGATTAGTGTTGTACCACTGATTACCGTCATTTTCTCTTTCAAAGGCCATGTTAAGTCCCAAGGCCCCATATTCACCTTGATGGCCCTGAGTAGCTGGTGATTGCAACATTCCTTGGGCATAAGCTTCAACGTCTGTTCCCTCACGACGACCAAAGCCTCCAAAGTAGGCAATACGGTCATTGATATGAGTTGTTTCATGAGTGAAGGCCGAAGCACCGTACTCACTAATCATATTAGACATGACGAAGGTAACCTTGGCACGATTATCGTATGGATTGTCGTAGATGGCAGCATAGGCACCGGCCATGGCTCCGTTATCACCATAGTACTCACCGACTGGTCCATAGATTTCACGGATTGGCGCATAGACTTCTGTACTGTTCTTGAATTGGCCGTATCGCTCTGGCCAACCTGGCCAACCATGACCCCAGACGTAGAAACCTTCCCAGACTGGATTGACAATGTCTTTGAACAATTTGTTTTTGACATTATCCGCAGCCAATCTTTGCCAGAAATCAAGATAGTTGATTTGACGTTGAGCGGCTAGATCAATCTCAGGTTTCAACTTCTCTAAGGTTGTATTGTACTTGTTAGCCGTACCATAAGACATGGTGTCATAGGTAGAAATCAAGAACATCTCTGTCTTATCAAGGTTCAACAATGGCAAAATCATCTTGCGGTGGAGACCACGACTAAGGTTATCATAAACACGATACTTGTGCTCACCGACACCTTCATTTTGAGATGCCTTCTCAACAACGTAGACCTTATCCTTAGCAGCATCGATGAACCAATCATTCATATTGTCGATAGTGGTAAAGAGTTTTCGGTTGTAATTAAGGAAGTCGGTCAGATCACTAGAAAGGGTACTTTTGGCGAGAACTTCACCAAAAGCATCGTATGTTCTTGAACCACTGATATTATTTTCCTTAGAGCCAATCTCAATCAAACGGTCAAGGACATCCACATTTTTACCATAGAAATCTGGTTTGAAGAGCATGATTTCTTTGATATTAACATCATCGAACTTCACACCATAGTAGCGATTCAAGTAAGTCAAACCTAACAAGAGGGCCGCTTTATTTTTCTCGACCTTGTCAAGAATCATTTGTTGGGCAGCTGGTGATTGGTTAAGCTGATGATCCTCATTTTGAACCAGTTTAGTCACCAGGTTAGTTAAATTAGCCTTAACAGCGTCAAAACTTTCTTCCAAGAAGAGGTTCTTGATAGCATTGACCTTGTTTGGACCGGTACGACCAAGTCTTTGGTAAATCGGATCAGACTGCAATTCAATCAGCTTAAGAATATCAACAATACCATTGATAAGACTTGAGTGGTCTTTTTGAACGATATTCGGAGTGTACTTGATACCCAAATCAGTAACAGTGTACTCCTTAACGTTGCTCAAACCTTCTGAACTCTCTGAAAGCTTGAAGTAGTCTTTGCTTCCATCAGCATAGTGAACAATAATCTTGTTAGCATCGCTTAGGTCTGTAACAAAATTACTGTCTTTCATTGGTGTCACTGAGAGCACCTCTTTGGTATTCAAGTTGTGGTCTTTAGCCAGTTTGTTTGCTTGATAGACAATATAATCCTTGTTATAGAATGGCTGGAATTTCTCAATATTCTTGTAAGCCTGTTTGTATTCTGGCTTATAGTCTTGAATATTGGCAAACTCTGCTTGACTAGAAACATTGTTAAGAGTATTCAACGCGTAAGGCTCGCTAACAAATGTATCAGCAGTGATCTTGTAACCTTCAACACGCTTGTCAGCTTCTTCCTTGGTCAAATGTTTGAGCTTATTCGGACTCTTAGTATCTTTACCAGTACCATCTTCGGCCGAGCTATAGCCGACAACACCAAAGAGATCTTTGATGTATGGACCACCATCTTCATCATTAACATCATTCGAAGCAAAGATTTCTTGGCCCTTGATAACCTTGGCATAGGTCACATTGTCTTGAACAGCACCGTAAGGCCATGTCTTAGCGACAATACCACCGACATTTCTTGTGTTTTTAACATCAAGAACACCTTTAGCTACTGAATTGGTTACCTTAGCCTTCGTTCCTGATTTCCAACTGTTGAGCATGTAAGTGACAAATGGCACCAGCATACTTGCGTTGGCATTTTGAGCTGTAATGGTCGCATCGACATAGGCTCTGTTGACGAATCCCATGTAGTTTGAACCAGCAATCCCACCAACTGTCGAGTTATTACCGACAGAGTTGATCTTACCGATAAAGGCAACATTTTCAATCTTGCCATCTTCATCAATCTTATTGACAATACCTGCAACGTCATTGTTACCAGTCACTGAACCAGCCACCTTAACATCTTCAATCAGACCTTTGTTTTTAAGGTTAAATCCAACCGTCGCGATTTGATTCTGACCAGGGCGATTGATGTCTACATTTTCAAAGTTGATATTCTTGATCGTTCCGCCATTGATGACATTAAACAATGGATGCTCTAAATCATAGATGGCATAGCGTTTGTCACCATCACTGAGCAACTTACCAGTAAATTCGGTCGTAATGTATGATTTGCCGTTTGGAACGACGTGACGAGCACTCATACTTTGACCCAGTCTAAATTCACCTGATGGATTAGCCTGAATGGCATTGACCAACTCAGCAAAATCATAGTAAACATTAGCTTGGCTAGGCTTAGGTTTCTCAATGTAGTAGCTATAAGTTTGAGCAAAATGATTTTGGGCATCACGTTGAACCAAATTGTCCGCTACTGCAGTTACCTTATAAACCGCCTTGCCATCAACCGTTGTTTCTTCGATGGCTTTTACTGCCAAGTAAGTGGTCTTCTGATCCGCAGAAGTCATCTTCAAGTAGTAATTCGTGAGATCCTGAGGTACAGCTGCCAGACGAGTCTCATCCACTTCTGTTTGATTGTCATACTTAATCAAATCTGTACGTGCAAAATCTTTAAGCTCAACCTTCTTGAGATCCAGTTGGAGAGTTTGGTCTGCCAAAACCTGATTCTCCTCACCATTGCCACGATCATAGGTCATGGTTGTTGTGAGAGTATATGGCTTGTAATAGTCTAAGTTTGTTAAATCAGCAGTCAAGGTCGTGCTAGGAATATCAAGCGTTTGAACAACTTGCCCATTCTGCTTGAGGACCGCCTTAATAGTCGTGATAGCTGCTGAACCTGGATTAGTCAAGTTGTAGCTAAGTTTAGCACTGCGACCCAAATCATCCTTGCCAATCTGTGTCAGCGTAAGCACTGGTTTTTCAGATACCTTAGTTCCTTTGCGAACGATACGATCTTGGACAGGCACTAGCACTGTTTCAGTGACAGTTGGTTCTTCAGCAGTCTTGTTACCCTTAAAGGTCTTATAAACCTTGGTAATTTTATTTTGACCTTTTTGTCCTTCTTGAACAACCTGCAAGGTACCCTTCTCAAGTGTGTCATCTTCTTGGACAATTTCTTTAAATGGAAGCTCCACAATAGACTCTTCCGTCGTTGTGCCATCTAGAGGCTTGCTGCCACGACGGATTTTTCTAGGTTGTGGCACCTCAATAACCTTACCTGACACAATAGTCGGCTCACCAACCTTGACACCATCAATGGTTTGGTAAATTTTCTGGATTTCTTGGCTACCTTTTTGGCCCTCTTGTTCAACCACTTCTTCATCCACATACTTGCTATCATCCGTAATCACTTCGATAGGATAATCGATGGCTTGCGTTTCAGTCTCTGTGATACTGCCGACAACTGGGGTATGAACAGGATTCTCAGGTTGAACAAGGGCCTCACCTTCATGGCCTGATTCTTGTGTACCCTTGGCTTCCAGTTTGCCTGTATAGTCTGGATTTGCAGGTTGAACAGCTGCCTCACCTTCGTGACCGGATTCCTGTGTACCCTTAGCTTCCAGTTTACCTGTATAGTCCGGGTTAGCAGGTTGAACAGCTGCCTCGCCTTCATGACCAACCTCTTGCGTGCCGTTAGCACTGATTGGGCCCGTATACTCTGGATTGGCAGGTTGAACCAATGCTTCTCCCTCATGGCCAACTTCTTGTGTGCCGTTAGCACTGATTGGGCCGGTATATTCTGGAGCGGCAGGTTGAACCCATGCTTCACCCTCATGACCAACTTCCTGGGTACCATTAGCACTTGTAGTATCGCTACTGATTGAACCAGTGTACTCTGGATTGGCGGGTTGAACGAGAGCTTCACCTTCATGGCCAACTTCTTGTGTGCCATTAGCACTGATAACACCAGTGTACTCTGGATTGGCGGGCTGAACTAGAGCTTCACCTTCGTGACCAACTTCCTGGGTACCATTGGCACTGATAACACCGGTGTACTCTGGATTGGCGGGTTGAACGAGAGCCTCGCCTTCGTGACCGACTTCTTGAGTACCATTAGCACTGATAACATCAGTATATTCTGGATTGGCGGGTTGAACCAATGCTTCACCCTCATGGCCAACTTCTTGTGTGCCGTTAGCACTGATTGGGCCCGTATACTCTGGATTAGCAGGTTGAACAGCTGCTTCACCTTCGTGACCTGATTCTTGCGTACCTTTAGCGCTAATTGGTCCAGTGTTCTCTGGGGTAGCAGGTTGAACTAGAGCTTCGCCCTCATGACCTGACTCCTGAGTCCCTTTTTTCCAACTGATTCCCTTACTATCCTTATCAGCTGTCCCCTGACTAACTGTATTATCTTCTTTTATTGAAGACTCAAGTCCTTTGATAGTATTCTCCAAAGGTTGTTCAAGCTCTGGCTTAGCTGAGTAACGCAGATAACCGACATACTCATAACCATCAATTGTAATAACACCCTTGGCCAAATCTGCTTCATTTGAAACAGTAAGAGTCTGATTATAGGCCTGCAACTCCTTGTTTTGCAAGGCAAGAACCTCTATGGGAACAAGGAGACTTTGCCCTGCAGCCCCAATCAAGACCAAACCAATAATTTTTTTACGATGTTTTTTTGAAAATAGAAGGACAGCCATGGTCGCTGTTGCCAGTCCTAAACCTGTCGCTGCCCAGTCAGAACTTCCTGTCTGTGGAAGAGTAGCTTGACTGTCTCCTTTTCGTTTATAGACCAGATAAAAAGTATCATCATTTTGATATTCCTTAGGGATAGCATGGACCACTTGCTTCTGCTCTTCAGCTGTCAATTCATTTTCAGTGACATAGGCCATGTGTACCGACGCATCCGAAGTAACCTGGTCCGCCGAAACTGGTTTAGACACGAAAAGACCACCTGCTAACAAGAATGTCCCGATAGCAACTGGCCCTACACCTACTGACAACTTACGAATAGCGTACTTTGTCACTTTTTCAAAAACATGATTTGCTTGTTTCATTCAAAATCTTCCTATATGTTAATCCTTGTACCCCAAGGCACGTCAAAAAAACGAAGACGTTATTGAAAAAACACGCACTCTATACATTTATTAACCTTCTTCCGAAGTCTAT
>OGGQ01003595.1_pt1 | contig 14283 bp, 11 predicted proteins | sample 1571191 | NCBI WGS metagenome assembly OGGQ01 (sample SAMEA2582061, study PRJEB24529) | metagenome | biome: Human gut stool | place: China | collected 2011
AAGCCGAACACGGTTCGGCTTTTTCGCCGCTTTTTCATATATATCCTTAAATTATCCGAAGAGATTCTGCTGATTATGGCTGTTTCTGCCCCCAGACCACCGTAACGCGCTCGTTCGAAAGATCATAGTCCCAGTTGTTGCTCCAGCCGTCGGGTTTGGAGGAAACCTCGCAGTAAACGATCAAGTTTTCCGGATTCCGATTGAAAATATTTATCCCCATCTTCTGCACGCCGGCAGGGATCGTAACCGCTGTAAAGGCGCACTGGACGAAGGCGGCGTCGCCGATCTCGCGCAAAGCCGTACACTCGCCAAGGTTGATCGAAGCGAGCTTTATGCATGCCATGAACGCGTTTTCACCGATACTTTCGAGATTTTCAGGCAGGGTTACCGATTCGATCTCTATGAGATTGTTAAAAGCATTTTTGCCGATGCGGCGCAAAGAGGAAGGAAGCGTGAGCGAAGTTATTTTTTTGAGCGCCTTCATAGGGAAAAATCTTTCTTTCGAATCGATGATGTACTCGGTGCCTTCCTTCACTTCAAAATTTCCGCTGACGGCAGAATCGACGTCGATCAGCCAATTCCCGAGATACAGCCCCCCTTTATACCATGCTTCGCCGTTCTTATTTTCATATATGGCGGTTCCGGCCAGCACATCTGCTCCCATCGCCGCAATGTTTTCCGCTCCGCTGACGGACACCAGTTTGGAGCAATTCTGAAACGCGCCGTCCCCTACACATTTTAAACTCTGCGGGAGATTGATCGTTTCCAAAGAAGTTGTATAGCCGCTGCCGCCGCCCGTAGGCAAAAATGCGCCGCCGGCTATTCCCAATACTCCTTCCGGAACGGAAAGCGTGCGCGCACCGGCAAGCGCTTCCGTTACGCCGAAAACATATCCGTCGATCACGATCAGCCCGTTCGACCAGTTTGATTTATCGGCAATGCATTTTGTTCTGTACAAAGTGTTGTAATTCAACAGTATGCCGTTTTCGGGAAGGGCAACTTCCGAAAGCGATGAACAATCGGCAAAGACGGATCCTCCGACTCTTTCCAATGAGGAAGGCAGGGAGACCGACTCCAGCGCGGTACAGCCTTCAAACACACTGTCGCCCAATTCGCGCACCTCGCCCAAATCGAGCGCCGACAATGCGGTACAATTCTTGAAAACATAGTTCTGAACATACCGGACCTTATTCAGAGAAACCTGCGTCAATCCGCTGTTCTCAAACGCATCGGCGCGGATCTCCAGCAACGAATCGGGAAAATCGATCGTTTTGAGGGAAACGCAGTTTTCAAAGGCGCCTTCATGGATCGTCGTAACGCCCTCTTCCAAAATAACTTCCGAAAGATCTTTGCAGCCGTTGAAAGCCGTACCTATATAACGTACGGTAGCAGGGATATGCACGGACACGACGCCGGTACCCGAAAAAGCGCCTTTTGCTATGCTCGTAACGGTGATGCCGTCCACTTTTTCGGGTATTTCTACGGAAAATGCGCCCAAAGCGTTCTCTACGCCCGTGATCGCGCCGCTCGAATCGATAACGAGCCGCACATTTTCCGTGTCCCACCCGGCATAGAAGATGAGATCATCCTCTACCGTGTACGGGTAGGTAACCGGAGTTTTGCAGTCGCGATCGAGAAACCATCCGGTAAAAACATGCCCGCTATAGATCGGAACAGGGAGCTGTTCGGAACTTTCGATAACCGAATATTCCGCCGGCGAAAGGGCACTGCCTCCGCGCGTATCAAACGTAATCGTATGCTTTTGAGGTTCAGGGGGAGCTGTTTTCTCGTAACGGGCATATACGCCGACGTCCGCCGTAAGAAATTTATCGGCAAAAGCATCTTCCGCATACGGTTTCTCCCAAACACCGTCGTCAAAATACCAGCCGCGGAACTCGTAGCCGGTTTTCGCCGGGGCGGACGGCGCTTTAACGACCTCGCCGCCTGCGGTCCGGTATTCTTTGATCAATTCCCCTTCGGCATAAAAAGTGATCGTGTATTCCTGCGGTTCGGGCGGAGCCGTCTCTTCGAAACGCGCGTAGACGGACACGTCCTTTTCCAATGCCGCGTCGCCGTACGTGCCCGCCGTAAACGGCTGCTGCCATGTGCCCTGATCGAAATACCAGCCGACAAATTCCGCGCCGCTCTTCTGCGGTTCGGCGGGGAGGGTTATCTCTTCGTTCCCCGCCGTTCGGACGGACGCGTATTCTTCCCCGTCCACATAAAAAGTGATCGCGTATTCCTGCGGTTCGGGCGGAGCCGTCTCTTCGAAACGCGCGTAGACGGACACGTCCTTTTCCAATGCCGCGTCGCCGTACGTGCCCGCCGTAAACGGCTGCTGCCATGTGCCCTGATCGAAATACCAGCCGACAAATTCCGCGCCGCTCTTCTGCGGTTCGGCGGGAAGGGTTATCTCTTCATTTCCTGCCGTTCGGACGGATGCGTATTCTTCCCCGTCCACATAAAAAGTGATCGCGTATGTACGGGGATCATCTGTCGGCCGTGTATCCGTGCTCTTTGCACAGCCTGCGAAAAAAGTACAAAACAAAGCCAAACTCAGCGCGAGCGCGCCGCACTTGGTCAAAAAATTCCTCATACGTTACTCCTGTAATGGTTATTCACAACAAAATTATACGGACCTGCCTTATACAGATCTTCCGAAACGGCATCAATTTTTCGGGCGGTAACGGGAAAGAAAATCGTGCCGGACCCCGCGCGTATCGTATTCGATGAGCGTATCTACGTGCACGTTGTACGCACTGCGGAAAATGTTGATATCCACGTTGGGATTCGTCTTTTTCAGTTCGGCGATGAGGCGCTTGACCTCCAAACGCTTGGAATCCTCTTCACGAACGGCGCAGTTTGCGGTAAATTTGCAGGCACAGCGCAAAAAGCGCAGGCCGTTGTGCTCTTTCCAGCGCAGGATGTCCTGCTCGTGCACATAATACAGCGGGCGTATCAGCTGCATGGAGGGATGATTGGTGCTCCACAGTTTGGGCGGCATGCTCTGCATCTGCGCACCGTACAGCATCCCCATGAGGATGGTTTCGATGACGTCGTCGAAATGATGCCCCAAAGCGATTTTGTTGCAGCCCAGCTTCTGCGCCTCTTCGTACAGGTACCCGCGGCGCATGCGCGCGCACAGGTAGCAGGGATTTTTGCCGACCTGCGTTACCGCGTCGAAGATCTGCGTTTCGAAAATATGCACGGGAAGCCCCAAAAGAGAGGCGTTGCTCTCGATCAGCGCGCGGTTTTCGGGCGCATAGCCCGGATCCATGACGAGAAAAACGAGTTCGAATTTCTTTTCGCCGTGACGCTGCAGTTCCTGCATGCATTTTGCCAAAAGCATCGAATCTTTTCCGCCGGATATGCAGACGGCTATGCGATCTCCTTCCTTCACGAGCGCGTATTCTTTGACCCCTTTGACGAAGCGGCTCCAGATCCCCTTGCGGTAGGTCGTGATGATGCTGCGCTCGATCTCCGCCGCCCTATCCATTGTTTTGCAGCCGGGCAGGCACGGCTACGCGAACGCCCGTACGGCGCTCCCATTCGGCGATTTTCGCGGGCGTGCATTTTGCGGTATCGCATGCCGCCGCGCGGCCGCAGGAAACGAGCGGGCGGCCTTCCGCGATCTGCCCGGCGATCTGCCCTCCGCCGCCCGCGATGTAAAACACGCCCTCCTCTTCGTACACGAGCGCGCGTTCGCCGCTCTCTTCGCAGGGCAGCAGGCGGGCGGGACAGATATCGTAACGGGCGAACGCCTCGCCCGCCGCGAATTTTCGGAACCGATCCGCGATATGTTCCGCCACCGTTTGGGGCGAAACGTAGGACGTATCGATGACATAATCGTAATTTTCGAGATCTTTGATGTTCACGCCGTACAGGGAACTGTAACGGAGCATCTCGCTTTTGCGGCGCTCCGCGATCGAACGCACGGCCTCCTCCACCGTTTTGAACGGCTCGCTTTCGCGCCCCGCATTTAAAATGCGTTCGGCGGATATGCGCGCATCCGCAAGCATATAGACCGAAAAGGAGGACGGGACAAAGTGCCACGCCATGCGCGAATCGATGATCAGGTTTTTTTCCTCGTGTTCGAGCGCGCGCAGCCCGTCGTCGATCTTATTGTCGATTTCGGGGTGCGTTTCCATGTATTGGTTGAGCTGCAGAGTGGTCATGCCCATTTCGGTGGCGATCTTCCTTTGGATGGTGCCCGTGGAATATGTTTCGGCGCCCAACATCTCCGAAAGAAGTTTTCCTACCGTCGATTTTCCGCTGCCGAGATCGCCGGCCAGCGCGATTTTGAAGCCTTTCATAGTTCTGCCCTTTCGTTAAAAAATATAGCGCTATTTTACCATAAACGGAGACGGTTGTAAACAAATTGCGGGCTTTCGCCGAGAAATTGCGGACGGAAAACAAAAACGGACAGCCCGCAGCAGTCAAAAGGGGCCGGCGCAAGGCCGGCCCCGAAAGGCGTCAGGCGAACTGACTGTTGTACAGCGCGGCGTACGCCCCGCCCTTTTCGAGCAGTTCGCGGTGCGTCCCCTGCTCGATGATGTTTCCGTTTTCCATAAAGAGGATGCGGTTTGCGTCCCGAATGGTCGAGAGGCGGTGCGCGATGACAAAACTCGTCCGGCCGCTCATCAGCGCGAACTGAATGTTCGTGATATCGGATACCGTTCTCGTCGTGATCGAAGCGACCCCGAAAGTGCGGAAGTCGGCCACCGCCAGATCGAGCGATTTGTTATAGAGTGCGTCGCGCATGTCCTTGGCCACGCGCGAAACAAGTTCGGCACAGGTATAGCCGCTCAATATGCCGCCCGCCCCCGAAATGACGGCGGCTACCGCCATTGCGATCGCCGTATTGATCAGGACCTGCATCTGCACCCCTGCTCCGCCTTCTTTCAGCATTTCCGATGCGAGCGTCGGAATGATCAGCGCGCCGACCACATCGACGATGAGCAGGAAGATCGTGAGGATGCAGAGCTTCCAATGCGGCTTCAAAAAACGTAAAATCAGTCTCATACATACTCCTTTTTCGTTTTAGATCTATATATAAAATGTTTTCGGAGGACAGAAAAAAGGTGCGCCCGATCGCTTTTACACAATCGGGCGCACCCGTATCTTATCAACCGTTGCAGCTGCGGCCGCAAGTTCTCCGATAAACATATTCTTTTTCAATTTTGCCGATCCTTTCAATCGAACAGCAGTGATTATACAGTATATGAAATGTATTGTCAACGATAGAGCGGCGGTTTTTTTGATTTTTTTATATTTTTATCTGTAAAATTCTGACAGTTTGCGTAACCCGGCGCAAACTGTAAAATTCTCTGCCGCGGACAAAAAAATTGAAGACAAATTCTCTTGCCGCAGATCAAAGGCTGACGGCGACGCCGTAATGCAGCAGCAGAAACAGAGCCGCGAGCTGCCAGGCGAGCCCGACAAAATTGACCGCCCAAAAATACCAGTGCCGCGTTTTGTGGCGGAACAGGACCATGCCGAGCAGGCCGCCCGCTGCCCCGCCGAAAAAGGAAAGGGACAGAAGCACTTTTTCGGGAATGCGCCAGGCGCCGCGGCGGGCTTTCGATTTATCCGCGCCGTATAGGATGAACGCCGCCAGCGATACCGCCGCCAAAAATATGCCGAAGTATATCATCGGGTCTCCTCCTTACCGGCGCGCGCCGCTTCTTCCCCTGCCGCGCCGAGCGTTTTTAAAACCGCGCGGACGGGAGCCCCGTCCGCACCGCCCAATTTCATGGGAAGGGCGTACAATTCATACAGACCGTCTTCCGCGCCGCCGAGGGAAAGGCCCTCCAAAACGACGACTTCCCGTTCCAGCAGAATGCGGTGCACCCGACCGTCCCCGACCGTCTGATTTTCCGTGCCCACCAGAACACAGCATTCGCAGAGCAGGGCCGCCTCCTCCGCCGTAAAGAGGTTCCCGCCCTTGACGAGCAGGCGCGGAGCGCGGAGGGAACGAAGTTCAGCCTTTGAAATCGGGCCCGAAAACGTTCTGACTTCGCAGAGGCCGACGCATTTGTTCAAATCGAGCAAATCCGCACCCTTCCCCCCGCGGACGTAATGGGAAGGAGCGTCTGCATGGGTACCGTTGTGCGCACACATGGAAAAATCGGTTACCGAACACGCAGCGCCCTCTTCGAGCGAGGATACGAGCTTGCGGCGGGGCGGCGTATCCCCCGGATATACTTTCCCCGAAAAAACTTCCTGCGTGATATCGATCAGCATCCCTTCCTCCCGAAGCGCGGCGGCATGCCGCCGCGCAGAAGCTTTTCTTTCAGTATAGCAAAAAAGTAAAATAAGTCAACCGTTCGGGCCGAAAGTGCGGCAAAAAAGGCGCCGAAAGATTTCGGCGCCGTCGTTGATCGGAAATCATGCGATAAATTTGACCGGATTGTTCGCGTACAGCGAAGCGAGAAAGGAGCCCTCCATTTGAGAGAGGATATCCTGCACGAAAGCCGTATCTTCAAACACGCGGAAGAGTGCGAAGACAAGCAGGAGGAGCAGGAGCACGGCCGCGACGGCGAGCGCCGCGCCGAGCGCGCGGTTGAGAATGCGCACGGGCAAAGCCTGCGACGAAAAGATACGCACGACGCATTTGACAACGATGATGCGCACGATCTGCACCGCAAGAAACAAAAGGATATAATACACTACGGTGGCGAAGCGGATGGTTTCCAAAAATCCCCACGCTTCGCCCAGCCGGGCGTTCAAGCCCGAGATCCATTCCGCTACGGCGGGGATACCCGCGATCATTCCGCCGAACGTGGCGCAGACGAACACGGATATGACGACCCCGAACAGGCCTTTGGTAAAAAAACGCAGCGTCCTGCCGAAGCCCAGACAAAGGCCGAGCACGGCGAGCAAAACAGCGACTATAATTGTGATCGAATCGAGTGCAGACATAGGATACTCCTTGCGAGGAATTCTTGCGAAAAATCAGCCTTCCTTTCGGTTGTACAGTATTGCCGCGCCCGACCTCTTTTAAACCTGCCGCAAAAAATTTATGTTAAAATCCGTACAGATCTTTGCTGCCGAATTCCGGCTCGCACGTCAAATTGACGCCAAGTTTGCGCATAACGCTCAAGTCGTTTTCGGGCAAAATGCAGGAGGCGTGCGCATCGCACCCGCGCAGGCAGGAAAGCATGTTCATCGCCTTTTCGGCGATCGGATTGGTGGCCGCGCAGATGGAGAGAGCCGTGAGGACGTCGCCCAGGCTGAGCTTTACCTTGTCTTCCCGCAAGACCTCTTTTTTCAGCTGCATGATGGGAGCGAGCACGACCGGCGAAAGGAGCAGCATTTCGTCGGGAATATCCGACAGGACTTTTACGGCGTTGAGGACGGCGCTTGCGCATGCCGTCATCTGTTTGCTCGACTTGCCCGTTACGAAGCAGCCGTTTTCCAACTCGAACGCCACGGAGGCGCTGCCCGAGCGCTCCGCTTTTTCCAATGCGGGACGGACGACCTTGCGTTCGGAAAGATCGATCTTGTTTTCGTTCATCAAAAGGCGGATCCGCTCGACACAGTCTTCGGACGCGTTGCCCGTCTTGTAATCGCACACCGCTTTGTAGTAACGGCGGATGATCTCCTGCCGCGAAGCGGCGCGGCAGACTTCGTCGTCGACGATGCCGAAGCCGGCCATGTTCACGCCCATATCCGTGGGCGAATTATAGATGGTTTCGTCCCCCGTGATCTTCGCCAAAATGGATTTGACGATGGGGAAACATTCGATATCGCGGTTGTAATTGACCGTCGTGATCCCGTACGTTTCCAGATGATACGGGTCGATCATGTTGATGTCGCCCAAATCGGCCGTGGCCGCCTCATAGGCGACGTTTACGGGATGGCGCAGCGGGAGATTCCATATCGGGAACGTTTCGAACTTGGCATACCCGGCGCGCACGCCACGCTTGTATTCGTGATACAGCTGCGAGAGGCAGGTGGCGAGTTTGCCGCTGCCCGGACCCGGCGCCGTTACGACGACGAGAGGCTTCGTCGTTTCGATATACGGATTCGCCCCGTACCCTTCGTCGGAAACGATGACGTCCACTTCGGTGGGGTATCCCTTCGTTTTATGATGTATGTACGTTTTCAGCCCGTGATTTTTGAGTTTGGCGATGAATTTATCGGCGGCGGGCTGCCCCAGGTATTGGGTAACCACGACGCTGTTCATATTCAGGCCGAGACCGCGCATTTTATCGATCAGGCGCAGGACGTCGGTGCCGTAGGGAATGCCGAAGTCGGCGCGGATCTTGTTGCGTTCGAGATCCTGCCCGCTGATCACGAAAATGATTTCCGACTGGTCTTTCAGCTGCAGCAAAATTTTGCATTTCGCGTCGCTCTCGAACCCGGGAAGCACGCGGCAGGCGTGCATATCGTCGAACAGCTTCCCGCCGAATTCGAGATACAGCTTATTGTCGAACTTCCGGATGCGCTCCAAGATCTTCTCGCTCTGCAATTTTACGTAACGGTCGTTATCGAACCCTTTTATCATGCGTATGCCCTCTCTCGCCAAAATATATCCGCGCAATATTATAGCACACCGCGCGCGGGAATGCAACGGCATTGAGGCAAAAACTGCGCGGCTTTTTCAAAAGAAAAGCCGCGCAGTTTTCTTTGCACGAGGCTGTTGAACCGCAATCCATTTAAAACAGACGGGCGCGCATTTGATAAAAGAACAAAATTCCGGGCGGAAACCCGGCCGACCCGCTCTACCGATGTTTTCCTCCGATACGGGAAGGGCGCTCTATTCCTCCTTTTCTTTTTGCTCCGACAGCCGATTTTTGCTTTCGCTTTCAACCTGCAGCTGCCTGCGGATGCGGCCGCGCATCACCGCACCGAACACGAAATAGGCAACGACCAGAACGCATTCCGCCGCCAGGGCGATGAATCCTGCGACAGGGCTGTACAGGATAAAGGACGCGGCAGAAAAAATTGCGAGCAATACGAATACTGCCCGCAGCATCCGCTGTTCTCCCGCAAGCCGCCATTTGTAATAATCGGACAATTTTTCGAATTTCCCCTTCATTTCCCCTCTCCGCACGGAGTCTGCACGATCTTCCGTTATTTCCATTATAATGCGGAGATGTAATCATTTCCACCTCATTCGTGTAATAAAGTTGTAATATTTTACCGCCCGCAGCGCGGTCTTTTATCAGGAAAGATACAGCAGCGCGCCGCTGAAGATCGCATAGGCCGCTTTTTGGCGGTATTCTTCGTCCAGCAGCAATTTTTCATCCTCCGCGTTGGACAAAAAGCCGCACTCGACGATGACGGACGCATACTGCGTACAATTCAGGATATAATAATCCCCCTTCAGCGCAGAATAATCGCAGCCGTTCAGCGCGTTCAGACGGCTTTGGATGCAGTCGGCAAGCGCTTTGCCCTTTTCGTCCCCTTCCTTGAAAAATACCTGCCCGCCGCGGCGGGTGCGGTCGGCAATAAAGTTGTTCTGGTGCACCGATATGACGAGATTGGGCGCCGTTTGTTCGATAACGTCCCGGCGTTTTTCCATATCGCGCCGCTTGTAGCCCGTTGTGGGAAGGCCGTACAGGCCGCCCTCGTTCTTGCGCGTGAGCACGACGGAAAAGCCTGCGTCCGCAAAATATTTTTCCAGAAGTCTGACGATCTGCAGGTTGATGTCGCTCTCTTTCGTCTTCGTATTTACCCCTAAGACGCCCGGATCCACGCCGCCGTGCCCCGCGTCGAGCACGACGCTGAAAGGCACTCCCTCTCCGGCGTTTGCCGCGCTTACGGCGGATACGCCGAAACTTGCCAAAAGCACCGCGGCCGTAAAGATGACCGCGGCGGCGAGCATGCTTTTGCGTACTGCGAACATACTGTATCCTCCCGCCGAACCGTCGATGTAATATTGTATTCGGCAGGATGCGAAAAAATACGGACATTTTAAAGCAAAGCGGGGAGAAAGGCAGCCCCCTTCTCCCCGCTTTGCTTCAGACGCCTCTGTTCGGCGTACTTGCGTATCGATTTTAGTTTCCTTCCCCTTGCGTTCCGTTTTTCGTCCAATAATAATCGAGATACGAAGAAGTCAGGCATTCGGCCGCGGAAGCCGGATCGTTCAGCAGACTTTCGTCGATCTGCGTGCCTTCCGTTCCGACGGAAGACGAATACCGCCAGCCCGCCGCATCCGCGAAAATCGCCTGTTTTAAATTATTGCAGGACTGAAAAGCGCCGGCGCCGATACCTGTAACCGAGGCGGGAATGCGCACGGTTTCCAGGCCGCTGCAAGAGGAAAATGCGGACTCGCCGATCTTTGTAACTTTATCGGGTATTTCCAGGCTCTTCAACCCGCTGCATCCATAGAAGGAATGAGCGCCGATGCCCGTAACGGAAGCGGGAAGGACGATGTTTTTCAAACTTTTACAGCCGTAAAACGTCCAGTTTTCGATCCGTTCCACACCATTTGGTATGCTGATACCGCTCAAATTGACGCAATTATAAAAGGCGCCTTCCACAATTGTTCGGACCGACGTAGGAATCTCGACGTTTTGCAAGCCGGCACAGCCGAAAAACAGCCTGCTTTCGATCGTCTGCAACCCATCGGGAAGCGCGATATCGGAAAGCTCCGCGCAATAGGCAAACGCTTCCCCGCCGATTTCTTTGACCGAAGACGGAAGGGCGATGCTCTGTATCCGGCAGGAATAGAACGCACCGAAGCCGATACTCTCGAGCGAATCGGAAAGTTTGACACTGATCAGCGAACTGCAGCCGGCAAACGCGGATATTCCGATTTCCTTTACCGAATCGGGAAGGGTAACGCTCGTGATGTCTGTACAGTCCTGAAAAGCCCTGGAATCGATTTTTGTAACCATCTTCCCGTTATACGTTTCCGGAATGATGATCTCTTCATCCGTACAGGCACCGATGCCGCTCACCGAGTACGTTCCACTGTCGTTCAACAGATAAGCGAGCCCTTCGCTCGTTTCCAGCGCGCCGCATTCGGTACAGACGCGACCGACGAAATTGTGCGGAAGTTTTTGGATGGCACCCGTTTCGGCCTCGTCTCCGCATACAAGGCAGTCTTTATGCCTTCTGCCCTCCTCGGTGCAGGACGCTTCCCGATCCGTTACCCATTCGCCGGGCGTATGCGCCTTTTTCGGGATCGCATTCTGCTTCACGACGACGGCGCCGCAAACGGAGCAATGCGCCCCGTCGGTCAGGCCGGCCGCCGCACAAGTAGGTTCCGAGCCCTTATCGAGCACGACCGTGTGCCCGATCGGCAAAACGAGCGCATCGGTCGCTCCGATTTCGGAACGCCCGCGGGCGTCCGAAAAGAACTTGCCGCACTCTTCGCATTCCCAATATGCGATATTCCCCGCTTCCGTACACGTCGCCTCGAGCGCTTTATGCTCGGTCAAAGCGTGCTCGTGCCCTTCCCCGCGGCTGCAAGCCGAAAAGACGGCCGCGCTGACGGCGATAACTGCGATTGCGGACAGCAATACAAGAATTTTCTTTTTCACGGAATCCCATCACCTTTGCACATACTGCATCTTTTGATAAGATTATACCCTCCCCCCCGATATTTTGTCAAGCATCGGGGGGCGATTTCAAAAAATACACATGCGTTTATGATTCTTTCGATAATACAATCTGATTGATATACTCACTCCATACTGCATATCCCGCTTCGGTGAAATGAATACCGTCGCTACGGAAATATTCGGAAATCGGATTTCCGTCTCTGACGAGAGAGGATTCCATATCAATGATTGTAAGCCAATCGTTCTGCGCCCCGTATTCTTTCATGCATTCGATGAGATTTCCATACTCCGCCGTGTACTTTCCGTTCGAATAATTGTTGGGCACGGGAAGAGAAAGCACGTAGTAAATTTCCGCTTCGGGGAAATCCGCATGCATTTTTTCGAGCAGCCCCGCCAAAAGCTCCGCCGTATATTCGCCCGTATCACCGCGGTTATTTATATTATTCCCTCCGAGAAACAGTACAATTTTCGATGCCTCGAAAGGCGCGATCAGCCGATCGTATGCATACAGCCAGTCTTCGACAATAGTACCGCCGATACCGACGTTATACCCCAATGTATCTGTACCGATATCTTCCTGCCATGTATCCCAGAAATCGATGGTACTGCTTCCTGCAAACAACACTCCGCCCTGCTCCGCATCGGCATATTCCGACGCCAAAGACGCTATGCGCGCTTCATACGGCGATACATATTCATACTTTTCCATGTTTGAAGCAAACTCTTCGACCTTTGTCTGATCGGTCTCTACATATAAACCTGAAATTTTCATCGTGCAATTCTGCCCGCCCAACGTGAGCGCGGGATCGGTCAGCCCGGAAGCATCCCAGCTATGCCAGACTTTCCCATCGATCAGAAACGAAAAAACATTGTTGCAATTGACGATCGTAAAATTCAGTATCGCAGACGCATTCTCCTGCGGACTGCGCACAAGATTGTATTTCTGCCACAATGTGTCACCGTTTTTGATCTCGGTAAACACCTGGTACTTTCCGCCCGGGACATACTCAAACACATAGCGCACTGCTTGCGTATCGCTGACATACAGCTGCAGCTCGCTCTGCCCCCAGTCTTCATAGTAAGGCATCGCAAGCGTACCGCCCGCCATCCAATACGCCCCTGAAACCGCCGCACCGTCCTTGAACACGAATGCCTTATCATAGTCGCCAAGAGTCTTTTTAAAAGTTCCGTTTTCTCCCGCAATAAAAGAAAGACTTTCCGAATATTCCGTAAGTTTTGCGGAGAGTGAGAGCTCCTGGACAGGTGCGCCGTGCAACTGCTGCATCAGCGCATCGAAAGCCTCGCCCTTATGCACAGCAAAATTTGTCCAAACCGTGTCGCAGTATTGCCGCATCGCAAAGCCATAACCGGTGTATCCCCAATCCGTTTCCAGCGTATAGACGCAGGTATATTCAACCAAATACGTTCCGTCTTTGAGCCAGACTTCGATCGTACCGTTGTCGTACACAAAAATATAATCGAGGGTATATTCGGTACCCGAAGGCATCGTCTTGTTCAATGTCGCGATCGTGCTCATCTGCCCGCCGATCGTAGGATATGTATAAAAACTGTTATTGGTCGGGAAGCGGAACAGGTGGAATTTGATAAAATAATTAAGATCTTTGTAAATCTGGAACTCCACCTTACTGGCTGCAGCGCCGCTTGTCTTGGTGTTGGTGACTTCCACCCTGCCTGAAACGGCGTATTCGTAACCGCCCACGGGCACGCCTTCGATATACGGCGCCGCCATCACGCGGGCAGACGAATCCTTACCCAATACAGTGATCGTACCGTTATCCGCCACCTGAAATTTAGAGATATTCTCCGAACTTCCCAAAAGCGATGTCCCCAATGCTTTATCTTTATATCCGCTCAGCGCTTCGGCATAATATGCCTCTGCCTCCGCGCGATCATCTGTGATCGTAAGATTTTTCAGCACGGCGCGGCATGAAACCGAAGACACGCACAACTCATTATAGGTCATCGAATCTAGTGTAAGGCGATAGATCACTTCCCCTTCAAACAGCATGGCGAGGCTGTTTTCACAGCAGATCACTTCAAACCGAACAAATTCTCCCGCCGTGTACTCGATACCCGTCTGATGCTCTGTGTAATTTTTAAAACCGCTTCTGTCTTTATAATCGCTGAATAGCTTAAAAGAATCCGCGCCTTCGCCGCGCAGCGCAAAACGGATCATCAAATCGTCCTGCTGGTAAGCCATAAAGACGACTTCGCAACTCTCCGTCAAATCCTGTACCGCCACATCGACGCTGAAAATATAGTAATCGGAAATATTTTTTCTATCGGCATTCAGAATAGCCGCATTCCCTTCCAGCACATAACCGTCTTCGGAAAAATCCCATTCCGCATACTCGGCGCCGCCGTAACCGCTCAGTGAATGTGAACCGAACGGCTCGCTCACTTTTATAAAATATGTATAAGTATTTTGCGCGGTCTTATCTTCGGAAACAACGAAATACTCGACCGAATGATTATCCGCATCATAGTTCGATGTCAGCGATGCCCCTGTCGCCAGCGAGTAATTGCTGTTTTCGCCGACATTGGCGCGCATCGTTCTGTATTGCTCTTCCGTCATGGTAATTGAATCCCCGATGACGGGCGCACCGCAAACATCATGCAGAACAAAGGAAATGTCGTTCGACAGCACCGTCAATATCACAGAATATGTTTTTTGCGTGCCGTCCTCGGCTGTCACCGCAAAGGTCAATGTCTTGCCGTCCAACGTAACAACAACGTCTGCACCTGT
>OGGQ01003596.1_pt1 | contig 14282 bp, 11 predicted proteins | sample 1571191 | NCBI WGS metagenome assembly OGGQ01 (sample SAMEA2582061, study PRJEB24529) | metagenome | biome: Human gut stool | place: China | collected 2011
CTTCTTCATCTCGCCGCCGTACCAGGTATTCAGAATGACCTGCTCGCGGGAGGTGAGGTTGAAGACCACGGCAGTCTCGGAGTTGAGGCCCAGCTCCTTGTAGTTGGTGACCTTGGCCTTGGAGGCGTTGTAGGAGATGAAATCGGGCTCGAAGTGCTCCAGCTCCTCAGCGGTGGGCTCGATGAACATGTTCTTTACGAAGTGGGCCTGCCAGGCCACCTCCATGATGAAGCGGATAGCCATGCGGGAGTCGTGGTTGGCGCCGCAGAAGACGTCCATGACATACAGCTTCTTGTTGGACAGCTCCTTGATGGCCAGATCCTTGCAGGCGGCCCAAGCTTCCTGGGAAGCGGGCTTGTTGTCGTTCTTGAACTCATCAGAGGTCCACCACACGGTGTCCTTGGAGGTGTCGTCCAGAACAATGAACTTGTCCTTGGGGGAGCGGCCGGTGTAGATGCCGGTCATAACATTGACGGCGCCCAGGTCGGTGACCTGTCCCTTGTCATAGCCCTCCAGACCGGGCTTGGTCTCCTCCTCAAACAGAGTCTCGTAGGAGGGGTTGTAGACAATCTCGGTAGCACCGGTAATACCGTACTTGCTTAAATCGATGGTTGCCATTTTGCATGACCTCTTTTCTAAATATACTCTTCCAGCCGCAGGCGGCAGCCTGCACAGCAACGGGAAGTGCCAAAACATAACATAACTATAATACACGGCTGCCCAGATAAAGTCAATTGCCTGAATCACTGGAATTTAGTTATGGATCCTATTGCTTTTTTGCTATCAGACTGCTGTATTACCCCGCAGGAGTGGCGGAGCCGCCCTCCGCACGGCGCAGGGCCCGGGACAGGGCTGCAAAGTCGGAGATAGACAGCCGCTCCCCACGCACGCTCTCTGGAAGGCCGCAGGCGGCGATGGCCTCGGACAACGCTTCCTTACTTAGAGGGGAGCCCAGGGCTGCGCTGAGGCTGTTCACCAGAGTCTTCCGCCGCAGGGCGAAGGCGGCCCGCACTACGCGGAAAAAGTGCTGGGGGTCGTCCACCTCTTCCGGGGCGGGCCGGGCCGTGAGGCGCACCACGGAGGAGGTCACCTTGGGCGCAGGAATGAAGCACTCCGGCCCCACATCAAAGAGCAGCTCCGTGCTGGCATAGTACTGGCAAAGCACCGAGAAGGCCCCGTAGTCCGCTGTACCCGGAGCGGCACAGATGCGCCGGGCCACCTCCCGCTGAATCATCACGGTGACGGCAGAGAAGCACCCGGCCTCCAGAAAAGCGGTGATGACCGGGGTGGTGATGTTGTAGGGCAGGTTGGCACACACCATGGGACGAAGGCCGGGAAACTTCTCCGCTGCCAGGGTGGGCAGATCCAGCTTCATCACATCCCCAGGCACAATTTCCACATTGTCCCGGTCGGCCAGAGTCTCAGCCAGGATGGGCAGCAGGGAGCGGTCCAGCTCGATGGACACCACTTTGTCCGCCCGCAGGGACAGCTCCCGGGTCAGCGGACCGATGCCCGGTCCGATCTCCAGTACGCCCACCCCCGAACCTGCCCCGGAGGCTTTGGCAATCTCCCGGGGCACCCAGGGCTCAATGAGGAAGTTCTGCCCCATTGACTTGGAGAAGCGGAAACCGTGGCGGGAGAGCAGGGCTTTGATGTCATTGATGTTGCACAGATCCATGATTGTGCCTCCGTTGTTTGATCATATCCCATACACTATAAGGGAGAACTGGGCAGCACGTCAAGAGAAGGGAGAAAAAGAGCAAAAAATTGCTTGTTTGCCCCAATAGGTTTGCCTGCTTTCCGTCTCAATAAATGACGGCGGGGAAAAGGGCGTGGTATAATGAAACCGGAGGAATCCCATGTGCTTGCCGTCTTGCTGACGACCATATTGCGAGGAGGGATTGGAATGCAAGAAAAAAAGAGCTGCCTGAAAAAGTTCTGCCTTGTGTGCTTGCTGCTGCCCCTGTTCTGTCTGCCTGTCCACGCTGATGTGGCACCCAAACCCTCGGTAACGGTTACGTTGGAGGGCCTGGAAGGCCGGACGTGCTGGGGGACGCTCCTCTCCGCCCAGGAGTCCACCGGTCCCTTCGGGGTGGTGGATTCCCTGGACCATCTTGAGGGGGATCCGACGGAGAAGCGGGAGGCCAGAGAGCAGTTTTTCCGGCTGGGAAAGGAGAACGAGGAGGGGCTTTATTTTCTCAACTACATGTATGACTGCTCCGACGGTCAATTCAGCTGGACCTACTACCCGCCCTCGGAGTTTCAGCTGGCCCTGTGGTTTCCCGATACCCAGACCCTGCTGGTCAGCGAGACGGAGAAACGTTACGCTTTTGACAGCCACTTCACCCTGTCCCTGGGGAAGCTGGCACTGACAGAAGGAGAGCAGACCGGACTGGCCATGGCCCACAGCTACCCCTATGGAAAGGAGTTTCTGGCCTTTCTGGGCCGGGTGGCCCTTACCGTTGGTATCGAGGTGCTGGCCGCACTGCCCTTCGGCCTCTGGAGCCGCCGGCAGCTGAAGATTATCCTGAAAACCAACGCAGCTACCCAGGGATGTCTGAACTTGGGCGTCAATCTGTTTACCTATTTCGGCGGAGCGCTGGCAGGGATGACCATGCTTTTCATGACGCCGGTGTACCTGATGGCGGAGTTGGTGGTAGTGGTGCAGGAATTGGTTACTTACCGCCGCCTGCTGGTGGGGCAGGAGGGGGTGTCCAGAGGACGGGTGACGGTTTATACCTGGACAGCTAACGCCATGTCTTTCGTAATTGGATATCTTCTGTCCTTCCAGGTGTCCGGACTGTTTTGACAATTGAAAAAACTATGCGGCGCCACCCAAATTGGACGGCGCCGCTGCATGTTAATTTGCCTGGGGCAGGGAGACGGTGGCCTTAAAGAGGTCCCCATCCACCGACAGGGAGAAAGTGCCGCCCTGGAGCTCAGTAAGGCTTCGGGCAATGGAAAGGCCCAGGCCGGAGCCCTCAGTGGTCCGGGACTCTTCCCCTCGGACAAAGCGCTCCATCAGCCGCTCCGGAGGCACGTTCAGTGCCTCCCGGGAGATGTTTTTTACCGACAGGGACACCTGGCCCTTGCCGCGGGTCAGGTCCAGATAGACCCGCGTACCCTCCATGGCGTACTTGGCGCAGTTGGACAGCAGGTTGTCAATGACCCGCCACAGGTGGCGGCCGTCGGCATACACCCAGGTCTCCCCTTCGGGCAGGTTGGGCACCACCGTCAGCTTGTGTTCCTCCAGCTTCTCCGTCCACTCGCCCAGAGCCTGGTCAATGAGCTGCGCCATGCCGATTTTTTCCCGGTTGACGCTCAGCACGCCGGTAGATGCCTTGCTGGCCTCCACCAGGTCCTCGGTGAGCTTTTTCAGCCGCTGGGACTTGCGGTCCAGTACCTCGATGTATTCCAGAGCCTTGGCGTCCTCCTGGCGGGTGGCCTTCAAAAGATTGACATAATTGATGATTGAGGTGAGGGGGGTCTTCAGGTCGTGGGAGACATTGGTGATAAGTTCGGCCTTGAAGCGCTCACTTTTCATCTGTTCATCCACGGCGCTGGCCATGCCCACGGAGATGTTGTTGAGATCCTCAGCATAGAGCTTCAGGTCCCTGGGCATATGCTGGGTGTCGATTTGATGGTGCAGGTTGCCCGAGGCAAGGGCTTGACTGCCCTTGCGCAGGCGGCGGAAATTGACCGTCCACCAAGACAGGGCCAGCAGCACCAGAAAATTGAGGCACAGCCACAGTCCGGTAAACAGCTCATTGTATTGTCCCTGGGTGAACAGCACGAGATTGAGGAAAAAGTAGAGTAAAAATGCCATAATGACTCTCCAGGTCAGAGGAATGCTGAGAATAAAACTCCGGATTGTCAGACCCAGCCACCGGATCACCCGGCACAGCAGGGAAGTTTTGACAAAGGCGTGGCCCTTACAGCGTACGGCGACCGTGCGCATCAGCAGGGCGACTACGCCCACAATAAGGGTAGACAGCAGGGAAATAGTGTAGGTCATCAGTCTGGTTTCGGTTACTGTGGAACCGGAGACGGTGGAATAGTAGGCGCTGAGCAGGGAAAGGTAGGTGTCTGTGGCCTGCAGAGCGCCCCAGAGCAGGAAATAGATGAGGATGAGGGCAGCCAGAAGGTGGAGCTCCATAAAGATGTGCTCCTGCCAGGAGAGGACGATGCCCTCTTGGCCGGCCTTGTGCCCGGAGGTCCACAGCATATAGCCCAGGGCAATCAGAGACAGGATGCCGCACACGCCGGAGGCGATCACGAAGGGAAGAAACTGGGCGCTGGCGGTGGAGCATTGCTGATACAGGGCGGAAAACTCGTCAGAGATGGTGTCCGGGGGAACAGAGGGCACACCGTAGGCCACAACATAAAACGTGCCGGTCAACGTGCCCAGGGAACCCCGGCCCCCCACCACATCGTAGAGTGTCAGGGTACCCCACTCCATGGAGGAGAAGTTCCACTGAAAGGAGTCCTCCAGCTCGGGAATGGACTGGGGGGTAAGGATGGAGTAGTGGACCTGATCCACCACTTGGGACAGCCGTTCGCCATCTCCCAGGTTGGACAGCAGCACCTGGCCGTCCTGAGAGCGGAACTGAAAACGGAACGTAGTGGTTTGCGCGTCCATCTCAGCTGCGGTTGTCTGGATGTCATCCTGCAGCTGCATCAGGTCCATATCATCAAGCGTATAGTCAAACCCGACAGCTTGCAGAAAGTCCCAGTCCAAGGAGTTGATACAGTACTGGGCCAGCTGATCCCGCCGCTCCTGGAGCAGTGCGTCAAAGGCGGAGGTGCTCTGCCAATCCCCCACCGCCAGAAAGGCGGAGGAAGCGGCGGTCAGCCCCAGCTGCATCCCGGCAAAGGTAAGAACCAGAAGCAGGACCCAGGACAACAATTTGCCCACTGGGCTGCTCTGAATGCGTGTCATCACATCGACCCCTTTTCCATTTTATAGCCCAGCCCCCACACTACCTTCAGCCAGCGGGGGTCGGCGGGGTTGATCTCGATTTTCTCACGCAGGTGGCGGATGTGGACGGCCACTGTGTTCTCCGAGCCGTAGGCTGGGTCGTTCCACACCTGTTCATAGATCTGTGCGGAGGAGAAGACCTGCCCGGGGTGAGACATGAGCAGCTTTAAAATGTTGTACTCAATGGGGGTGAGAGCCACCGGTTCACCGTCCACGCTTACCTGCTTGGCGCTGTCATCCATAGAGATGGGCCCTACGGTGATGAGGCCGGGTCCCTTGTCGGCACCGCCCAGGCTGGTGTACCGACGCAGCTGGGATTTTACACGGGCGATGACCTCCAGGGGATTGAAGGGCTTGGTGATATAGTCATCCGCTCCGATGTTCAGACCCAGAATTTTGTCGGAGTCCTCGCTCTTTGCGGTAAGGAGAATGATGGGAACATTGCTGTCCTCCCGCAGCTTGGCGGTGGCGCGGATGCCGTCCAGCTCGGGCATCATGATGTCCATCAGAATCAGGTGAATTTCATTTTGCTCCACCGCCTTCAGTGCCTCACGGCCGTTGTAGGCCTTGATGGTGCGGTAGCCCTCGCTGGTCAGGTAGATATCCAGGGCGGAAACAATGTCCTTGTCGTCGTCACAAATTAAAATAGTGTACATGGCAGTTCTTCCCCTGTCCCTCATAAGTTTGTTTTAGCATAACACAGACACTTTAAGTTGCAAGTGAGAAAAGATTAAGAAGGGTTTAAGATCCCGGTGTCCAGTCCACTATATCATGTTTTATTTTTCGCCGCAACTGTCGAGAAGGGGGGCGCTGAAACTGGATGGAAAGAAAAAACAAGAAAAATAAAAAACCCCCTTGCATTTTCGTTTTAGGTATGCTACAATTACTGAGCTGTCACGGAGAACACTCCTTAAGCAGTATGCGGCTGTAGCTCAGTTGGATAGAGTGTTTGGCTACGAACCAAAAGGTCGGGGGTTCGAATCCCTTCAGCCGTACCAAATCGGAGCAAGCGATAGAACGCTTGCTCCGATTTATTTTTTTAGTCAGAAGGCACACGCCATCAATTCCCCATTCCAACCTGCAATGGCTCATGGCGGGGGCAGCCGGTTTTGGGTGTGTACTGTCCTGTTGCCAGTAAATTTGGCAGGCAAAGATCAATCGAAGCAAGCAATTACGCTTGCTTCGATTTTTTGTAATCAACCGGGAGTTGTTTTTTGTTTCAAGCAGCGATTGGCTTTTAGAATGAATCAGTGTACTATTTTTTGAAGACGTATGAAATAGGGGAAGGGGTTGCCGCTTCCCTTGCTAATGTCATAGAATGCGGCGTCTGTATCCGCTTCCCGGAGGCAGACATGTACATGAATGCCGGCCGATCCTCTCAAAAGAGCCGAAGTGGGAAAGCAGAATTCAGTACCAATAGGGGGGCATATAGAAAAGCGTGTGTCCATTTATCCCCAACGGCCGCTGGCTGAGGAAAATGGTTATCCTGATAATCCAGCCGGCGGGATGGCACTTTGCAAGGAGAAAAACTTGTGGTAGAATAGCCCATATCCCAAATGCGGCGGAAGCCGCCTTTCCCTCTGTCCGAGAAAGGAGGACACCCTTGCTGGATTCTCTGTTTTTTCCTCAGGAGCTGATAACAGCACTGGGGGAGGTTCTGGAGCACAATCAGTCGGCGCTGTGGTGGTACACTGCGCTGGTTCGATTCCTGTTTCCCATTTTAGCCCTTCTGATTCTGGTGCGGGCCTTCCAGGGGCTGCTGCGGGTGCGGCGCACCCCGGAGTGCTGGGGGCAGCTGGCCTTGCCCGGTGGCGGATCTGTCCCCATTTGCCACTGGGAAAACATCCTGGGGCGGGCGCCGCTGGCGGATATTCGCCTGGACTTTCCCACAGTGTCCCGGCAGCACGCGGTACTGGTGCGGGGCGAGTCGGGGGAGTGGCAGATTACGGATCTGGGCTCCAAGGGAGGCACTCTGGTCAACGGAGCGCCAGTGGAGCAGACAGCGCCTGTTCAGATGGGGGATACCCTGTCGGTGGGCGGAATTGAGCTGTTGTTTTTGCCCCTGTCCCGGGAGGAGGAGGACAAACTGCTCAGCCGGCGCCGTTCAGAAGGGCCGGTATCCATGTGGTTTTCGCTTTTGTGCCTGACGCTGTTTCAGATTCTGGCCGCGGTACAGCTTCTGATCGGAAACCTGGAGGAGCGGGGCCTGTATCCGCTGGTGCTGCTGGTGCTGACAGCGGTAATGTGGCTCTATGTGCTGATCATGCGTGGGTTGGGCAGCCGGGGCTTTGAACTGGAAACCATTGCGTTTTTCCTGTCCACACTGTCTCTGGCTGTAACCCTGTCGTCCTCGCCGTCCTCTGTGGTGAAGCAGCTGGTGGCGCTGGTGCTGGGACTGATCTTTTTGGTGGTGCTGGGTGTGTGGATGCGGGATACCCGCCGGATTCAAAAGCTGCGCTGGCTTATGGCCGGGCTGGCCATCGGTCTTCTGCTGGCCACGGTGGTGCTGGGGCAGACCAAATTTGGGGCGTCCAACTGGATCATTCTCGGCCCCTTCTCCTTCCAGCCCTCGGAGATTGCCAAAATCTTTTACATCTTTGCCGGCGCGGCGGGACTGGAGCGGCTGTTCCGCAGACGCAACCTGTGGCTGTTTATGGTCATGACCGGAGCCTGTCTGCTGTGTTTGGCCAAAATGAGCGACTTCGGAACAGCCAGCATCTTTTTTGCCACCTTCCTGGTTATCGCATATCTGCGCTCAGGGGACTTTGCGACCCTGTCGTTGATCTGTGGGGGCGCTCTGTTTGCCGGCGTACTGATCCTGCGTTTCAAGCCCTATATTTTTCGCCGCTTTGCCTCCTGGGGGCACGCCTGGGAGGCAGCCTCCACCACCGGCTATCAACAGACCCGGGCCATGTCGGCGGCGGCTTCCGGCGGCCTTGTGGGCATGGGGCCGGGAGAGGGGTGGTTGAAGAACATCGCCGCGGCGGATACCGATCTGGTCTTCGGCGTGCTGTGTGAGGAGTGGGGACTTGTCATCGCTCTGCTGGCAGTGCTGTCCATCCTGGTGCTGGCGGTATTCGCTACCCGGGCCTGCCGTATGGGGCGGTGTGCCTTCCCCACGATTGCCGCCTGTTCAGCGGGATCTCTGCTTGTGGTCCAGACTATGCTGAACGTGTTCGGCGCTATGGACCTGCTGCCCCTCACGGGAGTAACCTTTCCCTTTGTGTCCAACGGCGGATCCGCCATGATTGCCTCCTGGGGACTGTTGGCCTTTTTGAAAGCGGTGGATACCCGGGAGCGGGCCAGCTTTGCCATAGAGGGCGGCTGGAGTAAAGGAAAAGGAGGTGCCCGGGCATGAAAAAGCTGGAACGCCGGGCCCTTTTGTGCCTGGTATTGGCGGGATGCCTCCTGGCCGGGCTGGTGCTGTTTGTGGCGCTGTGGGCGGTACGGGGGGAGCACTGGGCCTCCTCCGCCTTTAACCGCCACCTGTATAACAGCCAGGGAATTCTGATGAGCGGTACGGTGCTGGACCGGAACGGAGAGGTGCTCACCACAGTGGATGAGGACGGAAACCGGGTCTATGTGGGCGATAAGGCCAGAAGAACCGCCACCCTGCATGTGGTGGGGGATCTCTATGGGAACATCAGTACCGGGGCGCTGAGTGCCTTTGCCCAGAAGCTGACGGGCTATAACCTGATTTTTGGTGCGTTCGGCGCGGAGCAGGGGGGGAACAACCTCTATCTGACCGTGGATGCCGAACTCAACGAAGTGGCCTATCAGGCGTTGGGCGGGAAGAAAGGGACCGTGGCCGTCTATAATTATAAGACAGGGGAGATCCTGTGCCTGGTCTCTGCTCCTGCCTATGATCCCATGAATATTCCCTCAGATTTGGAGGAGAATGAGAAATACGAAGGGGCCTATTTAAATCGATTTTTCTCCTCCACCTTCACGCCGGGCTCTGTGTTTAAGACAGTGACCTTGGCGGCTGCGCTGGAGGAGATCCCCGATTTGGAAAGCCGGACCTGGACCTGTGAGGGCTCTACCCAGATTGGAGAAGGTGTGGTCACCTGTACCTCGGCCCACGGGGAGCAGAACATCCGGGACGCCCTGGCCAACTCCTGCAACGGGGTGTTTGGCCAGCTGGCGGTGGAGCTGGGGGGCGACACGCTGGAGCGCTATGCGGAGAAAGCGGGGCTAACCAGTTCCTACTCCATTAACGGGATCTCCACGGCCAAGGGGAGCTTTTCCTTTGGCAGCGAGGTGTCCCAGACCGACCTGGCCTGGGGCGGTGTGGGGCAGTATCACGACAGCGTCAATCCCTGTGCTCTGATGATTTACATGGGAGCCATTGCCAACGGGGGAAAGGCGGCGGTGCCCTGCCTCATTCAGAAGGTGGAGAGCCAGGGCCTCCCCACACTGCCCCAGTTCACCCGCCGGACCAAGACACTGATTTCTCCGGATACGGCGGAAAAAGTGGCCGATATGATGGAGAACAATGTACAGGCCGCCTACGGTACCAAGCGCTTTCCCAATATGGAGCTGGGTGCGAAGTCCGGCACGGCGGAGGTAGGTTCCGAGGAGAAGCCCCATGCCTGGTTTGCCGGTTTCCTGAAAAATGAGGATGCTCCCTATGCCTTTGTGGTTCTGGTGGAGAACGGCGGCAGCGGGGCGGATGTGGCCGGTACAGTGGCCTCCAAAGTGCTGAAGGCCGCCCTGGAACGGGTAAATTGAGAAACAGATGATGGAGCCTGCATCTTCCCACAGGCCTGATATGATGGGGAAGACACCTGAAGTACGCTCAGGGGAAAGACAGGGGTTGAAGGACATGATGATTTCCACAAAAGGGCGCTATGCCCTCCGGGTCATGATTGAGCTGGCCTCCGGGGAGGAGGGGGAGCTGATTCCCCTGAAGGAGATTGCCCAGAGCCAGGACATCTCCGAGAAATATCTGGAGTCCATTGTAAAGAACCTGGTGAAAGCGGGCTTTGTTGCCGGGTTGAGAGGAAAGGGCGGGGGATACCGCCTGGCCTGCCCAGCGGCCCAGTGTACTGTGGGAGGCATTCTGCGGGCGGCAGAGGGCTCTGTGGCTCCGGTAGCCTGTGTGGAGGGGGACGCCAAGCCCTGCCCCCGCCGGGAGCACTGCGCCGCCCTGCCGGTGTGGACGGAACTGAACCGGAGGATTGACGAGTATCTGGACAGTGTAACCCTGGAACAGGTGGTCCGGCAGGCCAGGGAGGCGGCTTCATCGCAAGGCTGATTGATGATACACGGTTCAGGCATAAAAAATCCCCGCCGTATGGCGGGGGTTTTTTATGCCCCGACGGATCCGAAGATCCGCCGGGGCACAATTCGGGGAGGGGAAAAGATAGTGAAGATTACTCCAGGTCGGGCAGCATCTCGTGGGCGATCTCCAGCAGCTCGCCGCTGCGCACCATGGCCTCCACGGCCTTGATGTCGGGCCAGATCTCCCGGTCGATTTCGAAGAAGGCGACCTTCTCACGCACGTGCTTGTAGAGGGCCTCATGCAGGGGAGTGATGCCCTGGCCGTGGGTGTTCAGCTGACGGCGGATGTCGATGGCCTGGCAGGCGGTGAGCAGCTCGTCAGCCAGCACAGACAGGGTGTTCTGGACAATCCAGCCGGCCTTGCGGGCGGCAGTGGTGCCCATGGAGACGATATCCTCCTGGTTGGCAGAGGAGGGGATGGAGTCCACAGAAGCGGGATGGGCCAGTACCTTGTTCTCAGACACCATGGAGGCGGCGGCGTACTGAACGATCATGAAGCCGGAGTTGACGCCGGGCTTGGTGGTCAGGAAGGGAGTCAGGCCGTTGGAGAGGGCGGCGTTGACCATACGCTCGGTGCGGCGCTCGGAAGCATTGGCGATCTCGGAGCAGGCAATGCCCAGAGTATCGAAGGGGATCGCCATAGGCTCGCCGTGGAAGTTGCCGCCGGAGATAACGGCCTCGTCCTCCAGGAACATGAGGGGGTTGTCAGTAACGGCGTTGAGCTCGATGTCCACACGGCCCTTTACATAGTCCAGAGCGTCGCGGACGGCGCCGTGGAGCTGAGGAATGCAGCGCAGGGCGTAAGCGTCCTGAACGCGGTCCTTCTGGCAGTTGTCCAGAATCTCGGAGCCCTCCAGCAGCTTGGCCATATTCCGGGCCACCAGCATCTGGCCCTTCTGGCCACGCACCTCGTGGATGCGGGGATCGAAGGCGTTGCGCAGGCCGGTGAGGCCCTCGAAGGTCATGGAACCGATGATGTCGGCCAGCTGGGCGGCACACATGGTGTCATACAGGGCCAGAGAGCCCACGGAGGTCATGGCGCAGGTGCCGTTGGTCAGGCCCAGACCCTCCTTGCTGACCAGGGTGTCCAGAGTCTTGATGCCGGCCTTGGCCATAGCCTCGCCGCCGGGCAGCTCCTCGCCCTTATAGCGGGCCAGGCCCTTGCCCAGCAGGGGCAGAGACATGTGGGCCAGGGGAGCCAGGTCGCCAGAGGAGCCCAGGGAGCCCTTCTGAGGCACCACGGGGGTAACACCCTTGTTGAGCATCTCAACCATCATTTCAACCAGAAGGGGACGCACGCCGGACACGCCCACACACAGAGCATTGGCGCGGAGCAGCAGCATGCCGCGGACCACCTCGTCGGCATAGGGCTCACCAGTGCCGGTGCAGTGGCTCAGGATCAGGTTGGTGGACAGCTGGTTGCTCATCTCCTCAGGGACGGCTACCTTCTGGAAGTCACCGAAGCCGGTCGTGATGCCGTAGGCCACACGGCCCTCCTCGGCGATCTTCTCGGCCAGGGCACGGGACTTCTTCATGGCCTCGATGGCGCTGGGAGCAATTTCCACATTGGCATTGTAGCGGGCGACAGCCACAAAATCCTCCAGAGTGAGGCTATGACCGTCCAACACAACATGGGTGATATTCTTAGGATTCTTCATATTCGCATCTCCTTTTATTTCACCGACGTTCGGTTTCTTTTTGTAATGCCATCATAGCACGATTATTGGTTAATTTCAATCAAAATCAAAGAAAAAATAAAGTAATATTTATGCAGTGTTGATATATTGAATTAGTGAAGCAGAGTAAAAAAGTGTAAACTGCCAAAAAACACCGGGAGAAGAACCGGGCTATGAGACAAATTGACCGGGAACTTACAGCGGGATGAAACCGGTATTATAGACAAAAAATGCCGGAAATCAGGAAAATATCTTCCTGATTTCCGGCAAAAAGGATAAAAAAGTGAAAGGGCAGCGTTTAATCCCCGGCGAGGATTTCAGCTTTGCGCTGCAGCAATTCGTCGGACATGAGCATGTTCTGGACCGTTTCAAAGCCCAAGCGGGTAACCGTGTCGGCGAAGCGCTCTTTGGGCTGTCCGCAGGACCGGAACAGCAGCAGGCATTTTTCAATAAGGGAGAGGACCTCCTCGTGGGTGGTGAGGATGGTGTCCAAGGGACGGCCCATGGCAATAAGCTTGCCCCAGCGGCCGCCCAGGTAGATTTGGTAGCCGGTGCACTGGGCCTCGATGGCCTGGAAGGGGCACTTCTTGATGCAGCGTCCGCAGTGGTTGCACTGGGAATCGTCAATCACTGCTTTGCCCTCCTGCATGGAAATGACGTGGATGGGACACTCCTTGGCACACAGCTGGCAGCCCTTGCACAGGTCAGAGTGGATGAGAGGAAAGCGCTGGCCCACGATGCCCACGTCGTTCAGATCGGGTTTGACACAGTTGTTGGGGCAGCCGCCCACCGCAATTTTAAACTTGTGGGGCAGTTTTACGTCCCGGTAACCGAGATAAAACCGCTCATGGATCTCCTGGGACAGGGCGTAGGTATCAATCAGACCGTACTGGCAGGTGGTACCCTTGCAGGAAACTATGGGGCGGACCTTTGCGCCGGTGCCGCCGGTCTCCAGGCCGGCCTCCTGGCGGAGAAACTCCCGCATGGGTTCGATATTCTCAAAGGGAACGCCCTGAATTTCCATGGTCAGACGGGTAGTCATAGCGACCTCGCCGCTGCCGAAACGTTGGGCGGCCTCAGCAATGGCGGCGCATTCCTTGGCGGTAATTTTGCCGTTGCGGGTGATGACGCGGCCGTTGAACTTGTCAGGGGTGCGCTTGTCCCATAAAAAACCCAGACCCTTGACGCGGGTAATTTCGCTCTGGGGAATGGAAGCGCCGCTGTTGTTGGCTTGACTCATGATCATAAACCTCCCTAGTATTGCCGTAGATCAAAAGATTTGCGAGAGGGAAAAGATGGCACGGCACCGGTACCATTTAAAAAAGCGTATCTCACTTAACAATACAGGAACTGTAAGATGATGTCAATCATAAATCGATCAATACTGCCTGTTTTCAAGGAAACGGTGGACATGGAGGGGCTGTAAGAAGCAGACCCGGATCTAGTTTTGCCTGCTCTGGTATGGATTAAAAGAGCTGGGCATAAAAAATGCCCGCTGCTGTGCGGGCATTTTTTGTTTGCTGTGGTACGTCGGGTTGGAAAGGGAAGGAAGGCCATGGTGGGAACATCAGTCATTGGGAGCGGGTGGGATGGAGCGCGGGGGAGGATATTTATTCATCAGCCTGACAATTTCTCCGCACAGGGAGAGCAGGGTCTCCCGATCCTGGGGCTCCCAGGAGGAGTACCAGTCCAGCTTCAACAGCAGTTTAATGGCGTGATCATTCTGTTCCGGGTCAAATGCGTCGGAAAGCAGAACGGAAACGGGAATATTCAGGCTTCTGGCAATGCACTCCACAGTGTCCAGGTGGGGCGGATGGCCGTGTTCAATTTCCTGGAGGGTGGATTTTGAGATGTTGAGCATTTTGGCGTAGTGGACCAGAGAGCACCCCTGGATAGCCCGAAGGGCCCGTAGATTCTTGGCCAGATTTTGTGTGGCTCCCATGATAAGCGCCCCTTTCCACGTGAGCATAGCACAGGAAAAGCGCAAAATTTGTCGAATTATGGGGAAAAAGAAAAAATATGGGAGAAGGGGGGCGGTGGGAGAAGCGGCTTAAAGTTTTCTGCAATTGGACGAATGAGAAAAACAGTTTGTTTTGTAAAGCAAAGGGGGAGGAGAACGGCAGACAGACACTGTTTTCCGACCTGGAACTATGATATAATTATTATAATCAATTGGTTATGAGGTGTCCTCAATGTTTGTCAAGAACCCGGAGTATTTCCTGACCATTGTCAAGGAGCGAAGTATTTCCCGGGCAGCGGAGCACCTATATCTCTCCCAGCCCTACCTAAGCCAGTATCTGGCCAAACTGGAGTCCAATCTGGGAGTGGTGCTGCTGGACCGCTCA
>OGGQ01003604.1_pt1 | contig 14212 bp, 15 predicted proteins | sample 1571191 | NCBI WGS metagenome assembly OGGQ01 (sample SAMEA2582061, study PRJEB24529) | metagenome | biome: Human gut stool | place: China | collected 2011
GCCATCTCCAAGAAAAAGGCCGCCCAAATCCAGCGGGAGAAGGATGCCTTCATCCACGGAGATCGGGAGCGAAAGATCGCCGGGTGCGTGGCCAATGGAATTCCGGAGGCCACGGCGGAAGCCATTTATCAGGAGATCTACGATTTTGCCAATTACGCCTTCAACAAGGCCCACGCAGTAGCCTATGCGGTGGTAGCCTACCAGACGGCGTATTTTAAGTGTCACTTTACCAAGGAGTATATGGCGGCACTGCTAACCAGCGTCTTGGATAACTCCGACAAGGTGGCGGGCTATATCAATGAGTGCAAGGAGTGCGGTATTGATCTGCTGCCACCGGACATCAACCGCTCCGCCGACCGCTTTACTGTGGAAGAAGGCGGCATCCGCTTTGGCCTAGTGGCGATTAAGAATATCGGCCGAGGCTTTATCCAGGCCGTGATGCGCCAGCGGGAAGAGCGCCCCTTCGCCTCTTTGAATGACTTCTGCCAGCGGATGCAGGGCAGCGACATGAACAAGCGGGCGGTGGAGAACCTGATCCGCTCCGGAGCCTTTGACTCTCTGGGAGCCCGCCGGTCCCAGCTGATCCAGGTATATGAGAAGGTCATGGATTCCGTCGCGGCAGTGCGGCGAGACAATGTAGAGGGACAGATGGACTTCTTTTCCATGGCTGCTGGCACCCAAAGCAGCGCAGAAAAGGAGACACCGCTGCCGGATATTCCGGAGTTCTCCGTCCAGGAGCTGATGCTGATGGAAAAGGCCACTACGGGACTCTATCTCTCCGGCCATCCCATGGATCAGTATCGGGACGCAGTGCACAAGCTGGGAGCACCCACCATCGGCTCCATCCTGGAAGATTTTTCCCAGGAGGGAGGCCCCACCCGCTTTGCCGATGGTCAGAGGATCACCATCTGCGGCGTGGTGTCTTCCAGCAAGACCAAGACCACGAAAAATAACTCCCTCATGGCCTACGTCATGGTAGAGGACGATACCGCAGCTATCGAACTGCTGTGCTTTTCCAAGGTACTGGACACCTGCGGCGCGTATCTGAAGGAGAATCAGGCGGTGGTGGTGAGGGGAAAACTCTCCGTCCGGGACGAGAAGTCCCCGCAGATCATGTGCGACTCCGCGTATCTCCTCTCCACTGTCAGCGGCAGCATCCCGCCTATTCAGGAGGCCGGTGAGAAGCTGGTGCAGGGTGAGACGCTGTTTCTGAAATTTCCCAGCCTGGACCATCCTTCCATGCGGCATATGAAGCTGGTGTTTTCCATGTTTCCTGGTACCTCCCAGGTCAAAATGGTGATGGCGGACACCCGTAAGGTCTTTGCCACGCAGGTCCTGTTGCACCGGGCGCTGATTCAGGAGGCCCGTGAGACTTTGGGAGAGGAAAATGTGGTGGTAAAATAACAGAAAAGCTCGTGTCCTATTGGACACGGGCTTTTTCGTTATGTTTTCCAGTGAAGAAGCGCGCCCATCCCTGCGGCACCCAAGGTCAGGCAGACGGCCTGGAGCCTGAAAACCGGGTCCCTCACTGCCGGGAATGGGGTTGATCTGGACCCAGAGCACCAAGAGCAACGCCGCCACTGCGGTGAAAAGAGCCATACCTGCCAGCGGCGCAGCAGCCAGCGGACCAGGGCTCCCGCCAGAAATGGGAAGAGAAAAACACAGTCCAGATTCCACAGAATTTGGTGAATCGAAGTCACTCCTCGTCCTGAAGCAGCATGCTCAGCAGCGTGCTGTACAGTCGCTCTGGGGTCTTTTGAAACCGAGTAGCCACCGCTTTGGCCATATCTTCCCGTGGGACCATGAGTTGTAATCCTAGAAGCTCGCCCATATCGTCCTGCAAATTCAGCTTGACGGTAAAAGTCCCATTGGAGCGTTTTTCATAGGCTGCCTTTACCTGGTTTTTCCGGCGCAGCTTCCGGTTCCAGGCCTCCAAATTTTTGTCGCAGCGCAGCCGCACGGAATAGGCCAGACTGCTCTCGCAGATTTTGCTGTTGCGCAGCCCCTTTTCCGTAATGGCGTACAGCCCTTCCTCCGAGAGGGTCAGATGCCCGGTATCTACCAGGTCCCGCAGGCACTCAGAGAAATCAAAATAGTCGATGGCGTCGTCACACAGCGTCAGGTCCAGTATGGTGTCAAAGGGCACCGGCTCAATGACGCGGGCAGCGATATAGAGGATGAGCACCTTTAAGTCCAGCTCGTCCTGCACAAAGCCCTTTCCGGGCATAGCCGTCACCTCCGTCTCTTCGTTCTGACCCCAGTATACCGCATCCAGAGGTGGTTTGTACAGGAAAAAATCCGAGCTGGCGCCCTCCTTGTGGGATAGTTTTCAAAAGCGGAAAGTATACTTGACATTTTGAGGCTGTTATGCTATCTTTAACTTATAAAATGGAAAGTAAACTTTCCGTAAATCCGATGGGGAGTGTGGTGAAATGAACAGGAGCGTGAGCGGATGAAGAACCGGTTGGAAGAGCTGCGAAAGGCTCGGGGGATCAAACAGGAGGAACTGGCGGAGGCGTTGGAGGTCTCCCGTCAGACGATTGGCTCCCTGGAGAACGGGCGGTACAATCCCTCTATTCTGCTGGCGTTCAAGCTGGCCAGATTCTTTGGAATGACGATTGAGGAAATTTTTATCTACGAGGAGGATGCGACATGAGAAGGAACAAGGGGCTGTTTATAGGCATGATGCTTTTCGGAGCGGGCCTTGCGGTGCTGAGTCTGCTGCTGGGGGACCGGGTGGAGAACGCCGTGGGCGGCATGCTGATGGGAGTGGGTTCCGGTTTATTTGCCATGGGCCTTGCCAACCTTCTGCGGCTCCACCGAGCGGAGAAAAATCCACGCCAGATGAAACAAGAGGAGATTGAGGCAAATGACGAGCGGAATGTGGCGATCCGCCGCAGGGCTCAGGCTGTCGCCGGAGAGGTTCTACAGTGGAGTGTGATGGCAGCGGCGTGGATTTCCATCGGCTTTGGCGCTCCGCTGTGGGTGACGCTGACAGCTGTGGGCGTGTTTATCGCCAAAAGCGTGCTGGAGCTGTGCCTGATGGTGCGCTATCAGCGGGAGATGTGAGGCTGTCAAAGTGAAAGACTGCATAGCTTCCGCTATGCAGTCTTTTCAAAGGTCGTCGGCCCGCCAATGCTCTTGGTATGTCTCGCCCCAATTCCGCATGGCATCCAAAATGGGAGCGAGACTGCGCCCTAGATGGGTCAGACTGTATTCCACACGGGGCGGGACCTCCGGGTAAACTTCCCGGTGAACAAGCCCCTTGGACTCCATGTCCCGGAGCTGGGCGGTCAGCACTTTTTGCGATACGCTCCCAATCGACCGTTTCAGTTCCCCGAACCGCTTTGTTCCCGGCAACAGGTCCCGAAGAATCAGAACCTTCCATTTATCTCCGATCAGGGCCAGCGTTGTCTCCACCGGGCACGCCGGCAGCTCTTGTAGCGACTGCATCTCAATCCTCCAATAGTTTCTATTTGGTAACTACAGCACAAAAAAGTGCTTACTTTACAAAAGACCCTTACAGCACTATGATAATCCTGCAAAGGGAAATTTGCAACCCCATCACGCAAGATTTTAGCAGGAGGAACAAGAGCATGCAGGAAGTCATTCAATTTTTACAGGAAAATCCCGTTCAATATCTGGCGACGGTAGGCCGGGACGGGAGGGCAAAATGCCGACCGTTCATGTTCAGCGGAGAATTGGATGGAAAGCTGTGGTTTTGTACGAACCATACCAAGGAAGTCTATCAGGACATGCAAAGGAACCCCTATATTGAGATCACAACTTCCAGCCCGGAGTATGCGTGGCTTCGGCTGAGTGGAGAGGCGACGTTTGAAAACAATATGGCGGCAAAGGAGATGTGTATGCGCAACCCGATTGTCAAGGGACAGTATGGAGGAGCGGACAACCCCATTTTCGAGGTGTTTTATCTCAAAAACGCGCATGCGGTTCTGGCTGACTTTTCAGGTAATCCGCCAAAGGAGTATACGCTCTAAAGCATCCGGTCACGGCACATAGGCGACAAACAACCGCCGGGGAATCCCCCGGCGGTTGTTGTTGGATGCTGGGAATTTGAAACGCCGGCAGCCTGTTTTATTTTCCGCAGGCGCAGCAGCACTTGGCGGTCTCGTAGTCCTCCGGCATCTGCACGGTGTTGGGCGGGAAGAACTCGCCCACAGGGAACGAGATGTTCCGGAAAATGCAGCAGGGGTCCTCGTTGCTGTTGCCGCAGGAGCACTCCTTCTCCGGCATGCAGTAATCGTACACCGGCACCAGAAGCTGGGTATCCCGCTCCAGCCGCACGATGGAGAACTGCCCCAGGGTCACATAGATGCGGCGGCTGTCATCTCCGCTGGAGAGCTCCCCGTCAAAGCAGCAGTTGACGAAGGAGGGGACTTCGCACAGGTCACAGTCACAGTCACGCTTGCCGCAGCAGTCCATCAGCCGGGCGTCCAGCACGATGGGGTCTACGGCTTCCACCACGGCAATGGGAACATTGGTTCGCTTGGCCAGCTGAATATCCGGCTCTCCGGTGCGCAGCTCCGAAGAGAAAATTTTGGCATTCCCTTCGCTTCCGAAGAGAATCACGCGCTTGTCAAACACGCACAGGCCCTCCACGGTGACAGGGGCAGGACAGCTGAGATAGGCCTGTAGAGTTACAGCGTAGAAAAAGCGCATATCCACGGTGTAGAAGCCCCGGTTGAAGCTGACGGGCTCCACATCCACGTACACATACAGCAGCTTAGCGCTGCCGCCCTTGACAGACAGGGCGCGATTGATTACATCCACATACTGCAGCTTCGGATAGAACCGAAGATCTTCGATGCAGTCCTTATCTCGGCAGGAATCAAAAATTTTCCTGGTATGGATGCAAACCGCCTCACGGATGCCGCTGCAGTCCGACACGGGACCGGGCATAACTTTCTCGGGCATTGCAATACCTCCTAATAAGTAGCTGAATGAAAGACTTGGGTCTTTCAATCCATTGTATGCGCCCGGAAAGGGTTGGTGCGAAAAGACCGCCTCTTAGGAGTCGGTCTTGCGGCGTCCGAATAGTAAGTAGAGATAGGGAGTGAAGATGTAAGGCAGCACCACTGGCACGGAGACCTCGTCAAAGACCCGTGTCAGGATTTGCGTGGCCCACCTCATAGCCTCCGTGGTGGCATAGAGGCGGTACACCCACATGGAGTAGCCTCCCATGGCCTGACTAAGCTGCTCCCAGGCCAGCAGGACCCCCATCCACGCCACCATGACAGTGGCGGAGAGGAAGATCTCCTTCCGGCTCAGTCCCCGGACAAACTTCCATCCAGCGGTCCAGAAGAGGAGGAAAGCAATCACTGCCATAATCTCACTCATATACCCGGTGCTGAGCTCATAGGCGCCAGTGGCGGGATTAGGCCCCTGGGCGATCTGAATCCGCCCCCAGACAAATCCGATCAGATAGGTTAGGCACCGGCACACTAGGCCGGTGAGCGCCAGCACCAGCGGCACCCGCAGAATCGGCTTTCGCACAAGCTCCATTTCTGACCTCCTTTTTCCAGAGAGTATCATAAAATCAGCCTGGAAATCCATACAAAATAGTTACAAATTGGGGCCGCTGGCTTCCTGCTCCCGGAGAAAATCCGCAATCTCCGCCTCCAGGCCTGTGTCGTCCTCCGCCGTCAGTGTGCCGTTGTCAATTTTTATCCGCAGTGCGGTTTGAAGCCGGGCCTGGGACAGCAGGCGGATCGCCTGCCGCAGGGCGCTGTCCAGAGTTTCATAGGCCTGCCGGTAATCTGCTTCTTGCGTCATGTTGATCACCTCACGCATATTTTAACCTGATTCAGGTTAACCTGTCAAGGGTTAAAAAGGGAAGAGGTAGGATAGGCCTGAGGTGATGCCAATGTATCCACGGATTCGGGACCTGCGGGAAGACAGCGACAGAAATCAGACCGAGCTTGCCGGACTCTTGGGCATGTCTCAGACCGGCTATTCCAAATATGAGACAGGGGAAAATGAGATTCCGGTGTCCGTTCTCATAAAGCTGGCGGACCTGTACCAGACCAGCACGGACTATCTGCTGGGCCGCACTGACCAGAAGACGCCCTATCCACCCCGTAAGTAGCTCTCCTGGCGAGGGGGCCGGGATGGACTATAAAAAAAGCGCCCATTTCGGGCGCTTTTTCTATCAGCTTACAGGCTGTTGGCCTGGTCCACCACCTTGCGGATGGCTTCGGCGGCGTCGGTGGGCAGCATATTGAAGCCTCCCTCGGCATCCTTCAGGCCCTCCACGTAGTTCAGCCGGTCCTGCATCCGGGCCTTCAGCTGCTCCACATAGACGTGATCGCTGAGGTCGGGCACAAAGCCCTCCCACTCCAGAATCTCAATGTCGGAGAAGGGGCCCCAGGGCTTGAATTGTGCCTTGCCCTCCACCACGGCCTCCAGAATGCCAAGAGTGTCCTCCTTTTGGACCTTCTTGCCCATGAAGTCGCCGGTGTTGATGATATAGCAGGCCACGTTCTTCTCCGCCACCAGCTTCTTGAACTTCTCATAATCGTTGGCCAGGGGATAGGTGCGGAAGGGATTCGCGTAGGGTTCCACCACCAGGGCGTTGGGGTCTACGCCCTCCTTCAGTCGCTCAGCACTGGAACGCTTGGTGGCTAGGGTGGCACCCATGACGGAGGCCAGGGATGCGCCCTTGAGCCGCACGATGGGGGGGATGGTGGGGTCCTTCATGATCCAGAAGATAGCGTTCACCGGGGAGTCGATCTTATCCACCCGGTTGGGAGACCACAGCTTGGACTTGATAGCCCGGCCGTTTCCATTGCGGATATCCTCAGTGACACAGACGATCTTGCCGTCCTCGTCCAGTGTGGCGGAGCAGTTCTGCACGGTCAGCAGATACTTGTTGTCCGGCGCGTCCACGGGATAGTCTGAGGTCTTGTCAAAATAGGTGGGTTCCAGAGCGATGGAGGCACAGGTGTCGGAGTTGATGATGAAGGCATCGTCGTGGAGCACTTTGATGGCGGGATACTTGCCGCCGTGCTTGGCGTGGGTCAGGGTGGATTTGCCGGAGCCAGAGAGGCCGAACACGGCGGCCACATACTTACTGCCGTCAGCCAGGGTATACTCCTTCTGACCGCCGTGGCAGGCGGCGTAACCGTTGCGGTTGGCAATGGCCCAGGCCAGAGTTAGCGTACCCTTCTTGTGCTCGCCAAAGTAGCGCATGCCCAAGATGGCGGCGCAGTTGGTGTCCGTGTTGAAATAACAAAGGCACTTGGGATCGCACACGTTCTCCTGACCCGGCGCGCCAGTCCACTGGGGATCAGAGAAAATGTAGATGTCAGCCTCGCGGCCGGAGCCCACGCTCTTGGAGCGCTTGTACATCTTCACATACTCGTCGGACTGGTACTGGAAGTTCAGCATCCAGTTATAGAGCAGGTTCTCCTCGCCCTCGGGGATCAACAGATGGGCCTTGACCATGAATTCCTCGTCCAGGCCGATAAAGACCTCGGCGTGGTACATGGTTTTCCAGCGGGTGTCATAAACCGCGTCCATGAGAATTTTATCTAGAGCGGCGGTGTCTACGCCGGGCTTGCCGGCGATCCGGCGGGCGGGGGCGTAGCGGCCGGTGATGGAACCATCGTTAAAGAGCAGAACCTTGGCGTCCGGTTCCAGGCCAAATTCCTCGCCGCGATAGACGGGCATATCAGTAACCACGGTGCCGGGGGAGTTTTTCGCCAGATCATAGGCCTCCCGCAGGGAGTTGACCTTGATCACATTGTTGCCGTAAAAGGGAGCCTCGATGATGGAACGGGTCTTGGAGAACCCGACCTTACCAGGGCCGATTTCAGATCTGGGGAAATAGGCTTTCGTAGACATATCATACCTCCATAGTATTTTGTAATGTTCACCACGCTATTTTACAGGAACCTTTCAAAAAAGGCAAGCGGATTACAGCGCCAACTCCGCCAAAATCGCAGAGAGCTCCGCGAAGTTTTCAAGTGTCAGCCGCTCGCCGCGGATATCCGCCGGCAATCCGCAGCGGCGGATTGCCTCCTGGATGCACTCTTTGGAAAAGTCTGGAAGAGCGGCAGAGAGAGAATTAGCCAGGGTCTTGCGCCGTAGCAAAAAGGCTCCCCGCACACAGCGGAAGAAAAATGCCTCATCATTCACGGCAACCGCCGGCCTGGGCCGCCGGACACACCGCAGCACGGCGGATGTCACCTTGGGCGCTGGAAGAAATTTTTCTCTGGGGACCTGGAAGAGCAGCTCCGCCTCCATATAGTATTGCAAAAAGAGCGAAAAAGAACCGCTGTCCCTGGAACCAGGTGGGGAAGCCAGTCGTTGGGCCACCTCCCGCTGGATGAGCACGGTGAACGATGCAAAGCAGGGCGCCTCAATAAGTCGGGTCAGCACCGGCGTTGTGATGTTGTAGGGGAGATTGGCGCAGACGAGGGGAGTAAGGTTCTGAAATTTTTCCTCCGCCAGGGCAGTTAGGTCCAGTTTCATCACGTCTCCCGGCACAATCTCCACATTGGGATAGGGAGACATGGTCTCTGAGAGTACCGGTAGCAGCGAGAGATCCAACTCCACCGCCGCCACTTTCCCAGCACGCTGGGCAAGCTCCGCCGTCAAAGGGCCGATGCCAGGGCCGATTTCCAGCACGCCGCAGGTCTCATCCGCTCCAGAGGCCGCTGCAATATCCGCAGGTATCTGGGGATCAATCAAAAAGTTCTGCCCCATGGATTTGGAGAAGTGGAAGCCGTGCCGGCCCAGCAGCTCCCGAATGGTTTTCTCGTCACATAAATTCACATGAAACCCCGCCTTTCCACAGCAGTATACCAGAACTTTTCCCCGCTGCCAACCCTATGTGGAAATCCATGCTTGCCAACCATCCGGAAATCCGGTACACTGAAGCCTAAGAATTGAGAGGATGAGGTGCAGCCATGCTGAGGACGATTTTTTTTGACCTGGACGATACGATCCTGGATTTTCATCAGGCAGAGAAACGGGCCCTGGCGGAGACTCTCCGCAGCTTTCAAATGGAACCTACGCCCGCCATTCTGGACCGATACCACGTTCTGAACCGCCAGCAGTGGGAGTTGTTGGAGGAGGGGAAGCTCACTCGCTCCCAGGTGCTGATCCGCCGGTTCGATCTGCTGTTTTCAGAATTGGGTATCGCTTGCTCCAGTCAGGAGGTCTGCAAGGTCTACGAGCGATTCCTCTCTCAGGGACATTTTTTTATACCCGGCGCTCGGGAGCTGCTGGAGAACATCTCTTCAAGATACGATTTGTATCTTGCCAGTAACGGTGCCGCGTCGGTCCAGGCCGGCCGGCTGAAAAGTGCCGGTATTGAAAAATATTTCAAGGACATCTTCATTTCAGAGAAGATGGGAGCTGACAAGCCGAGCACTGCCTTTTTTCAGGCGTGCTTTGCTGCAATCCCGGGCTTTGACGCTGCGGACGCGCTGATGGTGGGGGACAGCCTCACCTCTGATATTCGGGGAGCCCGAGACGCAGGACTGCGTTCCTGCTGGTTCAATCCTCACGGAGCAACACCTCGTCCAGACATCAAACCAGACTATACTGTGCGTACTCTGGAGGAGCTTCCCGCCTTACTGGAGCGACTGTAAAAGCCTTGCCCACAGCCACGGGTGAAGAAAAAACACAACACCCCCGCCTACAGGCGGGGGTGTTGAAGTCTTATTTGCTCTGCGCGCTGCGCAGGTCATTGGATTTCTTGCTGCCAAAGGTCTTGACGCAGAAGAGGATCAACAGTGCTACAGCCACCACAATGCCCACGGGATAGGCGATGGAGGTGGACATGTTCAGGCACTCGGGAGCCTGGAAGAAATAGGTCACAGAGACTGCGGTCATGAACGTGGCAGGCAGTGCGGCCATCAGGCAGGCAATCGGCGGGAAACCGAAGCGGTACAGGAACACGCCGCCGGTCCAAAGCACGATCATAGCGAGGGTCTGATTGGACCAGGAGAAGTAACGCCAAAGAACCTCCCAAGGAAGAGCCACCACAATGATCGCGCCCACCGCCAGCAGAGGCACCGCCAGCATAGCGCGCTTCTTTGTGTCGGACTGATCAATGTGGAACCAGTCGGCAATCGTCAGACGGGCCGAACGGAATGCCGTGTCGCCAGAGGTGATGGGGCAAGCAATCACGCCGATCATAGCCAGAACACCGCCGACAGGCCCAAGCAGAGTGGTGCAGATGTCATAGACAACACCGCCCTGGCCCTGGGCGGAGATGGCGCCGCTCAGACCGGCCATGCCATCCAGGAGGGAACCGCCATGGGTGTAGAAGGTCACACCAGCAGCAGCCCAGATCAGAGCGATAATGCCCTCGGCCACCATGGCCCCATAGAATACAGTGCGGCCCTCTTTTTCGCTGGTGATGCAACGGGCCATCATAGGAGACTGGGTGGCATGGAAGCCAGAAACGGCACCGCAGGCCACTGTGACGAACATCATGGCCCACTTCGGCGTGCCAGCGGGATGCACAGCGGAAAGACTGGCCGCACCGAGCTCGGGCATGTCCGCGCCGCTGGTGATCAGCGTTGCGCCGCCAACGCCGATGGCCATGATGATCAGGCAGATACCAAAGATGGGATAGAGCTTGCCAACGATCTTGTCAATGGGCAGGAAGGTCGCCGCAAGATAGTACAGAAGCACAACCGCCAGCCAGAAGGTGCCGTTAAGCGCATCGGGGGTCAGCCGTGCCAGCAGGTCGGCAGGGCCTTTGGCAAAGTTCACGCCCACCATCACCAGCAGGACCACAGAGAATACCCGCATAATGAAGGTGATGACCTTGCCCATGTAGAGTCCAACAATCTCGGAGATAGACTTGCCGTCGTTTCTCTCAGACATCATGCCGGAGAGGAAGTCGTGGACGCCGCCGCCCAGGATGGTGCCAAACACAATCCAGAGGTACACCACAGGTCCCCAGCACGCGCCGGCAATCGCGCCGTAGATGGGTCCCAGACCTGCGATGTTCAATAACTGCACCAGGAAAATACGCCAGGTTTTCATGGGGACATAGTCTACACCGTCCGGGTGTGCGACAGCCGGTGTCTGCCGGTCATCAATGTGGAACACTTTTTCCACGAGCTTGCCGTATACCAGGAAGCCCACAATCAAAAGTGCCAGGCAGACGAAGAATGTAATCACGTCAATTCCTCCTTTTATTTTAGGCCCGGATCTACCGGAACCTGTTTTGAGCGAGACCCTACACACATACATCCCGCTCATTTCGGTGCCAATTGTAATCGTTTTCCCATGAAATGTCTAGCATAAATAACAACGAAAAGCGCGGAGCATACCAAAGTTTTTTTGCTCTTTTGACGGTTTTCTTCGAAAAAACTTACAAGAAAAGGCAGCTTAGGCGGAAAAAATGCGAATTTGCAGGAAAAAAGGTATGATCTTGCAAAAAAAATTGACCGCAAAAACGTGACTTTGATATAGAAAAGGATGCCCCGGCACGCTGTGCCGGGGCATCCTTTTGCATTTTAAAAATTATTCTAGGATATAGACGGTACAGCTCCGCCTGCCAAACTCAATACACTCCCGATAGGTGCCATAATAAAGATCAATCACATTACCCCGCACACCGGTATCCTCAGCAACGGCCATTCCATAAACGATGCCGTCGTTGGTAACAATAAACATCCGTGTACCCAGAGGAATCACATTTTTGTCCACTGCCACGGTACCAACCTGAACAAATGTGCCTGTAGCAGTGGTATAATCCGCGCCGCCGTGTCCGGCGGTGTATGCGGTGGCTGTCATCGTCTTGGCACCGGAGAAGTTCAGGGTACTGCCGTCCGCAAAGCGCAGGGTGCCGCTGCCATCGGCATTTTTCTTGATATCAACAGGCTTGCCGAGATCGGAACCCATTTCAGGCTGCGGCTTGGCAGTGCCGTACTCAATAATCTGATCCACTGCGGTGCTGTCCAGTTCCTCTACAAACTGGCGGCTGATCTGCTGACCGTTGGACCACACCACTTCATAAATAGAGGTACGGACGCCGTCCACGCCCTCCTGCACAACGTTCTCGGTGCCTTCCAGCAAATCGGGGTTGGCCACACGGACCGTCTCAAAGGACGCCGGCTCACTGACTTGGTCGTAATAGGTGACGTCCTCGCTGACAGAGAGAACAATCTCCTCTCCAGACAGGTCCACCGCTACCATCTCCAGAGGAGAGAGGGTGATCCCCATTCGGTCGAGCAGTTGGGAAATGGTCTCTGTTTTGCACCGGGTGGAGAGAGTCTCGCCATCCCGCTCAATCAGGACCTGCTGCCCGGAGCTGAGCGTGACATCGTAGCCCGAACGCCCAGAGGAGGTGTAGACCATGCGGCTACCCAAATCAGGAGCCTCCTGGGAACCATCCAGCACAATGGCGGCATCCTCTACACCGGTAAGAATATACAAAGCATTGGACCAGGTGGTAGCGCCTAAACTGGCGACCAGCACGACAGCAAAGGAAAAGAGTGTAATCAGACGTTCATGCGTCGTTTTTTGTAAATGATGTTTCAAAACCATACCTCCTTAGGTCTTCCCAATCGGGAAGGTCTTACGAGTGGAAACAAGTTGTTACTTTTGTTACCGATTGGAAAACTGGACCTAGTATACACCGCGCTCCCACTCTTGTCAAGTTTTTGCGGAGAAAAAAGGTACTCAGTCCCCACCTTAGACGAAAAACGACGAGAGAGGACCGGAAATGTGTGGGAGAAAAAAGCAAAAAAGTAACAAAAAAATAACGGGCCCGTAAGGAATTGCTCAGAAGCGCGGCGGTGACAGCTTTTTGGCGGCGGCGGACGTTTACCTCTGACCGTAGGTATTCATAATCTATAAGAATCTATAAGAGTAGAGATTTTTAAGCCGCCGTCGTTGACAAATTCGTTACGGATGCGATTGTTTTTTCCTCAAAATTCCGCTACAATAAAAAAAACATGCCTTTAAAATCAAAGATACGGCAGGACCTATGGGGACTGCCGTGACCACGAAGATTGTGAGGAATCAAATGAACCAAAGAGAGTTAAGTGAACTGCGCCGACGCTGGCGACCGGAAAAAAATGCTGTCAGCCGTATTTACGGGTGCTTTGTTAACAGCGGCGGCGAGTTGGTCTCCGATTTGGAGGAGCCTCTTGGAATGCTGCCTCAGGAAGAGGTCGAGCAATATCTGGGACTTTTGAAAAAGACCATGTCTGGTACACTGGGAAAAAACTTGATTGATATTGTGTTTTCCACCCAGCAGGTTATGGACGGTGAAGAGCACCGGCTGTTGATGAATCTTCGGGACTCTGAGCTGCAGGACGGAGAAATCCGAAGGAACTTTTACCAAAAGGTCATAGGGAGCCTGGACATGGATGGGCGCCCCTATGTTCTGTTGCTGGCGCACGATACCTATGATGTGCCGCATAAAGGCGGAGATGGGGAGTTTCAGCAGGATGCCTCGGACGAGGTGTTCTCCTATATTGTATGTGCGGTTTGTCCGGTAAAGCTGGGGAAAGTGGAGCTGAACTATTTTCCCGGGGATAACGAGTTCCACTGCACCGCGCGGCAGACCGTCATGGCGCCGGAGCTTGGCTTTGTATTTCCGGCCTTCGATGACAGGTCAGCTAATATTTACGACGCGCTGTTCTATTCACAAAAGAGCGGGGAACTGCATCAGGAATTTATTGACGCGGTGTTCCATATTGACCCACCTATGTCGGCCGCTGAGCAGAAGGAGGCGTTTCAGACAGCCTTGTCCGAGGCGCTGGAGGATACATACAGCTTTGGGGTTGCACAGGCCATTCACGAGCATCTCTCTGGTAAGCTGGAGCAGCATAAGGAGTGTAAAATTCCAGAACCGCTTACCATAAGCGTGGGAGAAATGAAAAATACTTTACGGGAATGTGGCGTTCCGGAAGAGCGGATCACCGCCTTTGAGCAGCGGTGCTCAGAGCAATTTGGCTCTGGTACGGTGTTATACCCGGAAAACATTTTGGATGCAGGGCGGTTCGAGATCAAAACAGCACAGGCGGCTGTCCGGATCAACCCAGAATACAGCCATCTGGCACAGGCGCGGATGATTGATGGAAAGAAGTACATTCTGATTCCTATTGAAGAAGGAATTGAGGTCAATGGTCTGGCGGTGACAGCGCCAGATCAGTAAGAAGTCAGATCAGACCAGCCGGAGGTGAAAGGCTTCGGGGCGGGATGTTATGAAGAGAAG
>OGGQ01003614.1_pt1 | contig 14171 bp, 12 predicted proteins | sample 1571191 | NCBI WGS metagenome assembly OGGQ01 (sample SAMEA2582061, study PRJEB24529) | metagenome | biome: Human gut stool | place: China | collected 2011
ACCATACCCTGCCCTCTCATACGCGGGAATTTTTCGGTAACTGTGAACAGTAACATTCTAAAATGTAACAGTTCAGACGGCTCTTGTCCGTTCAGATCAGGAGGATGAATGAAAGCGGAAGATATACTGGAGTTTTATAAGATTTTGGAGAAGATGAAGTGCAATACCCGGCATTCGTGGACCGCAAACGGGCGGCAGGAGAGCGTGGCGGACCATTCCTTCAGCACGGCTTTTCTGGCGATGCTGATTGCGGACGAGTTCCCCGATCTGGATATGGACCGGGTAATCCGCATGTGTCTGCTTCACGATATCGGAGAAGCGGTGACGGGGGATATCCCCTGTTTCGAAAAAAAGGAATCGGACGAAGTCTGTGAGGGCAATGCGGTGAGAAACCTGTTTTCGTCCCTGCCGGCCAGGGAGGGCGGCAGATTTTCGGCGCTGTGGGAAGAGATGGAAAAGAAAGAATCACCGGAAGCCAAGCTTTATAAGATACTGGACCGTATTGATGCGGTGATGGAGCATAACGAAGCGGATATCTCCTCCTGGCTGCCCCTGGAGTATGAGCTCCAGGTGACTTACGGCAGGGAGGAGGCCAAAGCCTTTCCTTTTACGGAGGAGTGGAGGGAGGCTGTGGTTCGGGCGACAATGGAAAAAATTGCGGACAGCGGATCACAGCCGGCTTAAGCAGCATGTGACTGCATTTTAATTCAGCACGCTCCTGCGGTATCCCACACAGGCTGCGGCGAAATACAGGATATAGATCATCAGAAATATACCCAGCCCTACAGCGACGGATGCCCGGAAGGCGGCCGGTGAGATCATTGTCTGCAGCATTGTGTTCACGCAGGAGGAAATGAATATGGAGAGCGGAACCGGAAGCAGCAGAGGAATACCGAAATACAAAAGCAGCTGGTGGAAGATCAGCCTGCCGATCCTGGCATCCGGTACGCCCAGTTTGGATAGAATGCTGTAGCGGAATCTGTATTTGGAGGCTTCGCTTAGCTGCTGTACGGCCAGGATGGAAGCTGCTGTGCATATGAATATTAAGCCGGTATAGTACAGACTGAAGCCGAACACGAGTATGGAGGAGCGGCTGGTCGAGAGCTGATTTCCTTTTGTGTCCCAGGCATTGGCACTCCAGTCGCTGAAATGCCGGTCGCCTTTAAATCGGTCGGTCAGATACTGCCAGTCCTCCGGAGTGGTATCTTCCAGTGTATCGATGGCCAGCGTGGTATAAGGGATATCGAGTCCGACGGTCAGTTCATCGGGAAGAACGATGATGCAGCCGGCACCGATGCTGCCGTTTTGTGAAAGCGGTTCATCATAGACCGCCTGCAGGGTCAGGCCGGTGCCGTTTATGCTGTACGGCAGCGCCCCCTTTTCGTCCGCAGCACGTTTGATCTGCGCGTAAGCGTGGAGGATATACCGGCCTCCTTCCAGTGTTACCGGTTCGTATCCCAGCATCTGCCGCATCGCCGCGTAATCGCTGAAAGAAACCGCATAATCCTCCTCCACATATGAATCCAGCTCCAGCGCGTCATATAAGGTCCTCTGGCCGCAGTCATAAATGGGAATCCGGAGGCTGGCTTTTATACCGCGGGTCCTTTCAAAGTATTCTTCGGCTTCTGCAAATACGGAAGTGTCTTTGGCAGAGACCTGCGCGTCAAAGGTGCAGCGGTTTAAAGCGGAAAGCTCAAAAAAACGGTTAAAAAGCATGGCGCTCTGCATGCAGGCCAGGGTGAGCGTCAGCAGCATGGCCAGGGTTCCGACCGTAACGCTCATAGTCTTTAATTTGGCCGACAGATTTCTGTAGATGAACAGGTGATCCTTTGCGTATTTCCGCTCATTACCGCCCAGAAAAAGCTTGACCAGGAAGGCTGCCAGCGTGATGTAAGCGCCGTAGAGGCCGCCGATGATCAGCGTGATGCCGGCAGACAGCATAGCTGCAGAAAACAGAGCGGTGTTATGAAAAATGAGGTAGAGGAGCACACAGCCTGCAGCCAGAAGCGCGACGGACAACATGCAGAGGAACCAATGCCCCTTTTTCCCGGACAGCAGGGCTGTCTCATTTTGTTTTTCCGCATATATCAGACTGCAGATTTTTATTTTCTTCAGCCGTTTTTTCATCCGCAGAAGGGAGAACGTGTAGATCAGCAGCACATAAAAGAATGTAAGCAGCACCGCCGGAATAGAAAAAACGTCCCTGACCGCATACCTCACTTCAAACAGATTCATGATGACCATCGTGAGAATCTGGTAAAGGAAGGTCCCGATACACAGGGCGGCAGCGAAGGCGGCCCCTCCCATGATCATATTCTCCAGCAGAACCATCCGGGATATTCTGCCGCTGCCGATGCCTAAGAGCATATAGGTGCCCAGTTCCCGGCTGCGTTTCTCCAGCATAAAACGGTTCATATAATTCACCAGCCATGCGATGACGGCGATTACGATGACGGAGATAAAACAGATGACCGGGGCGAGACTTCCCATGATCTGACTAATCCCTCTTATTTCTTCTGAAAAGACAACCATATTAAACGCGTACATGAGGGAAAAGGCGATGGTGACCGTCAGCAGATATACGCTGTAGTCCCGCATGGAGCGCTTCGCATTCCGCAGAGCAAGTTTAAAGAGCATCGGACACGTCACCTCCCAGCAGTGTTACGACATCCATGATCTCATTAAAGAATATGCGCCTGTTCTTATCCCCCTTCACCAATTCGTTGAATATCCTTCCGTCCCGGAGAAAGAGAATCCTGCTGCAGTAGCTGGCTGAAAAGATATCATGGGTGACCATCATAACAGTGGCATGCATGCTGCGGTTCATCTGTGTGAAACATTCCAACAGCATGCTGGCCGACTTGGAATCCAGGGCGCCGGTGGGTTCATCCGCCAGTATCAGGCTGGGCCGTGCAATCAGCGCTCTGGCACAGGCACAGCGCTGCCGCTGTCCGCCGGACACTTCATAGGGAAACTTGGAAAGGATATCGCTTATGCCGAGTTCCTGCGCCACTTGCGCCACTTCTCCCGCGATTTTAGAGGCAGGGGTTCCCTGAATGACAGGGGCGAGCGCAATATTCTCTTCAATGGTCAGGGTATCCAGCAGATTGAAATCCTGAAAGACAAACCCCAGATTTTTTTGCCGGAATTCGGCCAGAGCGTCTTCCTTTAATTCCGTAATGTCCCTGTCCCTTAGATAGATATGTCCTGCAGTTGCGGTATCGATGGTGGAAATGCAGTTTAGCAGCGTTGTCTTCCCGCTTCCGGAGGCGCCCATGATCCCCAGAAATTCTCCTTCATTTACCGTGAAGCTGATTTGGTCCAGAGCTTTGGTCACCATAGTTTTGGTGCCGTAATATTTTTCGAGTTCTTCAATTCTTAGCAGTGCATCCATACTATACCTCTTCTATGCTTTATACAGAATATCATAGCAGGAGCAGCAGTTATTTTGTACTTACAAATTTGTTAGCACCGGTCAGTCTCTGCGGTCCGGATGCAGAAAGGTGCCTGTGGGAAATCCGATGGTGATTCGGGTGCTCTCCCGGTAAACCGAGTCGGCAGTTATCGAAAGTCCCAGCTTTAAGCAGAGCTTTTTGCACAGATACAGCCCCATGCCGGTGGATTTATTGCCGTTTCTTATGCTGCCGATAAAGCCTTTGTCAAATATTCTTGGCAGGTCCTCCTGCCGTATGCCGCGGCCGTTATCCTCGATAGTGAGATAGACGCCGCCCGGCGTATGGTTTGCCGATATACGGATCCAAGCGCCTGATGAACGGCGGTATTTGACGGCGTTGGCGAGTATCTGCCCTAAGATATAGGTGAGCCATTTTTCGTCCGTGCAGACCGTATCGGGCGTTTCTTTTATCTGCAGAGAGATCTTTTCTTCCAGAAGCAGTGTCCTGTTTAGCAGCAGGGCGGGCCTTAGCGCGTCAAACAGGGGGAATTCTTTGACAAAATAATCTTTTTCAACGTTTTCACTGCGCGCATAATAGAGCGCCTGTTCCACCAGATAATCGATCCGGCTTAGTTCTTTCCCTATGCGCAGATGATTGCCGTCCGGATGGTTCCGGCAGATTAAGTCAACCGCAGTAATCGGCGTTTTGACCTCATGTATCCATTCCTCGATATATTCCTTATACTGTCTTTGGGAGTTTTTCAGGCGGTTTACTTGTTCCAGCATGGATTTGGAAGCTGCACGCAGAATCGATTGATACTGTCTCTCCACGGACGTACGGGGCTTGTCAAGCATCTCGCAGATCAGATATTTCTGGTCCAGCAGATTAAGCTGTGCGGATATCTGCATGTATTTTCTTTTAAGGCGCACATAATCCGCCCTCCACACGGCGGACAGTACCGCCATCCAGATTACGAGTATGGGAAGGAGGACGGCCGGACTGTTTCCAAGTAATGAAAGGTACAGGCTCAATGCGGCCGCACAGAACAGATTCAAAAATATCAGCATCAGTTTATCGGACAGATAATTCAAGACGGTCATATAAAATCCTCCTGTTCCGCATCGTTTACGGTAAGCCCTTTTTGGGGGACCGTAACAATCAGATCCTTAAGGCCCAGCTCCTTCAGCCTGTTTCTCAATCTGGAAAGATTGACATTCAGTATATTCTCATCCACATAGTATTTGTTCTCCCAAAGATATTCGATCAGAGAATCCTTAGTCACAACAGTCCCTTTATTCAGAAAGAGACAGTAGAGGATCTTCATTTCATTTTTGGACAGATTCAGGGTGAGCCCCTGCCAAGAAACCTGACCGTCCAGGATATTCAGGGAGACGCCCCCTGCCCGGACGGTTTCGGAGGCTGCGTTTTTTTGGCGGAAAAGAATGCGGTTGATGCGCGCCAGAAGAACCGGAAGGCTGTATGGTTTGCAAATGAAATCATCTCCGCCTGTGAGTATGCCGGCCAGTTCATCCTTTTCATCGGTTCTGCCTGTGACAAAAATGATCGGGACGGATGATCTGCTTCGGATATCCATACAGAGTTTCAGACCGTCGCAGGCTCCCAGACTGATGTCCAGAAGGATGAGCTCGGGCAAAAAGGCTGTACACAGTCCCCGCACCGCATCTGCCATTTCTTCCTGGCTGTCCGGATAATGTTCCAGGCAGACGGCCGGATGGCCGTTTGCCCCAAGGAAGGCAGCCAGTTCCTGCCGGATGTCGGCGTTATCTTCAATGATCAGTATCATTTATATCTCCTTAGTGTGCTTCTTTTAACTGCAGATCAGCAGATTTTCTCTATCATATCATAAAGAAAACGGATGAAACTATAAACTTTAAAAAAAAATTTAAAAAAGAGTGTAATAAATAGCGCATTTGAACGTTACTATAGTGCAACAGTTAATGAACCTCATGGTCACCAACTAATTAATAAGAAAGGATGAATGGGAGATGGTGTACGGCAGAACCGAAAAAAAGGTAATGAAAGCAGAGTATGTACCGGTAAACACAGCAAGGGGACAGGAATTCACAGAGGAGAAAAAGCTGAAGATTTGGAATAGCATCGTAAAAACAATCGAACAGCAGAGACCTTCCTACAAAAGTTAAAAAAATTTATCGATATACTTTTGCAAACAGAAGCAGTGGGTTCTGAATTTGGTACCTGATAAAATTCCTCTATCTACATTACAATATAGTAGAACGGCGAAAAGCCGATTAAGGAGGGCGATTTTATCATGACAGATGGCGAGCAAATAACAGAGCGGCTGAAAGAACTGCTAAAGGCCAGGCATATGAGCCGGTACCGGCTGTCTCAGCTGACCGGAATCAGCCAATCTTCTTTATGCTATTTATTTCAAAAGAAAAATGTTCCCGGACTTGTAACGCTTCGGAAGATCTGTGATGCGCTGGGGATCACTCTGGCGCAGTTTTTCTGCGAAGAGGAGTATGTATACTTGTCATGGGAACAGAAACAGTGGCTGGATATCCTGTCATCCCTGCCGGAAGAAGAGCGCAGGCTTTTATGGGCTTATGCCGCAGGCCTTTTAGGCAGGGCTGAGATGGAATATGGGAATCCTAGTAAGAAGGCCGGGGAAGGAAACTGAAAAGTGCCGTATTTCTTTCCGCGGCCGCATGTTCTTTTTTTAAAACAAAGAGGGAATTCATTGCCTTTTCACTTATTTTTAACAATAAAGGATTTGCAATTTACTATTAAAATATGTATAATTAATAGCAGTATAAGTTTAACACACTGTTAATGCTTATTATTCTATAGGAGGAAGTATAACAATGGCTAGAAAAATGAAAACCATGGATGGTAACCATGCGGCTTCACATGTTTCTTATGCGTTTACGGAAGTTGCGGCTATTTATCCGATTACACCTTCATCCGTTATGGCGGAAGCCGTGGATGAATGGGCAACAGACGGAAGACAGAATATTTTCGGACAGACCGTGCAGGTAACGGAAATGCAGTCCGAGGCGGGTGCTGCCGGTACCGTTCACGGTTCCTTATCAGCAGGCGCGCTGACTACAACTTTTACAGCATCCCAGGGCTTGCTGCTGATGATACCCAACCTGTATAAAATTGCCGGCGAACAGCTGCCGGGTGTGTTCGATGTTTCCGCCCGTGCGATTGCAAGCCATGCATTATCCATCTTCGGTGATCATTCCGATGTATACGCATGCCGCCAGACCGGCTGTGCTATGCTCTGCGAGGGCAGTGTGCAGGAAGTTATGGACCTGACACCGGTTGCGCATCTCGCTGCAATCAAGGGAAAGGTTCCTTTCATCAATTTCTTTGACGGATTCCGTACATCACATGAGATCCAGAAAATCGAGACATGGGATTACGAAGATCTGAAGGATATGGCGGATATGGAAGCGATCGATGCGTTCCGTGAGCATGCTCTGAATCCCAACCATCCCTGTGAGAGAGGTTCCGCTCAGAACCCGGATATCTTCTTCCAGGCAAGAGAGGCGAGCAATCCTTATTATGACGCTCTTCCTGCGATTGTTCAGGATTATATGGACAAGGTGAATGAGAAGATCGGCACGGATTATAAACTGTTCAACTACTTCGGCGCTGCTGATGCTGAGCATGTGATCATCGCTATGGGTTCCGTATGTGATACCATCGATGAGACCGTTGAGCATATGCTGGCTGCAGGCGCGAAAGTCGGAGTTGTTAAGGTTCGTCTGTACAGACCTTTCTGTGCACAGGCTCTGATTGATGCGATTCCGGACAGCGTAAAGCAGATCAGCGTTCTGGACAGAACGAAAGAGCCCGGAGCACTTGGCGAGCCGCTTTGGCTGGATGTGGTTGCTGCATTAAAGGGGACCAAATTTGACCAGGTACCGGTATTCTCCGGACGTTACGGCTTAGGTTCCAAGGACACGACTCCCGGACAGATCATCGCTGTATACAACAATAAGGATAAGAAAAAATTCACCATCGGCATTGTGGATGACGTTACAAACCTGTCCCTGCCGATCGGCGAGGATCCGGATACAACACCGGCCGCTACGATCAGCTGCAAATTCTGGGGTCTGGGTGCGGACGGTACTGTCGGCGCTAATAAGAACTCCATCAAGATCATCGGTGACAATACAGACATGTATGCGCAGGCATACTTTGATTACGATTCCAAGAAATCAGGCGGCGTAACCATTTCCCACCTGCGTTTCGGTAAGGATCCGATCCACTCTACATACCTGATTTCCAAGGCGAACTTTGTTGCCTGCCATAATCCTTCTTACGTACGTAAGTACAACATGGTACAGGATGTGAAGGACGGCGGTACATTCCTGTTAAACTGCCCGTGGGATCTGGAAGGTCTGGAAGAGCATCTGCCCGGACAGGCTAAGAGATACATCGCAAACCATAATATTAAACTGTATACGATCGACGGTATTAAGATCGGCAAGGAAATCGGTCTGGGCGGACGTATCAACACCGTTTTACAGTCCGCATTCTTCAAACTGGCCAACATCATTCCGGAAGACAAGGCAATTGAGCTGATGAAGGCTGCTGCAAAGGCTACCTACGGAAGAAAGGGCGAGAAGATCGTTCAGATGAACTACGACGCCATCGAAGCCGGTGCAAAGCAGGTTGTGGAAGTACAGATTCCGGAGAGCTGGAAGGATGCTTCCGATGAAGTGCTGGGCAAATCTGTGGCAGGCGGCCGTAAGGACGTATTGGATTTCGTTAACAATGTACAGATTCCGATCAATATGCAGGAAGGCAAGAACCTGCCGGTATCCGCATTTAAGGATTATGTGGATGGATCTACACCGTCCGGTTCCGCAGCTTATGAGAAGCGCGGCATCGCTGTGGATGTTCCTACATGGAATCCTGAAAACTGTATCCAGTGTAACTTCTGTTCCTATGTGTGCCCTCACGCTGTAATCCGCCCGGTTGTTATGACCGAAGAGGAAGCTGCGAAAGCGCCGGAAGGAATGAAAAAAGTTCCGATGACAGGCATGCCCGGATATTATTTCAGCATGAGCGTATCCGCTCTTGACTGTACCGGATGCGGTTCCTGTGCAAATGTATGTCCTGGCAAGAAGGGCGCTAAGGCTCTGACCATGACATCACTGGAAGAAAACCTGGCTGAGCAGGATCACTTTGATTACGGACAGAGTCTGCCGGTGAAACCGGAAGTTCTGGCTAAATTCAAAGAGAACACTGTTAAGGGAAGCCAGTTCAAACAGCCGTTATTAGAGTTCTCAGGCGCATGCGCAGGCTGCGGCGAGACTCCTTACGCTAAACTGATCACCCAGCTGTTCGGTGACAGAATGTATATTGCCAATGCGACCGGATGTTCTTCCATCTGGGGCAACTCCTCACCGTCCACTCCTTATACTGTGAATAAGGAAGGCAAGGGACCGGCATGGTCCAACTCCCTGTTCGAGGATGCGGCAGAGTTCGGTTACGGTATGGCTCTGGCACAGAAAGCGCTCAGAGACAGAATGAAAGCGGAAGTGGAAGAGGTTGCTTCTAACGACAAAGCGAGTGAAGAAGTACAGGCTGCCTGCAAAGAGTGGCTGGAGTCCTTCGCATGCGGAGCGACCAACGGAACCGCTACGGATAAACTTGTTGCAGCGCTCTCCGGTGTGGACTGCGATGTATGCAGAGACATTGTAAAGCACAAAGATTTCCTGGCGAAGAAGTCACAGTGGATCTTCGGCGGTGACGGATGGGCTTATGATATCGGCTTCGGCGGCGTGGACCATGTGCTGGCAAGCGGCAAGGATGTCAATGTAATGGTATTTGATACCGAGGTATATTCCAATACGGGCGGACAGTCCTCCAAGGCTACTCCTACCGGTGCGGTTGCGCAGTTCGCTGCCGGCGGCAAGGATGTGAAGAAAAAAGACCTGGCTGCGATCGCTATGAGCTACGGCTATGTATACGTTGCACAGATCGCTATGGGCGCTGACTATGCGCAGACCGTTAAGGCCATCGCAGAGGCGGAAGCTTATCCGGGACCTTCACTGATCATCGCATATGCTCCTTGTATCAACCACGGTATCAAGGTCGGCATGAGCAAGGCTCAGACAGAGGAGAAGAGAGCGGTTGAGGCAGGTTACTGGCATCTGTTCCGTTATAATCCTGCTCTGGAAGCAGAAGGCAAGAATCCGTTCAGCCTGGACAGCAAAGCTCCTACCGGCAATTATCAGGAATTCTTAAAGGGCGAGGTTCGTTATACTTCCCTGGCTCTCAAGAATCCGGAAAGAGCGGAAGAACTGTTTGAGAGAGCAGAAGATGCCGCTAAGGATAAGTACGCACACCTGCAGAAGCTGGTTGCGCTGTATTCCAAGGAAGAGAAATAAATGATATTGAAGCGGTAACCCCTGCGGTTATCTAAGAGTAGAAAGAGCTGTCGCATCAAGCATGGTGCGCAGCTCTTTTGCTATGTAAAAAGGACAGATCTCCGATAACTGTTTGTGTTACTATACTCTGCGCCGCTATGCGCGGGAAGTTTACGCCAGCTGTGATGAGTAACCTATTTGCCCGTTTACCTCAGTCACCGGAATGTGCATGGTTTGTCAAATTCCGGCGCATATGTTATAATAGGGGCACTATAGGAGACGACAGATAATAAACAGGAGTAAGATATTATGAAAAAGATATTGCTGATTGGAACCGGTGGAACCATCGCATCCAAGCCCACGGATGCCGGCCTTACCCCCATGCTGGATACTGAGGAGATTTTAAGCTATGTGCCGGAGGTGAACGGTTTCTGTGAAGTCGATGCCGTTCAGATACTGAATCTGGACAGCACGAATATGAATCCGAAGCATTGGCTGGCTATAGCGGAGGCAGTGAGGGTTAATTATGACCGTTATGACGGTTTTGTGATCTCCCATGGCACGGATACGATGGCTTATACGGCTGCCGCTCTTTCTTATCTGATACAGAATTCCCCTAAGCCGGTAGTGATTACCGGATCGCAGAAATCAGTTTTTGTGCGGGATACGGATGCCCGCAGCAATTTGGAGGACGCCTTCTGCTATGCTTCCCAGGACCGGGCCCACGGCGTCTGTATCGTGTTTGACGGCCGGGCGATCGTGGGAACCCGAGCAAGAAAGATGCGTACCAAGAGTTATAACGCATTTTCCAGCATCGACTATCCGGAGCTGGCACTGATCAGGGATGGCCGTGTGGTACACTACATAGAGCTTGAGACCTGCAAAAGAGGCCCTGTATTTTATAACAGGCTGGATGACCGGGTATTTCCGCTGAAGCTGATACCGGGGCTTAAAGCGGATATCTTTAGCTGGCTGAAGGACTCCTACGACGCGGTGGTGGTGGAGAGCTTCGGCGTCGGCGGCATCCCCTGCTATGGGGATGAAGGTTTCATCGATGCCATCGCGGATTGGATCGCTTCCGGAAAGATCATGGTTATGACCACACAGGTGCCTCATGAGGGCAGCGATATGGAAGTTTATCAGGTTGGAAACCTGGTAAAGGAGAAATATGAGCTGATGGAAGCTTATAATATGACATTTGAATCCGTAGTCACCAAGCTGATGTGGATATTATCCCAGACACGGGATCCTGCTGCTGTGCGGGAGATGTTTTATACGCCAGTGCAGCTGGACATGATCTGATGGGAGAGCACAGCTGAATCATAATAAAAGAGTGTGCAAGTGCACAGAACATCAGCTTTGTCTGATAGAAGTATGGAGGGATGGTTATGAGAGTTGGTACGATCGGAACTGGATTTATTGTGGACCGCTTTTTAAATGCGCTTAAGCTGCTCAAATCACAGGGCGGCAGCATATCCTGCGAGGCGGTGTATTCCAGAAGCGAGCAAAATGGAAGAGCCCTTGCGGACCGCCATGGGGTTGCCAGAGTATATACGGATCTGGAAGCATTTATGGAGTCCCCGGAAATCGATTTTGTGTATGTGGCATCCCCCAACGGGCTGCATTTCATGCACAGCCGCATGGCCCTGCTGCATGGCAAGCATGTGATTTGCGAGAAATCCTTTACCTCCAACGGAAGGGAAGCCCGGGAGCTGACCTCGCTGGCGGCAGAAAAGCAGCTGTTTTTATTTGAGGCGATCATTACCCTGCATATGCCCAACTATATCTGGATTCAGGAAAATATCAATAAATTGGGCAGAATGCGGCTGTTCCAGGGAAATTTCAGCAAATATTCCACCAGGTACGACGATTATAAAGCCGGAAAAAATCCCAACATCTTTAATCCAGATTTCTCCGGAGGAGCACTGATGGATCTGAATGTCTACAATATCGAAGCCGCGCTGGGGCTCTTCGGAAAACCGGAAAGTGTACATTATTTCTGCAATAAGGCCGACAACGGCATTGATCTGTCCGGCACGGTAATATTGACTTATCCTGATTTTCTGTGTGAATGCACTGCCGCTAAAGACTGCAACGCCAATCAGTTTGTGAGCATACACGGAGAGGACGGGAGCTTTTACAGCCCTTATGCGCCCAGCTTTTTTACCGATGTACGGGCAGAAATAAACGGCAGGGACAGTGTGACGGTGAACGGTCAGCTGATGGATCAGCCCATGTATTACGAGCTGGAGTGGTTCCTGAAGCTGTTTGAGAGAGGAGATCTGGCGGAATGCCAGAGATGGTATGACATGATCCATCTGGTAATGGACGTGATGGATGAAGCGCGCCGGTCTGCCGGCATCATCTTTGCGGCGGACTGCAAGGCGCAGCAGCCGCTTTGCGGGAAGGGAGAGTTTGAAGATGGACCGAGTGAATGAGGCCGTGAGTCTGTTCGAAGAAGGATATAACTGCTGCCAGAGTGTATTTGCTGCGTTCTGCGACCGGTATGGGATGAACCGGGAGACGGCACTTAAGATATCCGCATCTTTTGGCGGCGGTATGGGGAGGATGCGCGAGGTATGCGGTACGGTTTCCGGCATGGCGCTGGTCTGTGGGCTGGAGACCGGGAGCACAGACGGCAGGGACAGCGATGCGAAAAAGCACAATTATGAAGTGATGCGGGAACTGGCGGGCCGATTTCGGGAAAATAACGGTACGATCATCTGCCGGGAACTGCTGGGACTGGACCGGGCCCCGCAGAGTGCCAGGCCGGAGGAACGCACCGTCGATTACTATAAAAAGCGTCCCTGCAAGCGCCTGGTACAGGAAGCTGCCGAGATATTGACACAGTATTTTGAAATGGAATCGGAAGAGGTGGGTAAATGAACGGCGAGCTTCATGATAAACTAAAAGAACAGTTCAGCGCTGTCATGCATTGCAATATAAAAACCGTGCGAAGGGATTCCTATCGTCTTCAGTTTCATATAATGCCCCCTTTCGGACGCCTGGAAGCCCCCTGCGGTTTCTGCCAGTTTCAAGGGCTGTATCACGTGTTTCTGTGTTATGCTCCGCTCAAAGAAAGGGAGATTTCCCATCTGTGGGAACATTGTACCAGCCGCGATCTGGTGCACTGGGCTGATGAGGGCCCGGTTCTGCTGCCGGACCAGCCATTTGACAGCCGCGGCCTGTATTCCGGTTCCGCGCTGGAAGATAAAGACATCCTGAGACTTTATTATACCGGAGAAGGCGCAGACAGCGCGCAGGATTCGCAGCATAAGCTTACCACCATATTGGCGGCGAGCCATGACGGCAGGCTGTTTGGCGGTAAGCAGCCTGTTATGGTTGAGAATCAGCTTCTTAAGGCCGCCCGGGGCTGTGCGCGCGATCCGAAGGTGTGGAAGGAAAGCGAAAGCTTTTACATGGTTATGGGAGCTTCTCTGGGTCAGAGGGGAGGCGCTGCGCTGCTCTTTAGGTCGGAGGACGGCATGGACTGGAGCTTTACAAATGAGCTGGCCCCGGAGAAGAAATTTGGCTATCAGTGGGAACATGCCGATATGTTCTGGATGGATCATAAGCGTATATTGTCGGTGTCCTGCAGAGGCGCCGGATTAGGGGAGACTCCGTGGGCATCAGCCGACCGGTCCGGATATTTTACGGTGGAAGGGGATTTAGACAGTGAGTACCGTCTGTCAGGGTTTACGGATTGGGATGAGGGTTTTGATTTCTATGCCCCGCAGACCATGTTAACCGCAGACGGCCGGAGGCTTTTGATCGCGCGCATGGGGCTGGACAGCAGGGAGTATAAAGATCCGACAGCAGCCAGGGGATGGGAGCATGCGCTCACAGTTCTGCGGGAACTGAGGGCGTCCCATGGGCACATCCTGCAGCAGCCGGCCAGAGAGCTGGATGGGTTCTGGAATGCGGCGCGCAGCGTACAGTGCTCGAAAGAGCATGTCATACCTGGCCTGGTCTTATATGAGATGGGCATAGACTCCATAAAAAATGCGGATTTTAGCCTGGTGCTGGCGGGAGACCTTAAGATCAGCTATGCCGCGGCACAGGGATTGTTTGCGGTTGAATTTACGGATTCCAGGCTCGGCGCCGGCAGAAAGAGAAAGCAGAAGCTCATCGGCCGCCTGGATTCTTTGAGGATTCTTGCAGACAGTTCCAGTTTGGAGATTTTTATAAATGAGGGGGAGACCGTGTTCAGTACGAGATTTTACCCGGCTGACCCGGTATATGAGGCAAAGGTGCGCTGCATGAGCTGCCATGTCCGGATAAAAGAAAAAAGGTGACCGGTAAAGGGACCGTCCGTGAAAGAATGACTTTCATGGACGGCCCTTTCTATTGAACAAAAACGCTCCGCTTAGGATCGCACTGCGGCGGGAAGGTATTATGTCGCCAGGGC
>OGGQ01003615.1_pt1 | contig 14170 bp, 13 predicted proteins | sample 1571191 | NCBI WGS metagenome assembly OGGQ01 (sample SAMEA2582061, study PRJEB24529) | metagenome | biome: Human gut stool | place: China | collected 2011
GGGCTGTGGATGCTATGGAATAGATTGATGATAACGGACTTGATCAGATTAATTATTTAATAACGCAAAAACGGCTGGAAGCATTTTCGGCCGTGAGCCTTAAAGAAAAGTCAACAAACAGGATTCTTCTATGATAAGAACGGGTGAGGGCATAAAAAATAAGCTTTTCACCCTTGTTTTATATGTTTGATGGCATGTCAATAACTGGCGGCTTTTCCGACTGTTTTAACCTGGACATCGTTGGATGCCTGATAGATCCGTAACTGCTCTTTTCCCGTTTGCGCTTATATCCATTCCGGAAATCATCATTGTCAGAGCGTTTGGGCTTTTTATAGCCAAGAGGTTCATCCATTTCCGCTTCCATCATTTTCCTGATAATTCAGCCGAGAAGACCTTTAAAGGCATCATAATCCGGTTCAAGCCCTGTTAACAAAAAAGTCCCTTTTCAGGGACTTTTTAATGCGGTTAACAGGGCTTGAACCTGCACTCTTTCGAACCGGATTCTAAGTCCGGCGCGTCTACCAATTCCGCCATAACCGCGCGGTATGAAAAAATAAAAGCAAGCTACTCGCTTGCTCAATTAACATAAATGTTCGAACATTCCGGATAGCGGAAAGATTATATACGGACATTCACTTGATATATCCTATTATAAAACATTCGGCAAAGCCTTTCAAGGACTTTGCCGAAATTTATATGAACCAGGAGGGATTCGAACCCCCGACCCACGGCTTAGAAGGCCGTTGCTCTATCCAACTGAGCTACTGATCCATATTTTAAAACATACAAAAAGCGGGTGAAGAGAATCGAACTCTCGTGTTCAGCTTGGAAGGCTGACGTTCTACCATTGAACTACACCCGCACTGTCAATCAACAAAAACTATTATACACATTTATTAGTTGTTTGTCAACTATTTTTTTAATTTTTTTTGTGATTTTTTTCAAACCGATTTAACAAACCTTTTTGAAATACCCACCATTTTTGCGGTGAGATTATATTACCACTTTTTATTTCACATGTCAATGTTTTTTTACAAAATCAATCTGTTCTAAAATTGATTTTAAACAGGCATAAAATCGTTGTAAAAGCCGTAATTTCTTCTTGCATTTTGGTGTTTTCTGTAATAAAATATCCGTTATTGCCAATAAAATTAAATCAACTATGGAGGCTTTATTAAATGAGACTTGATCTGACGGAAGGCAGTCCTTTTAAACTTATATTCAAATTCTCATTTCCTATATTTATAGGAAATGTATTTCAGCAGCTTTACAATATGGCCGATACGATTATCGTAGGCCACACCGTTTCCGCAGACGCTATGTCTGGAGTCGGATGCACTTCTTCTATAACATTTCTTATACTCGGTCTTGTCTGGGGACTGACATCGGGATTTTCCGTAAGAACGAGCCAGTTTTTCGGAGCAAAGGATGAAAGGGGCATCAGAAGGAGCATAGCAGTGTCATTTGAGCTGTGCATCATAATGACAATAATTCTTATGGCCATATCAGTCCCTTTTGCCGGAGCGCTTCTCCGAGCCATGAACACGCCTGAAAATTACTATGATTACGCCTATTACTACCTTGTCACCATATTCTGGGGAATAGGGGCAACCGTACTCTACAATATCGCCGCTAACACGCTGAGAGCCGTAGGAGACAGCCGTACTCCGCTTTTCTGCCTTGTTTTTTCAGCGGTGCTTAACGTCGCGCTTGATTTTATATGTATAGTATTTTTTAAAATGACATACATTGGCGCAGGCTTTGCCACTGTCATAAGCCAGTTTATTTCCGGAGCCATCTGTGTTGTGTATATGTTCAAGGCCTATCCGTCTTTAAGGCTTAAAAAATCAGACTGGAGCATAAACTGGAATATGATCTACGGACATATATGCGTCGGACTGCCGATGGCTCTGCAATATTCCATAACCGCCGTCGGATGTATATTCCAGCAGACCGCTCTCAACGGCCTTAACACCGCCATGCCCGGAGTTGTTACGGGATATACGGCCTCAAGCAGGATAGACAATATCGCCTGCCAGACCTTCAACTCCCTCGGAACCGCTTCGGCGACCTATGCCGGACAGAATTACGGAGCGCATAAATTCGGCAGGATAAAGGACGGCGTGTTCGTTTCCATGGTATTTACGTTCATATCGTGGGCGCTGGCTCTTGTATTCTGCTTCGGGCTCGGAAAGCCCCTCACGGCGCTTTTCATAGACGGCTCGACTATCGGCGATCCGGCGCTCTATAACAGCATAGTCGGATATTCGTTCAAATTCCTTATATATCAGTGCTTATTCTATCCGTTCCTCGGAATAGTCTATGTATACAGAAATACGCTCCAGGGTATCGGAAAGTCAGCCGTAACAACCATAGCCGGCGTTACCGAGCTTGCAGGAAGATCGGTTACTGCCTTCATACTTGTAAAATATATCGGCTATATGGGTGTATGCCTTTCCAATCCAATCGCATGGATGGCCGCGGATATTTTCCTGCTCACCGTCTATGCCCTTACGATGAAGAAATACGGAGGAGTGTCACAATATTCCCTTAAAAGCCTTCTGACAAGACACAGAACGCCCGCCGGACAGAACTGAGCCGTATAATCAAATAAGCCGTAAAAAGCGTAAAGGAGCCCAAACAGCGGGCTCCTTTTTGAGATTACCTATTGATCTTTATTTCACCGGCCTCTGCCTGTCGATGTTTTCTTTAAGGCAGACAGCGCGGCTTTAGTTTTAAGCGTCTTCTTATTACTTATCCGTAAATACTATCTCATATTTTTCAAGATCATATACTCCGGCAAAGAAACTCCTGAGTATGGCTTCCGCGTTGGCTCTCGCCTCGCCTAAAAGGCCGTTTCCTACGGCCTGTCTGCGAGCGTTTTCTTCCATCTCGATCATGGAATCGTTATTTTCCTCCATCGAGATCCTTCTGAAAATACTTTCGTCCTCAAGATAAAGTTTGAACGATTCCGTGTCCAGTTCGCTGTTGAGCACCTTTATCTCCGGCAGTTTGACCTCTATAACCTTGTTCGGCTCGTCAACGCTCCACTCGATCTGCTCAAAATCCAAACCTGCTCTGACAATAACGTCGTAGCTGTAAATCAGTCTGCTCTGGGTAAACGGTATCTCCACTCCGAAAAGATCTCTCGCGGCCTCCGTGTCCTCAACCATAGTGCAATACGCCGCCTGCGTAGCAAGCTCGCCCATATCCTTAAAGCCAAGTTTCGTTATTCTGCTTTCGGAGGACAAACTTTTACCAAAGTATAACCCCGCTCCAAGAGCGATAACTATGACAGCTATCAGCGCAATCAGTTTTGCCTTTACTATGCTTTTCTTTCTTTTAGCAACTTTGTTTTCGTCACCCATTAAAAATTCCCCTTTCTTATCAACACAGCAATCTCTTAAAACTGTTTGTAATTTTCACGAATTCATTGTACACCCCCCGAAAAATTTTCAACTAAAATTTTGAAATTGACTATTGACAATGAAGCTATATATTGTATAATTGTATTAAGCAGTTAATACAACAATACAATAATACAATTTTAAAACAGGGAGGAATAATATGATATGGACCTTTAAAGATGACAGGCCAATATATTCCCAGTTGGTAGACCTGATCAAGATAGGCATAGTATCAAGTGAATGGCAGCCCGGCTCAAAGCTTCCTTCCGTCAGGGACTTGGCGGAGGAGGCTGGGGTAAACCCGAACACGATGCAAAGAGCGCTATCCGATTTGGAAAGGGACGGCCTTGTGTATTCAAAAAGAACAAGCGGCAGATATATTACGGAGGACAATGATATGATCGATTCTGTAAGAAAAACCATTGCGGAGGAAAATATAAACAGCTTTTTGGACAGCATGAAAAAATTGGGATTTACTCCCGAAGAGACTCTGGAGGTATTTAAAAAAGCTGTGGAAGGGGGAAAGAGCGCATGAATGAGTATGTTCTTGAAATAAAAGGACTTAACAAAAGCTATGGCAAAAAGACCGCGCTTACGGACATAAACCTTGAGCTTGAAAGGGGCAAGATAGTCGGCCTTCTTGGGCCGAACGGAAGCGGAAAGACGACACTAATAAAGCTTATAAACGGACTTCTTACCGCCAACAGCGGCATTATCACGGTGGACGGAAATCCCATAGGGGAAAAGAGCAGACTTTCGGTTTCCTATCTTCCGGATAAGACATACCTTCCGGATTGGATGAAGGTAAAGGACGTTATGAAAATGTTCGAGGATTTTTATGAGAATTTCGACATCAAAAAGGCTGAGGATATGCTTGGCAAGCTGAACATAAACGGTGAGGAAAGGCTCAAGGCCCTTTCAAAGGGAACAAAGGAGAAGGTGCAGCTCATACTTGTGATGAGCAGGAGCGCCAAGCTTTATCTCCTTGACGAGCCTATTGGAGGAGTTGACCCGGCGGCGAGGGACTATATATTAAATACGATAATAACCACATATAATCCGGACGCCAGCGTCGTGATCTCCACCCATCTGATTTCCGACATAGAAAAAGTGCTTGACGAGGCCGTTTTTATAAATAACGGCAGCATAGTTCTTCACGATACCGTTGACAACATCAGAGAGAAGGAAGGCAAATCGGTTGACGGATATTTCAGGGAGGTATTCAAATGTTAAAGAAATTGCTGAAATACGAATTTATCGCTACGGGGAGGATATTCCTTCCGCTCTATGGGGCGCTTCTGGTTGTCGCTATCATACAGAGGCTGTTTTTAAATTTTAATATCAACCAGGTGGATAACCTGTCGCTGGGCATACTTGCCTCAAGCGTTCCGATGCTGTTTTTGATACTGCTTGTGGCGGTGTTTGTCACATCGTTTATAATGATGATACAGAGATTTTATAAAAACCTGCTTACAAGCGAGGGATATTTGATGTTCACCCTTCCCGTGAGCGTGGCAAAGCTTATATGGAGCAAGCTGATAGTCATACTTGTGTGGATGATACTGAGCGCGGTGATGGCGGTGCTCGCCTGCTGCATCCTTGTGATGAGACTGTCTGATATAGCGTCGTTCTTTACTGTGCTTAGACAGCTTTTTGTTGAAATCACAGAGATGGGATATTGGGGAATAGCCATTGAGTTCGTAGTGTTTATTCTTACGGCGGTCGTATCCACGATATTGAGCATATATCTTTCAATGGCCATAGGACAGCTTTCCGACAAGCATAAATTATTGTGCTCCGTGGGAGCGTATATAGGGCTTAACATAGTCGTAAACAACATTTTATTAGCCGCGCTGGCGGGAGTCGCGGCAAGCCCCTTCGGATACAGCCTGGCGTCGGGAGTGCTCGCCACCCTTACTCAGGTGCAGGCTCTGGGAGTTACATTCGCCGGATTTATAATTCTTTATGTCGCAATGAGCGCGGTATACTTTATTTTAACAAGATATATACTTACAAAAAAGCTGAATTTGGCATAAAATAAAAAACCGGATCGATAAAAGATCCGGTTTTTTTATAGGTCGCCGCTTAAGCTAAGTCTAAAGTTGCCTCGACAAAGCCTGCTGCGTAAGGAGCTACTGCGTACTGCTGAGCGAATAATACTACAGCTCCGTCTTCAATAAAGAAGTCATCAACTGATAACGCTTCGTCAAGATTTTCGAGAGCCTCGGGTAAGAAGTTATCGGGAGCAGCATTGATAAGCTCTGTGTAAGCTGTCTTAACGGCTGCTGTCGCGTCTTCCGCTGAAAGTCCCGTAACGTCAGCGAGGGTAAGCTTGTTTCCTGTAGCCGCGTCATATGTATATCCCGTACGAACCGTTGTGGGATGAGCTCCAAGATAATCTGAGCTTAAGTCAAAATAGAAAGAAACAACTGTGTCGCTGAGTGTTGTTACCTCATATCTTCCTGTAAGAGAAAGGGGTCTGAACTCAAATCCGTTCTCCTCCGTCTGGCTTGAAGCGTATAACTCATTGGCGGAAGCAGCGATATTTTCGGATTCCGCGCTTACGGCAGCCTCAACGCTGGCTTTAATGGCCTCGTTGATAGCGGCTTTTCCCTCGGCTGTGTAGCTGTCGTTAAGAACGGGGTATGTTACGTCTACTGTATATAAAACTGTTCCATCCTCGTCTGTTACTTCCGAAGAAATAACTCCGTCGTCAACTGACGTAATCTCAACACTGTCTGTTATTGTAACTGTCTTTGTAGCGTCGTCCCAGGCTACTTCAGCGCCGAAAGCCTCGGCAACGGCTCTTAAGGGGATCATAGTTCTGTCGTTGATGATCTCGGGAGCGACATCAAGCTCAACCGTTCCGTCGGCTGTCATAAGCTCTGTGCTTCCTACGGTGAAGTAAGCGGCGTCGGTTCCTCTTGTAGCCGTAACGCTCTGATCTTCAGCGCTCCATTCAACCTGAACGCCCATAGCCTCAAGAACTCCTCTTAAAGGAACAAGGGTTCTGTCGTTTTTGATAACGGGAGCCTGATCTTCAAAAGCAACGGTTTCGCCGTTAACAACAACCGATACTGTTTCCTCAGTTGTAGTTTCCTCAGTTGTGGTTTCCTCGGTTGTAGTCTCCTCAGTTGTGGTTTCCTCGGTTGTAGTCTCCTCGGTTGTGGTTTCCTCGGCAGCTGTGGTTTCCTCGGTAGTTGTAGTTTCCTCGGCAACTGTAGTTTCCTCGGTAGTTGTAGTTTCCTCGGCAACTGTAGTTTCCTCGGTAGCTGTAGTTTCCTCAGTCGCTGTAGTTTCCTCGGTTGCTGTGGTTCCTTCTGTCACTGTGTCCTCAGCCATAGCGGGAACAGCCATAGAAGCAGCCATAACGCATGATAATAATACTGCTGAAAATTTTTTCATTATACATATCCTCCTTCTTGTTGATATGTTAATTATACAACAAAATAAAATTTCTGCAATTAATATTTTACAAAGTTTTAACCTTTATATTAAAATTTCATTAATTTATAAGTCCTAAAATCAAGAAAAACGCCGGAGGCACCAAGAGAGAGGGCAGCATATTCAGGGTTTTGAAATCCTTTACATTGAGAATGGAAAATCCCGAGGCGGCAATGAGAAATCCTCCTATCACCGATATTTCCGACATAAGCGCGTCGCTTAAAAATCCTTGAAGAAACGAAGCGCACAGATATATGGAGCCCTGCCATATAAAAAGCACCGGGGCGGCAAAGGCCATACCTATGCCATAGGTGGAGGCGAGCACCGTTGAGGTGACAAAGTCAAGGGTGGCGTTGGTAAAAAGAAAGGTGTTGTCCCCGTAAAGCGCGCTCTGTATGGGGCCGAGAATGGACAGGGAGCCTATACAGTACATAAGTATGCCGGTGGAAAGTCCCTTAGCCAGCTCGCTCTTTCCCATTGAGGCGGCCTTTGACTTGAATTTTCCGTCTATGTCAAGTATGGCGCCGATGAGGGAACCAATGGCCAGACTTACGATAAACAGTACCGGGTACCGGCTGTTCGGCATATTGGAGGTGATTGAGTTTATGCCTATTCCGAGGGCGGCAAGCCCCATAGCGTTATACAGGGCGGACTGGTATTTCTCGTTTATTCCTTTTTTAAGGACGCTGCCAAGCACGCTCCCCGCAAGGATGGTGCAGGTGTTTACTATTGTTCCCGTCAATGTGATTCACTCCTTTAAAGCGATGATTCGTTGAGATAATAATAAACTCTCTACTAAGTAGAGAGTCAATCGCTTTTTTAAAATTCGACCGGAATCTGCAATTCCGTTACAAAACGGTCAGGGTCGCTTGTCATGCCGCTGTCGATAAGAGTTATCTCAACGGAGTCTCCTGCAACGGAAAAACGGTTTTTTTCGGCATACTCAAGCATTCTTGCGTAATACGCTCCGGAAAAACTATGGGTACCGGTAAAACGCATCACGATATAATCTCCGCCGGGTATGACAGATGAGCATTTCATATCCTCGCCGGTCTCGGTCATAACAAATATTCCGGAAAAAGAGCTGAAATCCCTTTTTATCAGATTTTCCATTGAAACACGCACGCCGACCTTTCCGAGAAAAATCCCCGGCAGGGAAGGGCATACGCTCTCAAGCTCTCTTATCGGATATTCAAGATCATCGCTGACAGGCATATCTTTTTTAAGGTAGAAAACCGGACGGTCGGATATATGCTTGATATCTATTTTATTTACGGGAGCCTCAAGGGCATAATCTATCTGTGCTATTCTTGAGCCTATCTTTTTTTCGGCCATCTCAAGCTCGGAAATAAGAGTCCTGATATTTTTTCGCTGTTCCTCAAGAAGGCTTTTCATTACGTCGGTATTTTTTGACTTGAAAAAGAAAGAGATTTTTTCAAGAGGAACTTTTAAAGCCTTAAGATACAGGATGGTATTCAGACGCTCAAACTGTTTTGTGGAATAGTATCTGTAGCCCGTGTCCGGATCGACCCATTCCGGGCGCAGAAGGCCGATCTTATCGTAATACCGCAGAGTCCTTATATTTACATTGAACAGGGAAGCGGTTTCCCCGATGGTGAAAAGATCCTTCATAGACTGTCATTTTCCTTCATTTCTGTTATACGCTCGTTATTTTTCTATTCTTGGCATGTTCCACTTATATTTTGTAGCAAGGAGCCTTATGGATATGGTTATCCCTGCTCCGGCTATCATGGAGAGCTCTCTATCCATCCCAAAAATGAACATATAGTAGTATGTGGCGCCTCCTGCCAGTGTAGCAAGGGCATATATCCTTTTCCTGAGCACGGCCGGCAGCTTCTGACAGAGCAGGTCTCGCATTATGCTTCCTCCTATGCAGGTCGTCATAGCCATAAAAATACAGAGAAAGGCGTTATCGCCGTAGCCATGCTGTATACATCTCTGCACCGCTGTGACCGCGAAAAGTCCAATGCCCACGGCGTCAAAGACGTTTACAATGGCGTCTATACGGTCTATGTTTTTATAAAATAGATTTTTGTCCATATAAGCGATGAAAAACACGACAAGCGAGGCTATGACCGCCGTTACCGTATATATTTTGTATGTGAACATTATCGGCGGAAATATGCCAAGTATTATATCCCTTATGACGCCGCCGCCGAGGGCTGTTATGACGCCGATAAAGGCTATGCCGAAAACGTCGAGCCCTGTGTCTATGGCAACGGCGGCTCCTGATACGGCGAAAGCTATTATGCCTACTATCTCCACAACCGAAACTATTGAGCTTTCCATAAAAGCATCACTCCGAAAATCATATTTTTTTACAGCTGAGCCAATTTAATCATAGTGTATGGCAAAGTATTTTGCAAGTTGAAAATTTGAAATGCATGAACTTTCCCTTGACTGATATTGATAGAAATTTCCGACCCTTTGATGGCTATATACTTTTTAAAAAATTAATGCTATCCTCCTGATAACGATATGAATTTTCCGCCGGTTTGGAAACAAAAAATTTTATGTCGCCTCAGAACGGTCAAAAAGCGCAGATGATCCGTTTGACTACGCGGCGAAAAATAATCCAGGACATATCCGCCCGGGTAAACGGACGTTTTGGACAGAATCGCCGCAGATTACGTAAACCGAAAATCAAAACAGAAAGAAGGAATCAGAGATGTTTGAGACAAAAGGCAAAAAAGCAAAGGAACTGCTTGCCTATTATCAGGCAAAGCTGGACGAGGAAGCCAGACAGGCAAAGGCCGAGGGAAGACTTGTCTGCTGGTCAGCTTCGGTAGCTCCTCCGGAAATGTGCGTGGCTATGGATATAGCGATGGTATATCCCGAAACACACGCCGCCGGTATCGGAGCGAGAAAGGGCGCGCTTGATATGATCGATGTGGCGGACAGCAAGGGCTATTCCATTGACTGCTGTTCATACGGAAGAGTAAACATCGGATATATGGAGCTGCTTAAGGAAGAGGCGGAAACAGGAGTAACGCCCGAGGCGCTTAAAAACTCACCCGCGGCAAGGGTTCCCCTGCCTGATCTCGTTATTACATGCAACAATATCTGCAACACTCTGCTTAAATGGTACGAGAATCTGGCGGTTGAGCTGGATATCCCCTGCATTGTCATTGACGTTCCGTTCAACCATACAATGCCCATCCCCGAATATGCCAAGGAATACATCGCCGACCAGTTCAGGAACGCCATATCTCAGCTTGAGGTAATCTGCGGACGTCCCTTCGATTATAAAAAATTCCTTGAGGTAAGACAGCAGACTCAGCGTTCCGTATACCAGTGGAACAGGATAGCTTCAATGGCTCACTACAAGCCTTCACCGCTTAACGGATTTGATTTGTTCAATTATATGGCTCTTATCGTATGCGCAAGAAGCAGGGACTACGCCGAGATAACATTCAAAGCCTTTGCCGACGAACTTGAGGAAAACCTTAAAAACGGAGTATACGCGTTCAAAGGCAATGAAAAGACAAGAATAACTTGGGAAGGAATAGCGGTTTGGCCCCACCTTGGACATACTTTCAAATCGCTTAAGAACCTCAATTCCATTATGACAGGCTCAGCTTACCCCGGCCTTTGGGATCTTCATTACGACGCCAATGACGAGTCGCTTCATTCAATGGCCGAGGCTTATACAAGAATATACATAAACACCTGCCTTGAAAATAAGGTAAATGTGCTTCTTGATATTGTTGAAGGCGGACAGTGCGACGGAGTCGTATACCACCTTAACAGGAGCTGTAAGCTGATGAGCTTCCTTAACGTAGAGACCGCCGAGATAGTAAAGGAAAAGACGGGCGTTCCCTATGTCAGCTTTGACGGCGACCAGACGGACCCCAGAAGTTTCTCTCCGGCGCAGTTTGACACCCGTGTCCAGGCGCTTGTCGAAATGATGGAACAGCAGATCAGTGAAAAAGCGGAGTAAGGGGGAAGAAACATGAGCAGAACAGACGAAATATTAAAACAGCTTAAGGAAATAGCCAATGATCCCAAAAAGGCTATGGACGATTATAAAAAAGAGACCGGAAAGGGAGCCATAGGAATAATGCCGCTCTATGCTCCGGAGGAACTTGTATATGCTGCCGGATATCTGCCTATGGGAATTTGGGGCGGAAGCAAGACGATTTCAAAGGCAAGAGCATATCTTCCTGCCTTTGCCTGCTCCATAATGCAGCAGGTTATGGAACTTCAGTGCTCAGGAGCCTATGACGAGCTTGACGCCGTAATATTTTCGGTTCCCTGCGACACGCTGAAGTGCCTCAGCCAGAAATGGAAAGGAACATCTCCGGTAATTACCTTTACACATCCTCAGAACAGGGGACTTGAGTCCGCCAACCGTTTCCTTGTGGAGGAATATAAGATCGTAAAGGACAAACTTGAACAGATAGCCGGACATGCGATTACAAACGCAGACATTGAAAAAGCGATTACCGTTTACAACGAAAACAGAGCGGTAATGCGCGAATTTGTTAAGACAGCCGCTGATTATCCGCAGATAATCGACCCCGTTTCAAGACACGCCGTATTCAAATCAAGAATGTTTATGGATAAGGCAAGACACACCGAGCTTGTAAAAGAGCTTATGGAAGACATAAGGAAAAACGAGATCGAGCCTTGGACAGGCAAGAAAATCATACTTACAGGAATACTTGCCGAGCCCGACGGAGTGCTTGACATATTCAAAGAAAACGGACTTGCGATCGTTGCCGACGACCTTGCTCAGGAGTCAAGACAGATAAGGGTAGACGTTCCCTCAGGAGAGGCTGCTCCCTTATACAGATTGGCTAAGGCTTGGCAGAATATGTATGGCTGTTCCGTAGCGACGGATACGAAAAAGATAAGGGGAAAAATGCTCATGGACATGGTAAAGCAGACAAAGGCCGATGCCGTGATCGTATGCATGATGAAATTCTGCGACCCCGAGGAATGGGACTATCCCGTATACTACAGACAGCTTACAGAGGCTAATATAAAGAGCCTTATGATAGAGATAGACCAGGAAGCTTCATCCTTCGAGCAGACAAGAACAAGGGTTCAGAGCTTCGTAGAAAACTGCTGATATCTTTCTTACCGGCCTAAGGCCGCGAAAGATTAATTATAGGCAGGAGTTTCAAACTCCCCATAGGCTCCTGCCTTATAAAAATTTTAACACATTCTAACTAACTGCCATTATTACCTGTAAAAGCGCCCCTGATAGGGCGCTTTTAGCGTGTCGAAAAAGTCCTTCGGGACTTTTTCGAGTTTAAATTAAGGAAATAAATCCCTATTTCTGCGGAAAGCCCTGAACTTTGTCAGGGCGCAGAAATACGGGATTTTCCTCGGCGGAAATGAATTCCGCCTGCGGAACAAACTCGGGAGGGTCTTGCCCTCAAGTACCGGAAAGATATCCGGACGCCGAAGGCGGCTTTGGCCAAAGGCCAAAGTACTGAACATACCCTTCCGCTCACAATGGATTAGTTTTTTGACAGTCTGAAAGCGCCCCTGATAGGGCGCTTTAATAATTAAACAAAACAAATATTAAAACAGATAAAACTTTTACAAACTAATATATTTCGATATTTCCTCAGACCAAATTGAAATAAGCCTTTCGAGGGAGTAGGCGGCATTAGCCGGACTTGTCGAAGGAAGTTTTACTGCCGCAATACCTGTCAGCGGATAACTGTGTTTCATATACAATTTGTGAGAAACAGCGCCGTTGCAAAAAATCGCCTTTATATCCGCAGCGGATAAAATAGGGCTTAGGTCTGTAGCGACAGCGTTTTTTATACTGCTGTCATCGGAACCGATTATATCACAGCTATCTATTGTATCCCAGAGAGCTATATGATTTTTTAAGGCGAACTCTTTTTTCTCCGGAATATTTTTAGGCTGCTGACATCCATATACTGCGCTTATGACTTTCCAAAAACGGTTCTGAGGATGTCCGTAGTAAAATTCGGCCTCCCTTGATTTTACGGATGGAAATGAGCCGAGAATTAAAATTTCGGAGCTTTTATCGTATAATGGGCCAAATGTATGGCTCAGATGAGTATATTTTTCGTTTTTCATAAACTTTTCCTTTGTGAGTAATTAATTTGATTGTTTGTGATTTTGAAATCAATTATAATGTATTTTTATCCCGATCTCAAGACCGCGGGATTATTTGCAGACTGTAGCGAAAAGCATATGTCGTTATTGCAATAATATAAATTTTAATTCTGTTTATAAAATTAAAAATATGTTATAGCGGCTATATATGATTGAAAAAATAAAGTATAATATAATTGGTAAGATTATGAAATATAAAAGATTAAAAATTCAAGACGATATATTTAGTAAATGCTGTATCATTGATTATTTAATTGGCGAATAAAGCACTTTAATTTATTATGGGGGATGCTGTATGAAAAAAATAATAATTAAAGTCAGTTTAATCATTTTTTTGTTAGGATGTATATATTATATTGGTCTTGGCTTCCTACCGAGAACAGACGTAGTAATTGCGGACTTTAATGTGTCGGAACAACAGGATAAAATGACAATTTATACTTGCGTTTTAAGTTCTGCTGGCTATACCAGAAGCGTAAAAGACGTATCAGATGACCCGGAAATGATGAAACTAAAATTCTATTCCGCCTTTGGAGGAGTCAATGGTTCTACTGGCGCCAAAAGCGTTTTTGACCTATCATTGTCGCCTGAATGTAGAGAAATATATGTTATGTTATATGATGAATATAAATTATTAATTAAGAAAAATGATACTTCAGACAAATGGGGATTTGTGTAATACAGATATATTGATGCGATAATATTTTTAGAAATATGACACAGAGAGAAAATTACATACAAAAAGCGGCTAAGACATTCATCTTAACCGCTTTTTTCAGCCGAAAACGTGACTCGAACACGCGACCTGCTGATTACGAATCAGCTGCTCTACCGACTGAGCTATTTCGGCAAAATATTTGATAAACCAATTAAAACCATAACAGGCTTAACGAATGATATTATATTATATTATTATTTCTAAGTCAAGTATTTGTTTAATAAAATATTTCTTGCCCTATCGAACAAAGTCTCACTTCAATCAAACCCTTGAGCACGCGTTCCATAGAGCAAAATTTTACATCTAATTATTTACCATTTCAATTAAACTCTCTGCATAATAACCGAATATTTTACCTCCAAACGTGACTTTTATTATTGAAAAGGTCGAAGTTTATCGAATAACCGATTATTTTTGCATTTTTCATTGATTATGTCTGAATTTATTTTAAAATGGGAAAAAAGACCATATTATTAGC
>OGGQ01003633.1_pt1 | contig 14109 bp, 15 predicted proteins | sample 1571191 | NCBI WGS metagenome assembly OGGQ01 (sample SAMEA2582061, study PRJEB24529) | metagenome | biome: Human gut stool | place: China | collected 2011
GCGGGGTGGCCTGGCTAGTATTACCCAGGCCACCTCTGTACCTTGTACCAGCGAAAAGAGGTGATTGAATGCAAAAAGACACTCGACACAGAAAATATCAGCTCACCATCAACAATCCCGGCATAGACTGGACACATGAAAAAATCAAGGCTGCCTTAAATGGTCTGAATCTAAAATATTGGTGCATGGGGGACGAGATCGGAGAGCAAGGGACGCCGCACACACACATTTATTTTGTAGCGGCGGTTTCAGCGGTTCGGTTCTCCACGGTAAAGGGGTTATTTCCTACGGCCCACATCGAAGCGGCCCAGGGAAGCAGTGAAGAAAATCGGGCCTATGTCCAGAAATCCGGAAAATGGGCAGAGAGCGAAAAAGTGGAAACTTCCATCCCCGGCACCTTTGAGGAGTGGGGGGAGCTACCCGTGGAACACCAGGGGGAGCGGACAGACTTAGCAATCCTCTACCAGCTTGTTAAGGACGGATTGAGCAATTACGAAATCATGGAAGAAAACCCGGACTATATGCTCAATTTGGAACGAATTGAGCGGGCAAGGCAAGCTGTGCGGGAGCAGCAGTACCGGAACACATTTCGTCAGCTTGAAGTGACTTACATCTGGGGCCCAACGGGGACAGGAAAAACCCGAGGCGTAATGGAGCGGTATTCCTATTCCGGGGTCTATCGGGTCACGGACTACGCCCACCCGTTTGACAGTTATGCCGGGGAGGAAGTGCTGCTCTTAGACGAGTACAGCAGTAACTTCAAAATCCGGGATTTACTTAACTATCTGGACGGCTATCCGCTCACACTCCCCGCCCGCTACTCAAATCGGGTGGCCTGCTATACTAGGGTCTATCTGATCTCTAACTTGTGCCTGTCTAAACAATACCCTGATGTGCAGTTTGAATCCCCAGCTACTTTCGCGGCTCTCTTGCGGCGAATTCATAAAGTCGTGCGCTATACTGGCCCTGGGCAGTTTGTGGAGTATGACACAGCAGAGTATATGGAAAATCCTTTTTTGAGCGGGGGTGGTCGATGGTGAACCTTACAGTTGCAGATGGGTTGGATAGAACACCCCCCAAAAATCAAATCAGCGTCCGCAGACGCCACCGCTGAAAAGATGAATTCTAAGTCCAGAACTTTGTGGAGAGGAGTAATATGAAACCAAAGATAGAGGCAAAGGACACTGCCGACATGGATTTGAAGGCGTTGGCCAGAGCTATCTATCCTGCCCTTCGTGCGTTCTACGACAGTCCGGATGGACAAGCAGAATTTGAGGCCTGGAAACAGCAGATACAAAAGAGCACAGCCAAGACATAAATGATGGCGGCCCAACCCTCCAAAGGTTGAGCCGCCTTTTTATACTTCTATTTCGTCCAGATAAAGCACAAATCCGAACCCATCCCCCAAGGGGGTCAGGTTCGGATTTGTACATTTTGGTGGAGGCGGGGGGAGTTGAACCCCCGTCCGAAAACGCATCCATGGGAACTTCTCCGGGCGCAGACGGTTATTGCGGAAGTCTTGCTCTTCCCGTTCCCCGCCCCCCAGGCAAGCCGTCACGCCCAGGGCTTGGGTAAGCTTCATACTACAAGCAAATTCAGCCATTTGATTAGAACAGGTAGGGGCGTTTTATTCAAAGTATTGACTGTATTGCGGTCAACTCAAATTCTGCTTGTGTCATCACAGAATGTATGTATTCATCCATATAAGCCCAATCAGGCTCACCATGAATGTCGACCGGAAGAAGAACCTCCATAGCGGCTGCAATTTCACGAGTAAATTTATAGGCGTAATCAAACCCATGCAGCACAGCGGACTTCTTGAACGCAGTCAGGAAAAACAGGTAGCGTTTTTCCTGCCATTTATCCGCGTAAATACCTTTGGGATACATACCCTGAACATGAGGATATCCGACAAAATCATTCGGCTGATAAAACACTGCGTCGGCAGTAGTGGTATCACTGAATGTAATAATATTGCCTTTTTCCGTGACAGGCTGGCTGCTATATCCGCCAATCCCGTTGTTATAGCTTGAATTGACAACAACGGGATTACTACCAGTATCCATTAACTGTGCATTGTTCATTTTATATGCCTTCGTCGGGTGTATATCAAACAGTTCACCAACAACAAACGGTTTCCATGCGCTTGTGTCAATTTTTTCCATTGCTGTCGCCAACTTTCTGTAGAGCAATAATCACATGTTCATTATCTGTGCTTACAGTGCTCGAATACAACGCAGAATTCAGTAATTTGTTGCCGAATTCTTTGGCATCAATACCGTTCTTGAACATTAGATAATCCATTACCGTCTTGCGGAAATCTTCTTGAAAGATTTCAAAGGGCTTCTGTGGCGTCTGATAGGACAGAAAACAGGTGGGGTCCACCCACTGACATGTGTCATCACCGGATTGCTTTACCACCACATCGACCCAGTGTGCTTCAATATTTGCCCACTTGCCATACACGTCGTGACGTCCTTTATTCTTTACAGTGGCGAGTCCATCGGATTCCATATAACAGGCAAAAAACTCCTTGTCGGCTTGCCCTACACCAGCTTCAAATATAAAAATACTTGTAGATACGCCAACGTTAAAAAACAAATCCTCCGGTAATTTGATAATCTTGCGCAATCGATGGTTCTTCAAGAGCCGCTTTATCTGTTGCTTACTTGCTTTTTCCAATTTCTTATCAGGCAAGATAAATGCACACTGTGTATGGGCTGAAACGCTATTTAGTACGTTTTCAACAATAGTCATGCAACCGTATTTGTTCTCGTACGGTGGATTCATTAAAACCTTTGTAATGGGTTTCGCTTTCATCCACTTGCATGCGGCTTCGGTGCGGGCATCCATTTGTTCCAGGTTCGTCTTACCATCTTTATGAATCAGCATATTGGCACATGCCAAAGCGTAAATCTCACGATCAAATTCGATACCGTACAGATGCTTCTCTTTAATTTTTTCTGCCGTATCAGTTTGCATACCGCCAGCCTCATGAATCATGTTCGCCATGGCTTTTACAAGAAAGCCCCCGGAACCACATGTCGCATCCAGTACATAATCGTCTTTGTTTACTTCAAGAATTTTGTACATAAAATCAGTGATATGCTCAGGAGTAAATATCTGTCCTGCCTCAGACTTCTTCTTATAACGATTGAATTCGTTAAAGAAAATGCCCATCACATCCTCGCCACGCCATTCATTTGAATTGATGCATTCAGAAATTTCAATGACCCAATCAATAAAATCATTAATTGCCTTCTGATTATCAGTTGTGTTCATCTTGATATCAGAATACGCCTCAAGCAAGATATCAATTTTGGCATTTTGTTTACGGCTTTCCTCTAACGACTTGGAAAGCACAGAATGAATTGCAGTGTGGAATATGGGATATCCCATATCTTTTAAACGTTTCAAACCAGCACCATAACGCTCAGCAACTAACGCGCACGCTGTGAAAATCATGCGGTGGTATAGATTCTTAATGCCAAACTCAAAATGCAAACAGTTATTAATCTTTGCAGTCAGTTGATAGATATACTCCTTGTCGATGCTGTTAACGGTATACAGAGACAGATAGTAGTTAAGATTCTGCAATGTATTTGGGGTTTGTACCTCCTCGTCATTCTTGAAAACGCGAATGTCCTCACCATTATATAAAATACCAACGATTTTCTCATACTGTGTCTGTATGATATGTATGTTTTTCAATAATTCGTCAACCTGTGTCTGGCCAAGAGAAATATGTGTCGCTTTAGTCTCCAGAACGAGTGCAACATCTGCTCTGTTATTGGGAAGATACCAGCCATCAGGCTTATCCGCTACACCGGGAAAGCCAAGCTGATTGAACGTTGTTAATTGTCCAACACCGGAACGAGCAATATCACAATCAGCAAGCCCAAGCAGATCCCGAGCCAAATCACGCACAACGTCTTCCGTCATGTTCTTTGTCATCTGCGTGCACACTCCTCTAACCTCTTGTACAATAGGTATAGTTGTCTTAAAATTATATAATACATATCTATATTTGTCGAGAATTATATATTATTAAATTAAAAACGGAACAATTAAAAAGCTTATAATTCTTAGCTATTGTATTAAGACAAGGGTCCTTCCTTGAAGAAAAGGTATGAAACACGAACAAGAGCCATACGAACCGCTGTGGTTCGTATGGCTCTCTTGTGGTGGAGCTCAGTGAACCAAATAAGAACTTAAGGTGCTTTTGGAACCATTTTGAATTGACAATTAACTTGACGCCAAAATTGACAGAATTGAAAGAAAGAAGCCCTTTACAAATACAATATCTTGCCATATAATTAATATAAAAATTCAATTAATTTGGCATGAAAGGATTGAGAATTATGGCAGATATGCAGCTGAAAATCACTATGGGCGATATAGAAATAAGCCTTCAAGGCGAAGGCGAACTAGTTTACCAGATTCTTAAAGAACTTCGAGAAGAAGGACTTGGTGCCTTACATAGAAGTAAAGACAATGTAAACTATGGCACTGAATTTCCGAGCGAAGACCAAACAGGCGAAGGCAGTAAAGAAATAATTGATACAGAGGCTGTTGCAGCAAAGAAAACTACAAAGCCAAAGAAAAAGGCCTCCGCTAAACAACCCCAACTTATAAAAGATTTGGACTTAAGCGGAAAAAGTGTTGGTATGAGCCTTAAGGATTTTGTATCTGAGAAGAAGCCATCAACTAATATCGAAAGAACGGCTGTATTTGTTTATTATATGCAGAACACTCTTAATATTCAAGAGATTACAATGGATCATGTCTTTTCCTGCTATAAAGATATCGGGGCAAGGCTCCCCCAAAATTTGCCTCAGAATTTAAATGATACCGCTAGCTCTAGATACGGATATATCGAAACTGATAACGGAAAATACACCATGTCTATCATAGGAATAAATCTCATTGAGCATGACTTACCCAAAAAGGAGTAAATACTTAGTTGAATACTGAACTTGAAATTTTTGTCAAAAAAATAAAAGATTTTGAGTCTTTGAGTGCTAGTGAAAAAATTCCTTATTTTGTATATTTTTTGTCCATGAATGAAGATAAGGATGTTCTTCCAGCACAGGTCAAAGATTGTTTTACTGCGCTTTCAGTCCCGGCATACTCAAATATCCCATCATATATGCGGAAAAAGTCTTCAGGCAAGGATGCCATCTTTATTCGTACGAAGCACGGTTATCATTTGTCAAGAAATGCAAAGTTTAACATAGCTTCGAATATCTCCGATATTATACTCATGCCTCCAACAAATGATTTACTCCCTGTTTCAATAGTGAAAGGTACACGAGCTTATATTGAAGAAGTAACAAATCAGATGTGCTGTTGTTACGATAGAGGATTGTTTGATGCTTGTTTTGTGATGATGCGAAAACTTCTCGAAACACTAATTATAGAATGTTTTGAGCGCCATGGGGCATCAGATGAAATCAAGGTCAATAATCAATTCCTTTTTTTAAGTGATTTGATTCCAAAATACCTGAGTAGTCCATATTGGAACGCAAGCCTTAATCTCCAGAACAACATCGGAAAAATCAAAAAATTTGGGGATTTGAGTGCTCACAATAGGCGCTTTCTAGCAAAAAAAGAGCACATTGATTCAATTAAAGCAGAGGCATCACAGGTAATACAAGAAATCATCCTTACAATAGATTATTCAAAATGGAATGAAGAACTAAAGAACAAAAAAGCTGTTTAGCGACTAATTAAGGAAAATACAAACAGCCCAAAGCATTGATAAGCACAGGTATAATGGACTACTACAACGAAAAATGACTGTTCTGTTCTTTAGACGGGGCAGTCATTTTAATGTCGTTGTTAACGATTAGAGACACCTGTGCTGGTAATGATGAATGTACACTAAAAATAGTTAGCCTACTTTAATTCCTGCTCCAAATCATTAAACTCGGGCGTATTAAAAAACTCTCCAAGGGTAATATTCAGCCCATCACAAATCATTTTAATTGTAATAATCTTGGGATTAAGGCTTTTGCCATATAGAATATTTTTAATAGACGATGGAGGCAGACCGGATATCGTTGCTAAAGCATTAATGGTTATCCCTCGTTCATTACAAAGTTGCAATATTCGATTGCGTACAGCTATCGTTGTGTTCATTGCTTACCCTCCCTTACGAAATTAGCGTAAGGGATTTTCATTGCTATTGTAGGCTATGTATGCTACTATTAGGCTATGTATAGCCTAATAGGGGGTATAAGTATGGACGGTATCCTGTCAAAAAATCGGATTCAAGGCCTATCTGCAAACATTAACTACAATTCGGCCATCCTTATCTTGGGAACACTTCCCGGCAAAATGTCTTTAAATTGCGGCAAATACTATGCTGACCCCTCCAATAAATTCTGGGATATATTATTCATAGCTTGTGGAGAAAAAATTGATAAAACAGATCAAGGGAAGGAAAAATTACTGGAGAAATATCATATTGCACTCTGGGATATATTAGCTTCTGCCGTACGCAAAACCTCCAATGATAAAGACATATCCGATGAAGTGCCGAACAATCTTCCGTTATGCTTGTCTCAATATCCGAACATAAAACTGCTCTTATTTCATAGTAACGATGCCTATAAGTATTTCAAACGTTTCTTTAAGAATACAGCTGTCCCTTATATTTGTGTGTCATCTCCTAGCGGTCAAAATAGAAAAAGCACAGAAGCAAAGGCAGAAGAATGGAGAGCAGCTTTATCTTCTGTCATTCCACAACTAAGGAATGGGCCAAGATTGGCATGGAAGGAAATTTCCTCCATGTGATATAATGCTAGTGTATTCTCCAAGAAAGGGGTATTGGTATGGAGAAAGAAAATGCGGAAAACCATATTAAACTTTCAAAAATCCGCCATTATATATCCTATTTTGAAACAGTATGTGTAGAGACGGCCTGTCGCTGGGAAGGAAGCAGGAAACTGGAAAGCGGTGCTTTTTCCATGCCGTATCCCGTCTATGAAACTCAGTTTCTAAACTTTATAGATGATGTTTCCAATAGTGACCTTATGGATTTGAATTATGGAAACACATTAGAGGAATATGGGCTTAAAATGAACCATGAGCTCACAAAGACAATTGATACTGCCGATTTAAAACTGGCAAAAGCAATTTTGACTTGCTACATTCGGCAAGAACGCTTCTGCGATGGGCTATGGGGCCGAGCAATAAAAGAGGGTATATTTCTGGCCCTGTTGAAACGGATCGAAACCCTCCTGACAACATAATTATTACGCAAAAAGACCATGCTGTCCGCTTTAGGATAGCATGGTCCTTTTTATGGCTTTTATGGACTAAAAGGTAATAAAGATATTTCCTTTAAATCCTAAAAAACCATGTGGTGTTGGTTATAAGTCAAAATAAAGCGGATTAAGCAGGTAGCTGTCGCCTTTGGGCCGCCCCCCTGTCGGCTGATAATATACCCTCTTTTTCAAATAGCCGTATTCAATGAGTAAGTCCAAAGCCGGTAGCATATCGTCTGCCCGTTTAAAACTCTTGTTTCTACACAGATGGTACAAGCCGCTTTTTGTAAATTCCTGCTTTGCCTGGCTTTCCAATCTCCGTAGTATGTATTTAGCCTCATGGAGCGTTTTATCGGCCCCCATAACAGAGTAGGCATATTGGGCGTGTTCCAAAAAATATGAAGTGATTTTGGTGGCTCGTTTCATCGTACGTTCCGATACAAGAGTTTTGTCCGGGTAAGTGCGATTTTCCACGCAATGGAGTATGCCAGCAATCCTTAGTGCAGTTCCCGCACATTTTCCACCCCAATCAGACATATCTTCTAAGTCTGTCAACAAACGGGATTCTATTTTTTCAGAGAACTCTCTATAAACAGCTAAAGCGTCACTATCCAATTTAATAATTGGAGTATCCGAATTTGGATAGGGCAAAGAGAATAAATCAAGTAGAATTTTCTCATATTGTTCGTTTAGTTCCTCTTGTATAGGAGGAGTGTCGAACGGGCGGTGTCCCATCATGGAGTTAGGCCTGCTGTATAAAAACCGCCCGGTAAGTCCCCGGCCACGAAAGGCATCGTTATTGAGCATTCCCTCAAGTACGCTTTCCTGAGCAGACAAAAGCATTGTAAGTGCGGGATTGTCAATGCACTCTGCTTCTCGGCCTTTACGGTCCACCCGGATCGAATCACCGGAATAGGCTTTCAGCACGGTGTCTATGGATACTACATTGGAAGAATATTTTCCATTGAAAATATCGAATAAACCTCCCTCCGTGGATATCACCGTTATAATGCCGTTATTATCCGCCATAAGAGAGGTTAGCGCCTCAGGGGTAATATCATCAGCAATTAGGCGCAACGGCCTTATACGGCTCTGTTCCAGCTCATAGCATTGGCGTCGTACAGTGTCCGCTTCGTCACGCTGGCCTTTCTTTTCATATTTTTCAATTTGCGCCCTCCATCTATTTAGCTGCGCTTCCTGTTCCGCAATGACTGGTTGTCTGCGCTTATTTTCCTCCATTTCGTATTTGTAAATGGACCTTGTCATTATTTTGATAATGCTGCTTTTCCGCTCGCCAGATTTTGCAATAATCAGAAAATACAGATTTAACGGTTCATAATAATTGGGCTTACCTTCAATACAGAATTTACCCTGTACAGCCGCAGCAACCAAGGCCAACGCAGCTATGGCCGGCATATCAACCGCAGTGGCGGTATTCTCTGAAACAGCCATCACATAATCGCGGAGAGCAGAGGGCAACCGTTTTACAGGAAATAAGGGCAAGCGATATTCCTCTAGCAATTCCGGCTCATTCCATTCAGGCTGACATAATTCGTTAGAGAATTTGTCAATAGCTTCTCCTACAGTTAATCCCTCTGTTGCCATCAGATAGTCAATGATACTCCCCCCAACCTCGCCACTGGAAGAAAAGCAATAAAATGTGTTGGTATCCTTGTAATAGCGGAGGTTATTTTTGTGCCCACATACTTCGCAATTTTGGAAATTGACCGTGTTTCCACTCTCAGAATATGGTCCGTTCCGTTCAATGAGATAAGAAAGAAAATCAAATGTTCGTAGTTGTGCTTCAAGTTCCGGGTTTCTTTGCAACGCCAGCGAAATGGTACTCTTTGCAGTATCCCCATCGGCAGGTTGTTCCTGCTGAGGAATTTCTAATAAGTCCCCCACTGCAATCCTTGCATTTTTACTGTGAATGACTACTTCTTTATTTGTCCCCAAAAACAGACGGTTTGCGTTGGTACAAGCCCTATCGCTCTGTGGGAAAATAGAAATCAATCGTTCCACAATCATACGCCGCACATTGGGGTCAGTAACAACATCTTCTGTGATAAATACGAGCCTGAATTTGGGACATTGACTGCTATAACTAAATGTCTGGTAGGAGATAACAGGGGTTAAGCCGTATTCCTCACAAATTGATAATGCTTGCTCCTGCGTCAACAGAGGCAGTCCTTTATCCGCATTGTCGATATCCACCATAAATACTTGCTGCTCCCGCCAATCAGCGGCCTTAGTCCCATCCAATACGGCAGGGCAAATCGTATGCCCTGTTCTGATTTTTTGCGCTAATTGCTGGACTGTCACCTCTTTTATACTGGCTTGGTCCAGGACCCTTTTGGAAATTTTACCCCATTCACGTTCTGTTGGCTTTTCATCTACCCCTCTTGGGTCTATGTGCAGCCGTATCTTTGCCATCGCTACCATCCTCCGTTTCTGTGAATTTCCGGTAGTCCTCTTGATGGGATGCAACGTAGGCGGCAATATCGCGATAGATAACATAGGCAAATATTCGAGCCTGTTCCCGGCTGATTTTAACTTCGCTATCCGCCACGTTATTTTACCACCATTCAGAAACCTCTTTACAATTCAGAATAAATCTCTTATAATAAATTCTGTAAATAAAATTTATAAAAAATTTATTCTGTATTTCGGATTATACGGTAGCACAAAAAACGTGGTTTGTCAGGAAAATCCGTTAAGCCGTTAAAATTAAAATTCTGCTGTAAAAATTTCTATAAATCGGATTGGAGGCACTATTTATGGCAAAGAAAAGCCGCACAATGGCGGACAACATAACCCCTATATGGACGCAAAGACTTCGAGCCATATTAGAAGAACGGAATATGAAGCAGTCCGAACTTGCTGAAATGAGTGGTGTTTCTGCATCTTCTATTTCCGATTGGATCGGCGGCAATATCAAACGAGAACCCAAAGTTAAGAGCCTCAAAGATATTGCAGATGCACTTGGCGTTTCAATGGACTATCTGATGGGAGCAGACGAATGTACTTCTGCTAAAAATGAAGAAATCCATAAAAAGACAGGCTTGAGTGACAAGGCAATCAAAAATCTTGTCCATCTACACCGCAAAACTAAAACCGGTGAAATCGTAGCGGCTAAGAAATTGGCGGTCTGTAATTTCCTTTTGGAGTCAATGGATAGAACAGACCTTTTTGAATTTCTTTATAACTATTTTCTGGGGGAATATTACTTTAACAATGGCCAACAGGACTTAGGCGCAACAGCAATTTACTTAAAAACGCCAAATGGGGAAGTTGCTGAACGGTTAAATTTTGCGGAGAATTATGCTCACGCTTATTTAGCTTTAGTTTTACAAGAATTATCAGTTCTCAAAAAAGTCACTGATAAAATCAGGTTGAAAAAACAAAAGGCAGACTATTTTGAATGGCTAAAAACTCCAGAAGGTATTGCCTTTGAGCGGGAGATTTGGGAACAACAAACTGATTATGAAGAAGATGAAAATGATTAAGGAGGATAGGATATGAATGTTGTTATCTATGCTCGTTTTTCTTCTCACTCCCAAACAGAGCAGTCAATCGAGGGGCAACTAAAAGAGTGTTACGCCTACGCTCAGCGCAACGACTACACCGTAGTGGGGGAATATATTGACCGGGCTCTTTCTGGAACGACAGACCACAGGCCGGAATTTCAGAGAATGATTGCAGACAGCGCAAAGAAAACCTTTCAAGGCGTTCTCGTGTATCAGCTTGACCGTTTCGCCCGCAATCGCTATGACAGTGCCACCTATAAGTCAAAACTGAAAAAGAATGGAGTCCGTGTCCTTTCTGCCCGTGAAAATATTTCGGACGATGCCAGCGGTGTGCTCATGGAGGCGGTTCTGGAGGGAATGGCTGAATATTATAGTGTGGAACTGGCACAGAAAATCAAACGAGGGATGGATATTAACGCAGAGAAGTGCCTTTCTACAGGAGGAAACCTCGCACTGGGGTTCAAAACAGAGGGGAAACGAATTGTAGTCGATCCACTGACTGCCCCAATCGTCGTTAAAATTTTTGAAATGTATGTGACCGGGTCAACAATGGCTGATATTATCCGATATCTCAACGCCAATCAAATTAAAACCTCTTATGGAAATGAGTTCAACAAAAACAGTATTAACCGCATTTTAAAAAATAAGAGGTACATCGGAATATACACCTATCGGGACAAGGAAATCCCGGACGGACTGCCCCGTATCGTAGACGACGACATATTTTGGGCGGCCCAGCGCATTATGGAGAAAAATAAAAAAGCCCCCGCACGAGCGAAGGCAAAAGTAGATTATCTTCTTACTACAAAGCTATTCTGCGGGCACTGCAAGGCTGCTATGACAGGCATCAGCGGGACAAGTAAAACAGAGCGCAAATATCACTATTATCAGTGTGTGGCCAACCGCCGAGATAAATCCTGTGATAAAAAGACAGTTAGTAAAGAATACATCGAAGATTTAGTAGTTAACAAATTACGGGACTTTCTAACTCCGGAGAATATCAGCACGATTGCCAAAGAAGTGGTTGACCTCTGCGAGAGGGAGAACAACAACGGCAACGCAAAGAGGCTTCAAAAATTGATTGCGGATAATGAGAAGGCCACAGAAAATCTGCTGAAAGCCTTGGAAAACGGACAGGCTGTTGATATTATCGCCGACCGGATTACTCAGAAGAAAAAAGAACATGACGAGTTCTCACTTCAACTGCTTCTGGAGACATCTCAGCATCCAGTTCCCAGTATGAAGGATATTCGCTTTTTCTTAAACCAGTTCCGCAAAGGGGATATCAACGATCCCAAATACCGGCAGGGGCTAGTGGAGATGCTTGTCAATAAAATCTACCTCTATGATGACAAAATGACCGTCCTGTGTAATACACAAGACGGTCACTTTGATGTTGACCTTAAGGATGTGAGTTCACTTAAGGGTCAGTTGGTGGACACAAACTGTCCAAATCCGAACCTTTTACATCATCCAGTGTAATCGTTTTTGTACCGTCCTTATAGTTAAAAGTCAAAATGATTTTATCATCATAAACATAGACCGCATTCACAAAGCAATCAATTAACCGCTTCCGCTGCTCTGGGTCTTGCATATCCGTTTGGCGGTACTTCTCCATAAAGTAAGCAATCTGCTCCCTGGACAAAACTGGGTGCTTGATTTGCTCCCTCAGAATATTCTTTTCAATTTGTGCTTTTTGTTCTTCCAGCTCCGTTAAGCGTTCCTTGGTAGAAGGAGTAATAATCCCCGCTTGAATGGCGTTGAGCATATTAGTAATGCCCATTTCAACTTCCGATTTCTTCTGTCGAAGAAGCTTTAAGTCCCGGCCCTCCTCACCCTGTATCTCCATCAGATCATCCACAAGCCGGGAAATAGTTCTATCGTTTTGCAACATGAGCATGGTATAACGAACAACAATATTCTCAATCCAGGCTTTTTTAACTGTGCGTTTGTTGCAAGTCTTTTTCCGCTTGGCGTTGACACATTTGTAATAAAAATGCTTGTCCCCGGTGTGGCTGGTTCCGCTTTCTCCTACCATCATACCACCACAATGTCCACAAAAGAGTTTGGTAGTTAAAAGATAATCGTCTCTGGCTTTTGCCCTGGCAGGAGCTCTCCGGTTCTTTTCAATGCGGGCTTGAACAGCTTCAAAAATATCATTAGGAACAATGGCCGGAACACCGTCAGGAATGACTACATCCTGGTATCTATATTCCCCGATGTACTTCCGATTTTTTAAGAGTACGCTAAAGCTATTCGGTAAGAATTGCTTGCCCCGTCTGGTGGTAATCCCTCTGCTGTTTAAGTCCCTGATAATGCCCCAGGCGGTTTCGCCTCCGGCATAGCGTTCAAAGATTTCCCGTACGATAGGCGCGGTGAGTGGGTCAAGTTTTAACCGTTGGTCATTTCCTAAAACATAACCCAAAGGAATCCCACCACCATTGTTCTTACCTTTTAGAGCGTTTTCCTTTTGGCCTCGGTGAATCTTTTCTGATAGCTCAGCACTATAATATTCCGCCATACCTTCCAACATGGATTCCAAGATAATACCCTCTGGCCCCTCGGTAATATGCTCGGTGGTAGACACTACACGAATTCCATTCTTTTTTAGAATATTTTTATAATGTGCGCTATCATAGCGGTTTCGGGCAAAGCGATCGAGTTTCCAGACTAGCACTACATCAAACAAACGCTTGGAGCTGTCCCGGATCATACGCTGAAAGTCAAGCCGCTTTTCCGTTTCCTTGGAGGCAGACAAAGCCCGGTCAATATAGGTTTCAACAATGGTCAAGCCGTTCTTTTCTGCGTACTCTGTACACTCCCGGACTTGCCCCTCAATGGATTCTTCCCGCTGGCGGTCGCTGGAAAACCTAGCGTAAATCACAGCATTCATGGTTTGTCCTCCGTCCACATCTGGAAAAGTAGGTCTTTCAATCGTTTGCTTTCGGGAGATTTTGGGTCAAAACACATTTCTATAAACTGCCTTTTGTCATTTTCCATGGCTTCCTTCGGTTTCTTGCATTCATATAATCTCCCCTCGGGCTTGTCTGTCCGACAACAGAGATAATCTAACGAAACATCAAATTTGTTTGCCCACCAGATAAGAATTTTTACAGATGGGGCGGTCTTACCTATCTCCATTTTAGCTATTGTAGTTTGATTACTTCCGCACATGATGGCAATTTCCTTTTGGGTAATTCCTGCCGCCTCTCGAAGTAGCCTCATACGGGAACCTATTTCGGTCATATATAACGCCCCTTGTATTATAGAGTAGTAGTTATTAAAGCCCCTCTCCAAGGGCTGTGCTACAC
>OGGQ01003635.1_pt1 | contig 14103 bp, 19 predicted proteins | sample 1571191 | NCBI WGS metagenome assembly OGGQ01 (sample SAMEA2582061, study PRJEB24529) | metagenome | biome: Human gut stool | place: China | collected 2011
TTCTGAGTCACTCTTTTTATTTTTTCTGTTGCACTTGTATTGTAAAGGTGCCCGCGAGAAAGTAGGCCGGGGTGCCGAGCATGGCAAGGCCATGCTCTCGCGGAGCGCCCGCATGGTGGGTGCAGGGACTGCCGTCCCGCAAAAGCCCCTCTCATAGCGGGTAGCCAGGGGCCGAAGGCCCCTGGCAAAAATCCCCCAACCCCCGGGGCTATACAAATCCGGTAAAACATGTTAAAATGAGAAGAACGGCTTCCGCCGCCGGGCGGACGTTTTTTCATCGACAACTATAACAGAAAGAAGGTTCCCAACTTGAATCTGACCAAAATACTCTTTGCCATCGGGGCGGTGATCTGCCTGCCGCTGTACGGCTTTTTGTGCATCACCGCGCTGGACCCGCAGACCGGTTTTCTGGCGGAAGGGCTGCCCGCCACCCTCTTTTATGTGGCGCTGTTTGTTTTCCCCGTACTGATGATCCTGTGCTCCTACCTGCAGAAGAAACGCCTGACCTTCTCCATCTCCAACTCGCGGGTACTGGCCGTGCTCTCCTTTGCGCTGGGCGGCGTGATGATTGCCGGCGCGGTGGTGGACGTCATCGGCATTGTGGCCGCCGTAGTTGACTACCTCTCCTATCAGTCCGGTTCGCTGCTGCTCTCGGTGCTGCTTCTTTCCTCCCTGCAGATTGTGATGGCTCTGATCAGCGGACTGGTCTTTCTGCGGCTGGGGATCAGCTACCTGCTGGAAAATATCGCCAACCGCGGCTCGATGACCTTCATCTTCCCGGTGGTGTGGGCGCTGATCACCTGCGTGGAGATGTTCCGGGACTACCCGCAGATTGCCGGCATGCCGGAGCGCACCCTGTACCTGCTGTGCCTTCTGGCCTTCACCCTGTTCCTGATGGGCCAGAGCCGCATCCTCAGCGACGTCGACTTTAAAAAGGGTGTCTGCTGGATCAACGCCTTCGGTTTCTGCGCGGCGCTGTTTGGTCTGACCATGACTGTCGGGGAGATCGTCTCCTACTCGACCATGACCCTGCCGCTCTTCGACGCCATCCTGACCTTCGTGATGTCGCTGTACTGCCTGTCCTTCTCGTTTAATACAGGAAGCAAATCGCGGTAAATGAAGAGGGGGCCTTTCCCGGCCCTCTTTTTTTGCGCATAAAACAAGAGGGAGAGCGGTTATCGCTCTCCCTCTTGTTTAAAAAAACATAGGAACTGCCTTTTCCAGCTATCCTAAAAATAGCGGTCGCCTGTTTTACCCTTCGGTCGCCACATCAACCTGCTCGAACAGTTTTCGATATTCCTCGGCAGAAATCCTTTTCTTCGGCAACCACATAGAATAGAGCTTGTCCAGCGCTTCGCTTTCTCCCAGCAAGGACTTGACCGTGTGGTAGGCGTACGCATTTGCATCCAGCTCATAAGGGAGGTTCAAATAAACATCGCTAAAATATTCCTCACCGCCGGGCAAAACACACTCCTTCCATTCCTTGTCGCACAGCTTGAAGCAGGTTCCGTTGTAGAGAATGACGTAGGGCAAACTTTCCACGACAGCCTGTTCAAACTGTTGCGGGTGAAGATACTGTTGGGCGTGGCGCAACTCGTGGCAAAGATAAAACAGCACCTCATATTCGGGCGCATCGTCAAGCATCGGTAGATTGAAAAACAAGGTATTGCTGGTCACATCGTAGGTTCCATAGGCGGTTTCATATCCGTCGGGCATCTCAAACGAAAGCGTAACCTCCAACCGATTCTGCCTGCAAAAATCATCGAAAAGTTTTTGAGCATCCATCTAAAAATTCCTCTGTCTTCGTGATTTATGAATCTTATTTAAGAGCATAAAAAACGAGGAGCATTTGCTGCTCCTCGTTTTTTCTATGTCTTTGCTTACTTCTTAATCAGCTCGCCAACGGTAGCTGCGGTGCAGCCGGCAGCGTTGGACTCGTCGGTGTCGACGTGCATGGTGGCGTCGCAGCCTTCGCCTACACGGACCTCAACGTCGTCAAAGATCAGGCTTCTGTTCTCAGAGTTGATCTTGACCTGGATAACCTCGCCGTGGCTTACGCCAGCCTTTTCGGCCTCAGCGGCGCTGATGTGCAGGTGACGTTTTGCAACGATGACGCCTTCAGCAATCTCTACTTCACCGGCAGGGCCGACCAGCTTGCAGGGTGCGCTGCCCTTCAGGTCGCCGGACAGTCTGACCGGAGCGTTCAGGCCGAGGCTTCTGGCATCGGTGGCAGAAAGCTCTACCTGGGTCTGGGAACGGAATGGGCCAAGGATGCTGACATTTGGCTGGCTCTTCTTCGGGCCAACGACGGTGACCTTCTCGTTGCTGGCAAACTGGCCTTTGATGGACAGTTCTTTCTTAACGGTCAGCTGTGCGTCTGGGCCAAACAGGGTGGCAAAGTCCTCAGCGGTCAGGTGTACGTGTCTTGCGGAAGTTTCTACTGGAAATGTGTAGCTCATATTGACATCCTCCTAAAACAATCTAATCAAACGGAACATTCCTTGGAAAATCCCGTTCTCTTTCTTATCTTATGATAGTATGAACCGGTCGATTTTTCAAGTATCGTTAAAATAATAACAAACTTTCCTCCCGCCAGAAAGTGTGCTATAATACTCTCCAGAAAAGGATTGCAGAAACCAAAAGGAGGAAACCTATGGAAAACAGCATGCAGCAGCTTCGCCAGCAGTGCCTGAGCTGTGAAAATTGCCCGCTGGCCAAAACCCGCCACAACGTGGTGTTTGGCGTGGGCGTGGAAAACGCGGAGGTCGTCTTTATCGGCGAGGGCCCGGGCGAAAACGAGGACCTGCAGGGCGAGCCGTTTGTCGGCAAGGGCGGCGCCCTGCTGGACAAATATCTGACCGCCATCGACCTGTCCCGAGACAAAAACATCTACATCACCAACATGGTCAAGTGCCGCCCGCCGCAGAACCGCGACCCCAAGCCGGAGGAGATCGCCAACTGCATCGGCTACCTGACAAAGCAGCTGGAGTTTTTAAAGCCGAAGATCGTCGTCTGCCTCGGACGCATCGCCGCAGGCGCACTGATTGAAAAGGGCTTTAAGGTCACCAAGCAGCACGGACAGTGGTTCCAGAAGGACGGCGTGTGGATGATGGGCACCTACCACCCGGCGGCGCTGCTGCGCAACCCCACCAACAAGCCGGACAGCTTTGAGGACATGCTGGCGCTGCAGGCCAAAATCCGCGAGGTCTGCGAGCACACCTACGACGGCACCGAGCTGTAAAATGGGCGGGAGTAGACAAAAGTCTCCTCCCGCTTTTTGAATCTCCCGCACTGCACAAACGGCAGGAAAGCTTTTCGCTTCCCTGCCGTTTGTTTTTTTATTCGACGGTGAACGAGCTGATCACCGAGCCGTCCTCGATGGCCTTGAGGGTGAAGGTGCTGCCCTCCAGCACCAGATAGCTGTTGCGGCTGCCCGCCTTCGGGATGGAGACCGAGCCGGGATTGATGTAGTAGTAGCCGTCCTCAAACTGCTGCGCCGCCGGGATGTGGGTGTGGCCGTGCAGCAGGATGTCCCCCTTCTGGAAAGGCGGGTGATTGTCCATATTGTAGACGTGGCCGTGGGTGGCCCAGACCATGTGGCCGTTGAGCCACAGCGCGGCGTAGTCGGCCATGATGGGGAACTGCAGCACCATCTGGTCCACCTCGCAGTCACAGTTGCCCCGGATGCACAGCAGCTGCTCGCGCATGTTGTTGAGCATCTCGATCACCCGCTTGGGCGCGTAGTCCCTGGGCAGGTCGTTGCGCGGGCCGTGGTAGAGGATGTCGCCGAGCAGCAGCAGCTTGCCGGCCTTCTCCTCCCAGTAACGCTCAATCATCTTTTCACACCAGTATGCCGAACCGTGCAGGTCCGATGCGATCATCCATTTCATCTTGTGTCCTCCTTATTGTTTTACGCTGGCTGCTCTTTGCGCAGCTGCTCGATGCCGTTTCCGATCTGCTCGCGCAGCTGCTCCGGCAGGGCGCGGATCTCCTCGCGGCTCATCCCCTCGGTGGAGATGGCTGGCAGGATGCGGATCTTGACCTTTGCCGGATGAATGCACAGGCTGCCCTTTTTCATCAGCTTGTAGCTGCCGTCGATGCACACCGGCACCACCGGTACATGGGCACGGGTGGCCACCCGGATGGCTCCGGCCTTAAATTCGCCCAGCTCCCCGCCGCTGTTGCGGGTTCCCTCCGGGAAGATGGTGACCGAATAGCCCTTGCCCAGCAGCTCCTGGGCGGTTTTCAGGCTCTCCATTGATTTCCGCGGGTCCTCCCGGTCCAGAAAAACGCAGCGCAGCTGTTCCATCCATCCGCGGATCATCGGGAGCTTCATGATCTCCTTTTTTGCCACGATGGGGTTGGGCTTGTCCAGCTGGGTAAGCATCAGGGGGATGTCAAAGTATCCCTGATGATTTGCCACAAAGACCACCGGCCCCTCGGGGATGTTCTCCCTCCCGGTTGTGGTAATCTCCGCCCCGGCCAGGCGCAGCAGACGGCCGGCCCAGTTCTGCACATGCTTGCGGACAAGCCGGTCGTGCCGCTCGGTTTCTCCCCTTTTTTCCATGCGGCACACCCGCCAGTACTCCGGCAGCACCACAATCAGATACAGCCAAAAATACAAAAACCAGATGATGGTTCTCATCTTTTCTATCTCCTCTCTCTTTCCTTTCTGAAATCTCTGTTGGTATTGTACAATAACCCCGCCTCTTTGTAAAGATGAGTTTTGCTTTTTTGCCTCGGTCCAGCGTGTTGAATTTCCCCGACCGGAGTGGTAAAATAGGCTTACTATTGAGCGTCATTTTTCTTTTTTGAACCAACAGCCACACAACACCTGTCCATAATGGAGGTATCCACGATGAAATTTTCCGAATTTCCCTATCAGCGCCCGGACTATGAGCAGCTGATGTCCCGCATCTCCGAGCTAACCCGGCAGTTCCAGTCCGCACAGACCGCCGGCGAACAGCTGGCTATCCTCAAGCAGCTCGAGCAGCTGCGCATCGAGCTGCGCACCAGCGTCCAGATTGCCACCATCCGCTACACCGTCGACACCCGCGACGCCTTCTACAGCACCGAGGAGGAATACAACGAGCAGATGGCGCCGGTGGTGGACGAAAAGCTGCAGGAATTTAACAAGGCGCTTGTCGCCTCCCCCTTCCGCAAGGAGCTGGAGGCCGAATACGGCAGCCTGCTGTTCCGGAATATAGAGCTTGCGCTCAAGGCCTTCTCGCCCGCCCTCATCCCCCTGATTCAGCAGGAAAACCTGCTGGTGCAGCAGTACCAGAAGCTGTGCGCCAGCGCAAAGATCGAGTTTGACGGCAAGGTGTGCAACCTCTCCCAGCTCGGCCCCTACCAGCAGAGCCCCGACCGCGCAGTCCGCAAGGCGGCGGCGCAGGCCTACGGTAAGTTTTTCGACGACCACCAGCAGGAGCTGGACGAGCTGTTTGACAAGCTGGTCAAAAACCGCACCGAGCAGGCCCACACCTTAGGGCTCTCCAACTATGTCGAGATGGCCTACCTGCTGCAGACACGCAACTGCTATGGCCCCAAGGAGGTCGCCAACTTCCGCCGCCAGGTGGTCGAGGAGATTGTGCCGGTCAACAACGAGATCAAGGCCCGCCAGGCCGAGCGCATCGGCGTCGAAGGGATGCAGGTCTACGACAACACCTACTTCTTCCCGGACGGCAATCCCCTGCCGCACGGCACTCCGGACGAGCTGATGCAGGCCGGCAAGCAGATGTACACCGAGATGTCGCCCGAGACTGCCGAGTTTATCCGGGTGATGTTCGACCACGACCTGTTCGACGTCCTCTCCAAGGAGGGCAAGGCGATGGGCGGCTACTGCACCAGCCTGCCGCTTTACCATGTCCCCTTCATCTTTGCCAACTGGAACGGCACCGCAGGCGACGTCGACGTGCTGACCCACGAGGCGGGCCACGCCTTCGCCGACTTTATGGCGGACAAATGCATCCCGCACCTCGACCTGCGCGACCCGACGATGGAGGTCTGCGAGAGCCACTCGATGTCGATGGAATTTTTGACTGCGCCGTGGCACCACCTGTTCTTCCGGGAGGACACCGACAAATACGAGCTGTTCCACGCCGAAAGCGCGATGACCTTCATCCCCTACGGCTGCCAGGTCGACCACTTCCAGGAGAGCGTCTACCTGCATCCGGAGTGGACCCCCGCCGAGCGCAACGCCGAGTGGAACCGGCTGGAAAAGCTCTACCGCCCACATCTGGACAACCGCGAGGTCAACTTCTACAACCGCGGAGCCGGCTGGCAGCGGCAGCTGCACATCTTCGAGTGCCCGTTCTACTACATCGATTACAGCCTGGCGCAGATGATCTCGCTGCAGTTCTGGGCGCTCTCGATGCGCGACCACAAGGCCGCCTGGGACAAGTATCTGGCCTTTGTCAAGCAGGGCGGCACCAAGACCTTTGTGGACATCGTCAAATCCTCCGGGCTGCAGTGCCCGCTGGAGGACGGCGGACTGACCTCCACCGTGGCGGATGTGCGCGCGTGGCTGCAGGCCCACCAGCTGTAAGAGGGACAAGGAGGATTCTCTATGGCAAAATTGGAGCAAACCTTTTACGGTGACTTTGACGATCTGTTAAACCGCATCGAGGAGGGCATCCAGCGCGGCAGTTCCTCGGCTTCGCTGGAGGACAGCAGTGACTTTTATGCCGGGGATTCCCGGTGCAGCGTGCGCGTCTTTGAGCGCTACAGCTGGTCGGGCGGCAACCGCGTGAGCATGAATGTCACCCTCTTCCAGGCGGGCAATGGCCCCATCCAGCTCTCCGCCATCACCTCCGGCGGCAGCCAGGCGATGTTTTTTAAGGTGAACACCCTCGGGGAGGAATCCTTTTTGGACAAGCTGCGGGAGCTGTTGTAGCGCGATTTACACCACTTTAGTATACTAAATTTACATTCTGTTCATGATATCGGCTGTGTTTTCAGGTAAAATTACTAATAGAGTTAGCTAATTGCACGGGAGGAACTATGGATTATCATCTTCTTGCTGAAGAGCTCATCGAGCTGCACCGCCGTCTGCTTTCGTTTCCGGTCAACCGGATGCTGGCGGACCTGGCGAAGGGTGAGCTGTTTGTCTTAAATTATTTGATGGTACATCAAGACCCGGTGCACCCCAAGGAGCTGAGCCAGCAGATGATGGTCAGCACCGCCCGCGTGGCCGCCCTGCTCAACCGCATGGAGGAGGAGGGCCTGATTGTCCGCCTGCCGGACAGCAGGGATAACCGGCAGACCATCATCACCCCCACCCAGTTCGGAATCCAGTTTGTCCAGGAACACCGCACCGGACTGGTGGATGTCATGGCAAAAGCCTTAGAACTTTTGGGTCCGGAGGACGCGCAGAACTACCTGCGCATCCAGAAAAAGATTCTGCAAAATCTGACGCCCCCTGTATAGCACGGGCCTATTTTACACACGTCCATCCTTGGGTATTCACCTTCCCGTTACCGGCAATTCTATTTTTTAAAGACGAAAGGGAGGCCTGATTACACAACATGAACGAAAAACTAAAAGAAAAAATTCACGAATCCCTCTCCAGCGTGCTGCCCATCACGCTCATCGTGCTCATTTTAAGCGTCGTGCTGGTGCCGCTGGAGATCGGAACCGTCGCTCTTTTTTTGATGGGCGCGGTCCTGCTGATTGTCGGCATGGGCTTTTTCCAGCTGGGCGCCGAAATCTCCATGACCCCGCTGGGACAGGGTGTCGGCTCCAGAATCTTTAAAAACAACAGCGTCGTCATCATCATCGCCATCTGCTTTCTGATGGGCGCAGTCATCACCATCTCGGAGCCGGACCTGCAGGTTCTGGCCAATCAGGTCGCCTCCATCCCCAACGAGGTGCTGATCTGGACGGTGGCGCTGGGCGTCGGCATCTTCACCGCCATCGCGGTGGTGCGCATCCTGTTCCACATCAGCCTTGCCAAGATGCTGACCGTCTTTTACATCCTGCTGTTTTTACTCTCCTTTTTCACCCCGTCGGACTTTGTTGCCGTCGCGTTTGACTCGGGCGGCGTCACCACCGGCCCGATGACCGTCCCCTTCATCCTGGCGTTGGGTGTCGGTCTTTCCGCCGCCCGCAGCGACAAGGACAGCGCCAACGACAGCTTCGGCTTTGTCGCGCTGTGCAGCGTCGGCCCCATCCTGATGGTGCTGCTGCTGGGCATCTTCTACCACCCTTCCGAGGCAATCTACACCACGGTGGAGGTCCCCACCATCCAGACCTCCTACGATGTGGTGCATCAATTCCTGGTGGCCATCCCGCAGTATGCCCATGAGGTGCTGGTCAGCATGCTTCCCGTCATCGGCGTGTTTGTGATCTTCCAGCTGCTCACCCGCAACTACCGCAAGCGGCAGGTTCTGCGTATGAGCATCGGTTTTCTGTATACATACGTCGGTCTGGTTCTGTTCCTCACCGGCGTCAACATCGGCTTTGCCCCGGTGGGCAGCCTGTTTGGCAGCGGCTTGGCAGAGAGCAGCTTTCGGTGGCTGCTGGTCCCCATCGGCATCGTGATCGGTTACTACATCGTCAAGGCCGAGCCCGCCGTCCAGGTGCTCAACGAGCAGGTCGAGGAGATCACCGGCGGCACCGTCTCCCACAAAATGATGAACGCCGCGCTCTCGATCGGCGTTGCCTGTGCGGTCGCGCTGGCGATGGTGCGCGTCCTGACAGGCTTAAACATCTACTGGATCATCATTCCTGGCTATATCATCTCGCTGATCTTCAGCCACTTTGTGCCGCCGGTCTTTGTCGGCATCGCCTTTGACTCGGGCGGCGTTGCCAGCGGCCCGATGACCTCCACCTTCCTGTTGCCGCTGGCCATCGGCGCCTGCACCGCCATCGGCGGAAATGTTGTCACCGACGCCTTCGGCATCGTGGCGCTGGTCGCGCTGGCGCCGCTGATCGCCATCCAGATTATGGGCCTGATCTATGCCCACAAAGCCAAATCGGTTCCGCAGCCCTCTCAGCAGCTGTCGGACGATACCGTCGTCGAATTGGAGGAGGAATAAACTATGTCTGAACAGCCAAAGCTGTCCGTCTTACAGCGCGTCCTGCTCACCATCACCCGCGAGGAGGACGAAGAAAAACTGCTGGAAATCTACGATTCCATGCACCTTCCCATCTGTTTTCAGGGACGCGGACAGGGAACCGCTCCCTCTGAACTTTTAGATATTTTCGGCTTGCGGGGCACCGGCCGTCTGCTGACTGCCTGCATCCTGCCAAAATTCATGGTGCCTTCCGCTCTGGAGGCGCTGCACCAGAAGCTCTCGTTCCGGCAGCGGGGCGGCGGCATCGCCATCACCGTCCCAGTCAGCGGCATGCAGAGCCACGTGATGCAGATGCTCAACGAGGAGGCCCGCAACGCAATTCAGCAGCAAGAGAAAGGAGATGAGGCCCAAATGAAGGAAAAATCGGAATTCTCCCTGATCTGGGTTTCGGTAGCCAGCGGCTACAGCGACGACGTGGTCGATGCTGCGCGCGCTGCCGGCGCGCGCGGCGGCACAGTGATGAAGGGCCGCCGCAGAAACTCCGAGCACGCAAGCCAGTACTTTGGCATTTCGCTGCAGGAGGAGCAGGAATTTGTGATGATCGTGGTCCCGCGCGAGAAAAAGTGCGAGATCATGTCTGCCATCACCACCTCCTGCGGACTGAAAACCCCGGCGCACGGCATGGTAATCTCCCTGCCGGTGGACGACGTCATGGGTCTGGAACAGTAAAAGAGAAAAGCAACAACGGCGCCTGCCTCCTTCCCTTTTCGGGAGTAGCAGACGCCGTTTTTCTTTGCTCCTCTATGGCCTTACAGGTCCTGGATGTTCATCTTCTCCATCTCGCTTTTCTTTTTGCGGCTGTGGCGCACTGCAAAGAAGATCGCCAGCAGGATCAGTGTCATGATGTTGCCTATCAGCAGGGTCATCACCATCGTCCCAATCACCTGCCAGATGCCGCCGTAGGACGCTACACTCAGCACCGGAATCAGCGAAAGAAGAAAGCTGAGCACCGGCAGCACCAGTCCCGGAATGGGCGAGCGGGTGCGAGCCAGAAACACCTCCAGCACCACCGGCAGCACCCAGAGAAAAAACAGCACAATCAATAATGTTCTAGAAGCAACCGCCATCCTCACTTCTCCTCCTTTGCTTTTTTGTAGGCATGGATCAAGATTTTTGCCGTGTCAAAATCCAGCTTGTCGTTGACCGCCAGACGCTTGACGAGCGCGACGTAGGGGTCCTCCTCCTGGCTTTCGCCCAGCTGGATCTTTTGAATCAGCCGGTCCAGCCGCAGGCGCACCGTCGGATAGGTCACCCCATATTGGGAGGCGATCTCCTTGAGCGAGCCCGACGCCAGCAGAAACTTTTTGATGAACACCACGTCCTCGTCCTCCAGATTGGCCATCCATTCCGGTACGACCTCAATCATTCCTTTTCCCCCTTTTCTGTTTTTTTTATTATACTCTTTCATTTTCTTAAAGTCAATATTTATTTTTATTAAAATTAAAAAATAATTATATTTTAATTTATAGGATTCTCTCTGTAGGAAAACAAAAAAGCGCCGCAGATGCGGCGCTTTTTTTCGGTCAGCTTCTTAGCAAACGCTGTCCCAATATTCCTTCATCACCTTGTACCGCTGCCAGCGGTCGGTTTCCTGCTGGATGTCGCTCTCGCTGGCGCCCTGATAGAGCAGGATATCTTTGAGCACGCCGTTTAGATCGGCTGCGTCCTCCTGCGTGAGCTCGGCCGGCTCCTCCTCCCACTCGTACTGCGGCAGCACAAAGCCGGTGTTGCGCTCGACGGTGACATAAAAGACCGCCCGCGTCCCCTGCGGGGCGGTGCGCACAAAGCGGTACTGCGCGTAGTCGGACTGCAGCGTCTGGCTGTCGTACTGCGCCAGCAGCTCGTCCAGCAGGGCAGTCACCTCCTCGGAGGCGTCCGGCGTATAGCCGCACAGGGCCGCCAGCTGACCCACCACCTCGGGATAAAAGAGGTTGAGCAGCTGCTGGCGGGCGTTGTAGAGCAGGTAATCGACCGGCTCGATGGCGGCGGCGCCATATTGATCTTGCAGATAAACCTCCAGCTCCTGCACAGTGTGGAAGGGAATCGGTTGTTGCATAAAAAATCTCCTTTAGATATGGAAGGTCATGCCGAGAAAATCGGCCTTGCGGTCGCGGCGGTTCTCATAAAACTCCTTGCGCAGCGTCACCATGCTCATCGTGTCGTAGCCCAGACGGTGGTAGAGCCGCAGCGCGTCCTCGTTGCGGGTGACCACCTGCAGCACCATCGCCTCGACGCCCGGCTCCTCTTTAGCCTTCTGCTCGGCCAGGGCGATGGCGCGGGTGGCGATCCCCTGCCCGCGGCGCTCCTTGTCCACAAAGATGTCCGCCAGCTCCATCACAATCGGGCCGGCGCGGTAGAGGTGGACAAAGCCCACATCCTGCCCATCCTGCAGAATCACATACAGCCGGTGATCCTCTGCGGTCCAGCGGCGCAGGTCGTCCAGCACGGGGCTTTCTTCCCCAGACTCAGTCTGCTCCGCTTCATCTTCTCTGCCGACCAGGCCGCTGTGGAACCCCCAGAACGCCTCGATGCGGCGCAGGGTGGCGGCAAAATACTGCTCGGTGTATAAAATCAGTTCGGTCATCGTCAAATTCCTTTCCTGTTGGTCGGTGGGTGTTCGGATTTTGGGATGATTTAACCGGTGCTTTTGTTCTCACGCTTTCTTTTTTCCGTCGGGGTGGGTGGCCTACCCCTTGATGATACCACATTCCCGCCCAAAAGAAAAGCTACTCGTCAAAATAAAACAGCTCCTCAAACTTCTTGTCCAGCGCGATGCACAGGATCAGGGCGAGCTTGGCGGTGGGGTTAAACTGCCCGGTCTCGATCGAGCTGATGGTGTTGCGGGAAACGCCCACCATCTCGGCCAGCTGCCCCTGCGAGAGATGCTTTTCGGCGCGGGCAGCTTTCAGGCGGTTTCTTAAAATCAGTTTCTCGTCCATCGTCTATCCTTTCCAGATATATCCAACCAGATTGAGCAGCGCTGCGACCGTGTACCCAATCGCTGTGATCAGCCGCATTTTCCCCCGCAGCAGTGCAAACTGATAAAACTGCGCCACCGCCAGATAACCAAAATACATGGCGCCGATATCAAACAGCGACTCATCCTTCCAAAACAGGCGAATCACCAGCAGCAGAAGGAAGATCACCGTCATGCCGATCATCCCCACCATCGTCGACTGGGCAGAGATCACCTTGTCCCGCTCGTCCTGGACGTGATTTTCCAGGCGGCTCCTGCGCAAAATTTCTTCCTTGTTCATCCTCTTTCCCCCCCTACCGCAGCACCGTGATGACATAGCAGACGGCAAACAGCACCGCCGCGACCAGGCCTAAAATGGCGGCGATCAGCCGGCTGCGCTCGTGGGTGACTTTGTACATTCCGTATTCCTCAAAGCTCAGATACGCCCAGAACACCGCCAGCAGCTGATCGTTGTCCTGACCGTTTGCCCAGTTGAAAACTGACAGCGCGATGAACATCAGGCTCATCGCCCCGACGCCCCAGCGCCGGCCTCGGCTTGCGATGTACTCGGTGCCTTCGTCCTTCTTTTCGTTTCTGCTCTTTGCCAATATTTCTTCCTTTGTCATATCCGTTCCCTCCTGTCAAGAACGCGGGTTGCCGATTGCAAATGACAAGTATACTTGGTATCTTCATGATAGCACTGCCAAGTGTACTTGTCAATAGGTTTTGCAAAGTTTTGTTGGCAGAATTTTTTTCATCGCTAGTGGTATCTGTGAAAGAAAATTTTCATCCCTCCCGCCTTAATGAAACTTTATTTACATTTTACCTTGCTGTGCGGGAAGTTCTTACATAGTCTTTGCTATAATAAAGGTGAAGGAAAAAATCAATCTTCAGGAGGATAAAAAAATGGCTACTACAATCAAAAAACAATACGCCTCCCAGTCGCAGAAGCTGATGGTCTTTGTGCTGACCATGTCTTTGTACGGACTGGCGACCCTGTTCACCGAACTGATTCCAAAATTTCAGGTAGGCATCGTTGAATTTTCTGTTGAATATTTTCTGTTCATCCCGCTGACCCTGGCGATGCTGTTCGACCCGCTCTCCGCCGCCCTGGGCGCCGCCACCGGCGAGCTTGTCTTCAGCGAGATCATGCTGGGCCAGTTTGGCGGTCTGGGCGAGCTGGAAAAATTTATCACCGTCACCATCGGCGTCTATATCGCCGGCCGCATGGTCAAGGACCCGACCAACCGCAAGATGGTCGGCATCGCCGCCATCACCGGCACCGCAGCCCAGCTGCTGATGGGCACCATCGTGGACATCTGCAAGGTGCAGTTTGCCGTCGAGGACTTTGAGGCGGTCGCCGGCCTGCCGGAGAGCGTCTTCGCCACCGAAGGCTTCGCCTTCTTAAACGACCTGTGCTTCTCGGGCATTCTGTTCTGCCTGCTGCCCACCCTGTATCTGGTTCCCAAGCTTTACGGCAAGATCGAGCCGCTGCTGGGCATGCAGCCGCGCACCGCGCAATCCGCTGTCAGCGGCCTGAGCAGCAAAGCGCTGGTCATCTGCGGCATCGGCTTTGTCTGCGCGGTCGTCGCAGAGCTTGCCGCCACTGCCGGCATGTCTCTGATTGAGTGGGAAGCCGACTGGGCCGAAAGCGGCACCGCAGTCGCCGTCGGTATGGTGGTTGCAGCCGTCGTCGCCATCGCTGTCATTGCCTACATGAAAAAGGCGAGTGAAAGGAAAGTGGCATAATGATGAACGCGGTTGAGATTGCACACCTGACCTTCACCTATCCGGGTGCATCTCAGCCCACCCTGCGGGACATTTCCCTTCAGATTCAAAAAGGGGACTTCCTTGCAATCGTTGGCAACAACGGCTGCGGGAAGTCCACTTTGTGTAAGGTCCTCAACGGCCTGATCCCCCACTTCATCGCCGGGGAATTTGAGGGAAGCGTCACCGTGGAGGGGCTGAACACGCTGGAAACCGATATCGGCGAACTGGCAAAAAAGGTCGGGTATGTCTACCAGGATTTTGAAAATCAGATCGTCCGCCCCACCGTGCTGGACGACGCCT
>OGGQ01003640.1_pt1 | contig 14084 bp, 14 predicted proteins | sample 1571191 | NCBI WGS metagenome assembly OGGQ01 (sample SAMEA2582061, study PRJEB24529) | metagenome | biome: Human gut stool | place: China | collected 2011
GGAAAAGCCAGTATCATATCCCACTGCCCCTCTATCCTGTGCTTTTTTCCATCCATTGTCTCTATCTCGCAATGCCCGTTCAACAGCGGAAGCACGTCTCCCATGACATGCCATTCCGGATGTCCGCCGCTGCACGGCTCTATGTCGCAGCTGTAAGCCTCGTGCCCTTTCTCCCTGAACGCCTTGCATACTCTTTGTGATTCCTCACAAGCTACCAATATCTTCATTCTCTTCTATCTCCACTTCCACGTGCGGATGTTGTGCATCTACCAAAAATTCATCGCTCCAACTATCTATCTCTTTCCACCCATCGTTTTGAATCACCTTTTCTTTGACAAGTGAATCTTGGATAAACTTTTTGGCAAAAGCGATATTGTCCTTGTCTCTTCTTCTGTTCTTCTCTACCCATAGATACCGTATTGTAACAGGCCGCTGAAACCGAACCTTCCCTTTCCATTGCGCACGAATACACATCCGTATATCCCGCTCGCACTGCCGTTTCATCCCCGCTGCTGCGTGTTTATTGCTTCTCTCTGCCCCGATATACTCATTCAGTCCAGGCATTCTCGGTAGGATCAATTTCATCCAATAACCCTCTCAAAGATCATGTCAAACAATTCTTTTTTGCTCTTTTGACCGTTCCAATAATCAAAGGCAATTTTTCTTTCCGCTTCCGTAAGATCTCTACCTCCGTGTGTTCTCTGTAACAACATCGTCACACGCCGCCTATCTTTCTCCCACTCAACTTGTTTTGTCATTATTCTCTCTCCCTTCCTCATCCACCTCCAGGATCACACTCATAATCCTGCAATATATCAGTACAACCAGCGCAATATAAAAGATTGCAAACATAATCGGCCTGACCAGTATGAGATCAAATGTAGAGACAATGAAACTAATCGCAGAGGAAACAACCAGAGCGATGTACACAAAAATTGCTATCTTCACTGTGCTGCTCAAGCCCGTCACCCCCCGAAAATACCGCGTTCGGTTCAATGTTTCTCGATCCGCAAGCGTTCATCAAAACGTATTTTTTATGAAGTTGTTCTATGGCTCTCCGGACTTCCCTGTCTTCTGTGTTTGCCTCTCGGATAAACCTAAGCGTTTGTTTTGGGAGATCCTCTCCGTTGTTATTAAACTGTAATATTTCTGCAATAATTTCATGAGGACTCATGGTTTTACCCCCTAAAACGGAAAATCTTTCTCTACTTCTATTGGAATTTGAGAGGGGCCCCAGCTATATCTGCGCGTATTGCCGTGACTCGGAGAAAAAAGCCGTCTCGAAACCGGATCATAGTTTAGTCCAACTGTACAGGTCACACCTTCCCACCTGTTTTTTAGGACACGAACGCCAACGTCAAAGCTGTATTCATCACCATCAGAGGTTTTGCCCATTGAAATAACGTTTGCAGCTCTGTTTGCAATATCGCCAGTGCCCGCAATATCGTCGCCAGTGATCTCATCACTTCCCTTTCTCGGGTGCGCAACGAGATGAACAACAACGTTCCTTTTTGCTGCAAATTCGACAAGCCTACCAACAAACATCGATTGAGAATGATAGAACCCGTCTCTTGTCTGTGAAAGCCTTGCTGTCATGAGGTTGTCCACAATAAACACGCTGCAATTTTTTCTGGATACTGCTGCATTAAAAGCCTTTAAGATGGACTTTTCTTCCCCTGCACCAGAGATTGTATTGTCATACACAAACAATCTTCCCTTGTACCAGTCGTGTATATAGCTTTTTTGTGGTTGGACCACGTAAGAAACATCTTTCCCCGTGCTCTTGTCTGTTTTTGTTCTTATGTATTCAGGACCCGCTGCCTGCAAATCAAGCCAATACTGAACCCTTTGGGCGCTTAGCTCCCCGGAGTATATACAAACACTCTCGCCGCGATCTATGGCCTCTAGAGCGATCTGATTCAACAATGTGCTTTTCCCCTCTCCGCGTCTGCCTGTCCACACTGTTAAATCGCCATACTGGAATCCACCGAGCGCATGATCTAGCCCCTGTATCCCGCTCAAAACCCTCTTTGCAGTTGATGGGTCATATGGCTCTATCTCGCCAAGATCCAATATTCCATATATCGGTGCCTCTTTTGCAACGGCATATGCAGTTAGAACGGAAACAGGACCATTTTTTGTCAACAGTTCGTTTGCATCTTTGTACTCATGTATTACTGTAAAGATATTCCACCCATAAAGCTTTTCCGTGATTTCCTTTTGCATCTCTTGACCTGGCTCATCATTGTCCCCGAACAGATAAATGTTTTTGAATCGTTCAAGGAATTCCCAGCACGTGTCAATCCATGAGAGATCCTTCGATCCGCTTGGGACACTCACACAGTTTTTTATACCGGACTCGTACCCGCTCATAGCATCTATTTCTCCTTCGAAGATGCAAAGCGGATATTCAGGGTCGCAAAGGTGCATGCCGTACAAAACAGGTTTTGTATCTTTATCTCTCCATGCCTTTCTTTCTCCGTGTTTCAGGTCCCTGGCTGGTCTGTACTTTGTAAACACGTGCTCGCCCACGTCATCAAAAAACGGAAAAACAAGATTCCCTTTGCCATCCTCGCCAACCTTATATGCTGCCGCCGTATCCCTGGATATCCCCCTTTTTTTTAGGTAATTAAGTCCGGACACGGTGATCTCTTCAATTGGTCCGCTTGGTTTCACATATTGCCTATCATGTTTCCTTCTATTGTCGTATGACATCTTTTCGGCACTCTCTCCGTACACCCCTAAAATGTCTCTAAATGTCCCGGACGCATTGCAACTTCCCCGCTGGCACTTAAAAAGTCCGCTTTCCTCGTTTATTGCAAACGTCCATTTATCGCCATGCTGCCCCCCGTGGCAAAACGGGCATAGTTGCGGAACAATCTCCTTTCCACGTCTCTTGTATGGTGATAAGTACTTATCTGCAAAATCTTGTACAGTCATATGATCGCATCATCCCACTTTCCAGACTTTGGCTTATTATCCCGTTTATTCCCGCCCTTGTTTTGTTCTCTGGATAGCCAAGAATTTATAAAGCGATTGACTCCAGCCTTTGTTTTTCTCCGCGTTGGGTTTGCAATGCACCATCCCGCCATATCTCTTAGTGACTGCTCTACATCAACCGCCGGGTATAGTCTTTTGTAAGACTCCACAAGGTCAAGGCTCACAGGATACTCAGTTCCGTCATTCAAAACAATTCCGATAAACGGAGGAAGGTCCTGCGGTGGGGATCCAGCGCTGGACAAACAATATCCTTTACTCTTCTCTTCTTTACTCTTCTTTTCTTTTCTTTGTGCTGGAATGTTTGCATTTTTCGCATTTCTGCATACATTTTTGTGAATAATGTTTGCATTTTTGCAAAAATGGGTGACTTCAACTAGAAGTATGTTGTCATCCACTTCAATTTCTTTGCGCCTGGCTATGGCCGTAAAGTACCTTTTCTGTATACCTGTTGAGGTCAATACACCGTACTTTTCAAAGATTTCTTTGTGAAACATACCCCTTTTGATAGCGGCCTCTATAATTTCCGAAACGACGCTCCCACCCGCTCCAATTCTCTTAGCGAACAAAAGCGCAACCTCATATGTCCAATTTATATAGTACCCGTGTCCTCCATATATGCGCTGTAAAAGCTTAATTATCACGGCATACCCTGTTAGCCCATACTCGGCCTCTATCAATTCCATTTTTTCGTCAAGCTCGACATCCAGCGGAAAATAAGGGATTCCGCTCTTTCCCATTTGCCTCCTCCTTAAAACGGCAACTCTTCGTCATCAATCTCCTGGTATGTAGGTTTTTGGCTTACAGGCTGGCTTTGCTCTGTCTCAACCCTTCTTTCGCAAAACTCTACTTCATCAGCAATGATCTCTGTAATTGTTCGTTTGTTTCCGTTCTTGTCTTCATAACTTCTGTTTTGCAGGCCCCCATGAACAGCAACCTTACTGCCCTTTTTTGTATTTTTTGCGCAATTGTCAGCCAAGCCCCGCCAACATACAGGCTCCCAGAGAAGGCAGTTCAATATTGTCCATTCTTCCTACAGGAGCATGAATAAGATCTGCCCTAAGCTGCAGCAATTTGTCAGAGCGCGAACCACCACCGCCAAAATGCAGTCTATGAAATGGTTCTTTCCTGGTAGAACGAATATACTCTACACAAGCCACAAACTGAAAAGCCAAGCTCTCCAGAATACTTTCAAAAATCATATCCGTTGTAGTCCCCAAACCCATGCCCAAAACAGCTCCATGAAAGGTTTCTGCATACGGCAAAAAAATCAAAGGGTTTTCCCCATCTAACGGAACATTTGCAATCAGCTTGCCTACATCTGCCTTCTCATCCTGCAGAATATATTTGCAGTACCATTCCAACAACGCTCCGGCCGTCGGGAATGCATCCATCACGGTATACTTCCCTTTAAACGGCGAATTATAACAGCAGGAAAAAATCAGTGAATCACCAAAATCATTACACCCGTCCACAAATGTATCTGAAAAATATCCAATCTGCTCATAAGTTCCCATGAGCACACCTAAAATATCAGAATGTTCCAGCTTTACGCCTGTGGAAAGCAGGGAAGCAGATACATCATGGCAGCCTATTGTAACCGGCAGTTCACAGGGAAGTTTTACAGATCCATAGGAAGATATCTTTCCAATCGCCGTGGCTGATTCCACAATATTTGTCCCAAGTTTTGCTTCAGGAATTCCCATAAGTTCCAGAAGTGGCTCTGACCAGTGTCCGCCTTTCACATCATAGGCCAATTTTCTCGCTGCCAGCGTCGTATCCTGTACTCCAGGTAACCCCAACCTGTGCATGATATATTCTTGATTTGAATAGAATGCATAAGCTTTTTTAAATACTTCCGGTCTGTGTCGCTTTAACCACAATATTTTTGATACAGAGCTTAAGGTCGAAAGTGTATTTCCAGTAATACGAGCATATTCCTGAGCTCCTATCTCCTTATCCATCAATTCTACTTCCGACCGGGATCGTCCGCAAAATCCCGGGAGCATCGCATAGAGAGCGTTCCCGTCCTTGTCCACCGGTGTAATACTGTCGCCAAAAAATGAGAAAGTTACAGCTAACAGCTCCAAATTTTCCGGTAACTTACGCATCAACTCCTCTACAGCTGTTTCAGAAGCCTTCCATACTTCTTCCGCATTCAATTCTATCTCATTGGGACCCGGTGTATACCAACGGTATTTTCTACTGGTGCCCAATATCATTTCTGCTGTATCTCCATCAACCAGTGTCACATGCACATTTGAGGTTCCAAAATCCAACGCCAAAAACGCTCGTTTCCACTTCAATCAATATTCCCCCCGTCATCCATGCATTATGTGCTGCAGTTTTTCCCCTCTCGCATAGCGGGCCAAGTCTTCCGTCACAATCCCAATCGAAGCTTTAAAGGTTCCCTGACTTGTACCTGCCAAGTGCGCAGCCAGTGTCACATTATCCAGTTTACGTAACGGATGATCTACAGGCAAAGGTTCCTCCCTGAATACGTCCAAGACAGCTCCGCCAATTTTCTTTTCCTGAAGCGCCCTTATCAGTGCATCTTCATCTACCAGACCTGCCCTTGCTGTATTAACAAAAATTGCTGTCGGCTTCATCTGTGCAAACATTTCTGCATTAAACATATTTTTTGTCTGTTCGGTAAGCCGCGCATGAATCGAAACTACATCAGAAGTGCGAATCAATTCTTCCAGTCCCATAGGCTTGCAGCCGCACTCCAGAATTTTCTCATCCGCACAATAGGGATCATAAGCCGTCACTATTGTTCCAAAACTCTTCAGACGCGTGGCAATCTTATGCCCAATATCTCCAAAACCGATCAAGCCCACCTGGTAATCACACATGTTATAGGAATTCACAGAGTTTCCAAATTTTTTTGCCCAACCTCCACGTTTAATATCCTCATCTGTCCGCGCAATATTGCGAATTTCACAAATTATCGCTGCCACAGTAAAGTCAGCTACAGCAGTCGCTGCCCGCCCCGGCGCGTTGACCACTTGGATGCCTTTTTCTTCAGCCGCCTTCATATTGATATTTTCCATTCCCGTCCTGCAAGTAGCGATTACTTTCAACCCCGGAGCTGAATCCATTAATCTTTTGCTAACCGGTGCAAAATGTGTCACCACAATTTCTGCATCTTTGACTGCGTCAAAGACTGCCGGATTTATTTCTGTTTTCTCCGGTCCATTTACTTCCACAGACAACATAGATGCCTGATAACTGAGTTCATCCTCTCCAACTGTTTTTTCGATCAGTTCCACCGTATAGCCATACTGCTCCAGCTCGTAAAGCTTTTGCATCATTTCTTTTGTAATTCCCAGATCATAGATTCCTACAATTTTTTTAGCCATATTGTCCTCCTAAGAAATATCCTATTTTGCCAGATCTACCCATCCTTTTATATAGTTAGGATCACTTGAATTCATCATAGTCTCAAGCACAGTATCCAGTGTGCAACGATTTGTCAAAAGCTTCTCCAAGTGAAGCTCTTTGTATTTGCAAAGCATATGGAAAGCTTTATTAAAAGCCATTGGAGTATTGACACTCATTCCAATATAAGTCGCATGCTTTGAACACAAATCTCTTGCCGGATCAAACTCTATCGGACTTGTAGATGCAATATTGCCTACTTCCACCAGGGTTCCTACAGAACGCATCAGCTCGATCCCATCTCGAAATGCTCGTCCATTTCCGACACACTGAAATACTACATCCGCTCCAGCACCTCCGGTATAGGAACCAATAATCTCTTTTCTTTCTTCCAGGCTTTGTGTATGATAATTCAATATGCAGTCTGCATTCGAAATCTCCTGCGCTACTTTTAAACGCTCCGTTCTTCCTCCTGCGATTAAAATTTTGCTAACTCCCAGCATTCTTAGGCAGCCTGCTGTCAAAGCCCCTATCTGTCCGTCACCAATAATTAAAGCAACAGACGCAGGATTCAGCACATCCTCAAGAACACCTGGAGAACGCCAGGCCAGTTCTACAGCACGCATAGCTACTGCTATCGGATCCAGAAGAGATGCCACACTGCTTGGCATATCTTTGGGCACCTGCCAGACATAAGTTCCTGGCAGTATATACATATATTCAGAAAACCCCCCTTTGATATAAGGTTCTGTTTCCATCGAAGACGTCATAACCGGTTTTCCTGACATTCCCAGACACTCATAAGGCAGACCATATACAAAAGAATTTTCGCACACACCACAGGCTCCTACGCCAAAACGAAGACAGCTGGTACAATTTCCACAGGTAATCCACGGATACAGGTTAATTCTGTCACCTATTTTCAGCCTACCAGTATAGCATTTGATTGTTTTATGTGCGTTTTTACCCATTTCTACAATAGTACCGCAAACCTCATGCCCTAAAATAGTCGGTACTGAAGGTTTATTATGAAATACGTGCAGGTCTGTTCCACAGATACTTGCAGCTTCCACTTTAATTATCATTCCATCATCTCTGCACTCTGGAAGTTGAACATCCATTACACGGATATCCTCTTCTCCAACCCAGACAGCCGCTTTACATGTACCATTCATGCGCTTTCTCCTCTCTTTCAAACTAAAGTTTTACTTTCGCGTTTCTTTTTCTCTGTAAATTATCGAAAGTTACTGCTGCCAGCAAAACAATGCCCTTTACAACCCACTGCCAGTATTCATCCAGATTCATCAATGTCATACCATTGCTCAGCATACCCATAATCAGGACTCCAGCAATTACGTTAATCAGTTTTCCTTCACCGCCTGCCACACTGATGCCTCCAAGAACCGCTCCCGTAATGACATCCATCTCAAATCCTTCACTAGTATTCGGCTGCCCCGAGTTAATACGTGACAACATAATTACCCCCGACAAGCCGGCAAAAAAACCGCTTAAGGTATAGATGATGATCTTAATTTTCATAATATTTATACCAGAAAGTCTGGCCACTTCTTGATTTCCACCGATTGCATAGGTATACCTTCCGAACCGTGTCTGTTCTAAGAGCCACCAGCCAAACACAAAAATCAAAACCATTATAATAACTGGAATCGGGATTCCCAAAAGATATCCTTGACCCAGGGTCCGGATTTCCTCGGGAAGTCCATAGACCGGAATTCCTGATGTAAGAATATAGGCTGCGCCTCTTGCCATTGTTTGCATAGCCAAAGTAGTAATCAACGCCGGTACTTCAAACCTGGCCACCATAATACCATTGATCAAGCCACAGAAAGCTCCTACTGCCACGCCGATCAGCATCGCCGGAAAAATCGGCATGCCCGCTTCCGCTACCAGCTTAGCTGATACAACACCAACTAGAGCTATAATGGAACCAACGGAAATGTCAATGCCTCCTGTCAACAGCACCATTGTCATCCCTACTGAACAAATTCCTGTCATCGAAACCTGTCGGCAAATATTTAAAATGTTTCTCGAAGTCAAAAATGTATCTGTAATGAATGTAAAAAAAAGAATAATAACTACCAGAACCAGATACACAAATACTTTACTCATCGAAAATTTTTTTGTCATATTGCTTTACACCTCTTTTGCTTTATCGTTGGATGCCATCTCCAAGACAGTTTTCTGTATCTCTTTATTTCCTGTAATCTCATCTGCTTCCAGCTTTCCTGTCAGTCTGCCCTGATGCATTACCATAATCCTGTCCGACATACCAATCAGTTCCGGCATTTCCGAAGAAATCATTATTAAAGCTTTCCCCCGCTTTACAAGCTCGTTCATCAACATATAAATCTCGTATTTGGCTCCTACATCGATGCCTCGCGTCGGTTCATCAAGAATGATAATATCTGAATCCATAACAAGCCATTTTGCAATTGCCACCTTCTGTTGATTTCCACCACTCAGATTTTTTACCAGCTGTTCCATTCCCGGTGTCTTAATCGACAACGCTTCTATATAGTCCTTCACCAGCTCTTTCTCTTTTTTTCTTTCTATGGAAAAATACTTTTCCAACTCTTTTAGCTTTACCAGTGAAATATTCTCCCGTACGGATAACGTAAGAGACACCCCCTGTCCCTTTCTGTCTTCCGGTACCAAGCTTATCCCATGTCGTATAGCATCTGCCGGATTCCTGATTTCTACCTTACTGCCTTTAATATAGATATCTCCAGAACGTTTTTTATCAATTCCAAACAGAGCTCTCATCACTTCTGTTCGTCCGGCCCCTACAAGACCAGCAAATCCGAGAATCTCTCCCTTCCGTAAAGTAAAAGACACATCCTCAATATCAGTCGCCTCTGTGGACAGATGCTCTACTCTGAGGATCTCTCCGCCAATCTCTACATTTCTTTTAGGATATTCATCGCTCAATTCCCGGCCAACCATCAGCTTTACCAGTTCGTCCCTATTAGTTTCATTTGTATTTAAAGTCTTGATATATTGACCGTCTCGCATAACCGTTATGCGATCTGAGATTTCAAACAGTTCTTCCAGCCGATGTGAAATATAAATAACAGATACACCTTCTTTTTTTAAAGAATGTATCATATCAAACAGTATATTTACTTCTCTGGTAGACAATGGAGCTGTGGGTTCATCCATACACAGAACCTTTGCATTTTCCAAAATTGCTTTCGCAATTTCCACCAACTGTTTATATGCATTTGTAAGATCACAGACCCGAAGTTCCGGGTCAATATCTATTCCAAATTTTTGAAAGACTTCCTTCGTCTTGCTGATCATGGCTTTCTTATCCCGGTTAGGCCCATGCATCAGTTCTTTCCCCAAGAACAGGTTTTCATAAATTTTCAGATACGGTACCAGGTTAAATTCCTGATAAACCATAGAGATCCCTTTATTCTTTGCCTCCAAAGGCGACAGGCTTGTTATCTTTTCCCCCAAAAGATAATATTCTCCGGAATCCATCGGCTGCGCCCCAGCAATAATTTTACACAAAGTTGATTTTCCTGCTCCATTTTCACCTAAAAGCGCATGCACTTCCCCTTTTCGCAGTTCAAAATCTACATGATCCAGCGCTTTGACTCCCGGGTAAGCCTTGCAAATCTGATTCATTTTCAGACTGATTTCCTGGTTCAGTTTTTCCAAAGCTTTTCACTCCTCGTCTTGTATTTACTCATAAAAACAGCGGCTGCCAGAATACAGTCCATAGTCCAACAACCGCTATTTCTTCCTCAAGCAACTATCATCACGTCAGTTATTCTAATTAAGATATTCATCTACATTCTCTGCGCTTACTGCACTTACAGGCACCATATATTCCGTGGGAATTTCTTCTCCATCTCTCAGTGCCAATGCATAATCTACAAACTGCTGTCCTGTCCCCACCGGATTCAGGGAAACAGTACCTCTGTAAATTGTACCCTCAGAAATCAATTCCAGAGCCTGTTCTGTTCCATCTACTCCACCCAAGAAGAAGTCTTCTCCAACACCCTGTGCAATGCAGGTCTCATAAGCTCCAAGAGCTCCAGAGTCATTGATCCCTATAATAGCTACCACATCAGGATAAGCTGCCAAAATATTTTCAGCTGCAGTGATGCCCATGTCCGTCGTATGTGCATCAACTGTTGTAACACATTCTGCATTTGGTACATACTCTTTAATTCCTGCTTGAATTCCATTTTCGCGTCCGATGGTTTGCTCCAGAGCACTCTGCGTCAAAATTGCATATTGGCAGGTTGCATCTTCTCCAAATGTCTCTGCCATCCATTGTCCACAAATAGAGCCAATTGCTGTCCCCATCTCTATTTCATCTACATTCATGTTACAGGTTGCATCTTCATAAACCGTCGTATGTGTAATAACCGGTATTCCTGCCTCCTTTGCCTCTGCAATAACTCCTGTCAAAGATGAAGAATCCACAGGGCCAACTACAATTACGTCAACACCTTGAGAAATAAAATTTTCCAGTGCGGACACCTGGGTAGCCGCGTCAGACTTTCCATCTGTTACAACAGTCTGGATTCCAGCTTCTTCTCCTGCTGTTTGGAAGGAATTTGCAATGGCTGCCCAAAAATTGTTCGATAAATCCATGGGGCAGAAACCAACTGTGAAATCATCGTCAGCTGATACCTCCGTAGCCTCTTCAGTCCCAGCTTCCTCAGTAGCTTCAGATTCTGATACTGTATTTTCCTCTGTTGAATCGGAAGAACCACATCCAGCTAATCCAAAAACTAATCCCAGTGCCAAAAGAATAGCCAAACTCTTTTTCATTTGTTTTACCTCCATACATTATTTTCGTTTTTAATAATTGCGCGCAATATTCGAAACATTTTCAAAAGATTTTTCTCGCTTTTCTTTTGATTTCGTAAGTTTATTTTAACAAGTTAGATAGTTTGTGTCAACAATAAATTTTGTTTTTGTCTTATATTCACAATTTATTTGCTCATTTCTTTCATTTTTCCTTTCCTTTTTGTTTCTTTTTCACAATTCAAAATTTTATTACTTTTGATTCCTATTTTTTATCTCTTTTCTTTATGCTTATTACCAGATTTTGCTTGATTTATATTATAATTTTGATATAATAATTTTAAGATTTCTTTTCGTTTTTACCAAACAATTACCTAGACTTAGCGATTATGAATAATAAAAACAACATTTCAAGGCAACATCGCCTAACACATGACGAAAAAAAAGCGTTTATTCTCGATGAACTAAATCAAAAGGGAAGCGTGCGTGTTTCCGATCTGAGTGAGCGCATGGGGTTATCAAGCGTTTCCATCCGAAACATGTTGATTTCTCTGGAAAAAGAATATCTCCTCCAAAGAACTTGGGGCGGTGCCATCAAACCCATTGGCACAGCAAAGGAAATGTCCTATCATACACGAGAAACAAAGAATCTGGAAGAAAAGGCCGCGATTGCAAAGGTAGCCTATGACTGCATTGAAGAAGGCAACACAATATACATCGACAGTGGCACTACTACTTTCGAGCTCGTGAAGCTGATCCGTCGGATGCCCAAACAGAACATCCTAATCGCAACAAACGCTTTTGATCATGCCACTGCATTGATTGGAACAGAAGGAATAAGGATCATTTTTGCAGGCGGTGAGATTCGTCACGACAGTCGAGCTACCAGTGGTCATTTTACAACGGACACTATCAGTAAAATGATCTTTGACAAAGTTTTCATTGGTATTGAACATATTTCTTACGAACATGGCCTGACCACTCCCAATATCCAGGATGCAGAATTAAAGCAAACCATCCTAAATTCCGCTAAACAGTGCTTTGTTCTTGCTGATTATTCAAAATTCTGGGATGATTCTTTGATTCATGTAAAAGTGCCGCAGAAACTCTGCCAAGTCATTACTGACTGGCACATTACACGAGAAGAAATCAGGAAATTTGACGCCCGTGGAATTCACTGTATTCCGGCTCCTGATATTTCTGGAACTGAACAGACCTAGACGCAAAACAATAAAAACCATAAATAAAAAGAGGATGTTCAAAAGTTACTTTTTGAATATCCTCTTTTATATATTCTCCTGTTTATTCCCTGAGTTCTATTTTCTCACTGCATCTATTTCATGCGTATATCCATTATTCATATTATAAATCTATCACTTTTTCCAGCATTTCACTATTATGGCGCAGAGCAACCCGCAGGGCAAGAATACTCGAAAAAAACCCCCGAAGCTCAGGATAAATTCCTTCGCCTCGGGGGACTTCACCCGCCGCTGTCATTCACGCGCGGATTTCATTTTAAATTTCTTTTCGCTCTGCTTATACCAGCTCCAGCAGCACTTCCATCGCTGCGTCGCCCTTACGCTGGCCGATCTTCACGATTCTGGTATATCCGCCATTGCGGTTTGCATACTTCGGTGCGATCTCATCGAAAAGCTTTGCCGGCATATCTACCTTCTTGGTATTGCGCTTCTTGCCTGCTGCTGCGGTCGGAACCTCGGTAACCGGGTACAGAACCTTCAGCATCTGGCGTCTTGCATGAAGTCTGGAAGGCTGATCCTTCTTGATCGTCTTCTCTACCTCGTCGTATACGGTTACTTTCTTTCCGTCTACAACTTCCTTCACGCGCTTTCCGTCTTTGTCCTTACGTGCAACCTTGGCTGTTACAGTAACGGTATCGAAGTTATCCTTTTCCTTTACTGCAAGTGCAATCAGGCTCTCCGCAATCTTGCGTACTTCCTTTGCCTTCGCCTCAGTAGTAACAATCTTTCCGTTCTCCAGAAGAGCGGTCACCTGATTTCTCAGGAGAGCCTTTCTCTGGCTGGAAGTTCTGCTCAGTTTTCTATACTTTGCCATTTCATTTTCCTCCATTTGTGGAACCGCTTCTCCATGCATCTTCGGTCTTACTGAAGAAGGGCTGCTCCGGCCTGCGGCCGGGGCCTCCATAGTTATTAAGGTTTATTACTCCTCGCTCGGATTCAGCTCCAAGCCGAGCTCCTTGAGTTTCGCAAGCACTTCTTCCAGGGATTTGCGGCCCAGGTTGCGGACTTTCATCATATCCTCCGGAGTGCGGTTGCAAAGTTCCTCAACGGTATTGATTCCTGCTCTCTTGAGGCAGTTGAACGAACGTACGGAAAGCTCCAGTTCGTCAATGCTCATTTCAAGCACTTTCTCTTTTTCATTGTCCTCTTTCTCTACCATAACCTCTGCGGTCTTGGCATTCTCGGACAGGTCGATAAACAGGCTCAGGTGCTCGCTTAATACCTTTGCAGCCAGGCTGACTGCCTCGTCGGGAACCAGGGTTCCGTTCGTGTACACGTCCAGCGTCAGCTTGTCAAAGTCCGTCACCTGACCAACACGCGTATCCTGAACTGTCATGTTCACGCGCTCTACAGGCGTGTAGATGGAATCCACCGCAATCACGCCGATGGGAAGATCCGGATTCTTGTTCTTCTCCGCGCTTACGTAGCCTCTGCCCTTCGTAATCGTCAGCTCCATGTACAGCTTGCTGTCAGCGCCGCCGTTCAGATGAGCGATTACAAGCTCAGGATTCAGGATCTCAATATCGGGATCTGCCTGAATGTCAGCAGCCGTCACCACGCCCTCACCGTCAAACTCGATATAGGCGATCTTCGGCTCATTGCTGTCGCTTGTATTCCGAATAGCCAGATTTTTGATATTCATAATAATTTCAGTCACATCTT
>OGGQ01003648.1_pt1 | contig 14058 bp, 12 predicted proteins | sample 1571191 | NCBI WGS metagenome assembly OGGQ01 (sample SAMEA2582061, study PRJEB24529) | metagenome | biome: Human gut stool | place: China | collected 2011
CGATGTCCTCTTCCAACTCTGACACATCCGGCTCCCGGAAGAACCGCTGGTGCAGGGCTCTCATGTAGTCGTTCATTGTGCCTCGCCTCCTTTGCAGCAACACACAATACCGAAATACGAAGAGAATAGCCAGGGCTTCTGAGCACAATTATCAGATTGTTATCAATTTCTCCGGCCTATTTCTGCGCGGCCCTTATCATTGTTAACACTGTGCTATTTTTGCTCACCATCCGCCCATGGTCATGCCGTCCATAGTCTGCTCTACCTCATGGTCATCCGGCTTGTGCCCCAGAGCGATTTTCTTTACCCGGAGTTTCTGGAGACGCTTGCGGTCAATCTGCATACTGCCTGAAGTCGAAACTGTCGGAGCGTTGTCCCGGAAAATGTTACCCATATGATGGAGCAGTCGGGTTGCCGAGAGCAGCAGGTTTGGTGATACAAACTGTTCCTGCTGCTCCATCCGGGCCACAAAGAATTGAGCATAGGTGTGGCCCTGCTCCGCCGCAGTCTGGAACCACTCGTAGGCGGTGTTCTCATCCCGTTCCACACCTTCGCCCATCAGGTACAGTTTGCCCAGCAGATACTGCGCCCAAGGGTTATCTGCTCGTGCCGCCTGGTGGAGATATTTTGCCGCTGTGCCAGAATTCTTCACCACATGCTTACCGCTGAGATACTCCTTGCCCAGTGCATAGGCGGCGTAGTCATTTCCGTTTTTGGCGGCTGCCTTCATCCAGCGGATACCCGCGTCTGGATCACGTACATCGGGATCGTCAGAGAGGAGCAATCTGCCCAGGGAATACTGCGCGGCATGAATCTCCTGCTTTGCCGCCTGTTCCAACCAGTGTCGGGCTTTTTCTGTATCCGGAATCATCAGCCCGCCGTCCCGGTACAACAATCCCAGAAAATATTGCGCGTACGCATCACCCGTTTGGGCCAGCTGTTCCAGCTTTGCCGCGGCAGCATCCCGTTCCGCAAGAGGCAGTTCCTCATTTTCAATCGTCCCCCGCAGTTCCCAGCACGCCCAGGTAAGTTCCCGGTCCTCGACCCAGCCGCCGCCATCCTCCATGGCTCTGTCCTCAAAGGAAATTTGATTTTGCCGGATGCGCTCGGCCTCCTGGATCACCGCGTTCTTGATGGCCCGGAATTCTTTCTGCTGAGACAGCGGCGGACGCCGGCGTTCCTTCTCTGAATAGAAGTCACTTACCCTGCACTGCAGGTCCCACCACTTCTGGTAGCACTCGTTCACAACAGGCAGCCGTTCCATCTGGTCTACGATTGCGTCTACCTGTTTCTTCAATGCCTTCGGAAGATACCCGTAGGACTTTTTACCTTTTACATTACCCAACTGTTGCGCGAGATCCAGTATCATCTGCTCTGCATCAGGATGTTCACAGACCGACTCACTCATCTGGCGGGATAACTCCAGCATGACATTTCACGTCTCCCGCACCAATTCATCTCTGCTTTCAGACTTCTGTTCGTAGAGATGGAGCATCTCCTGTTTGAAGATCTGATTGGTGAGTGTGGATTTGATATTGCGGATGCCGTCCCGTGTCAGATATGCTTCTCCCGGCTGTGTCGACCACGCCATCATGTGCACATGGGGGTGCTTACCCTCGTCATGGAAGGCGGCGTACCAACGGAAATCCTGGAGCGGGATCTGCATGGCAGTAGCAATATCATTGCGGTGTGTACGCAGGAGAGAACGCCACGCCTGGGCGTTGTTATAGCCCAGGCGCTCCGCGTCCTCCCGATGGAGCGAGATGATGTGCGTCCACACATTTCCTGTGTAGTGCTCCAGTTCCGACATGGCCTTGTCCAGATCCACACTATCCTCATCTCCAAACAGTCCATGGTCACCCAGACGCTCAGCGCGAGGACGAGTGGCAATGTATTTTGCGTAGCCCTCAGAGGATTGTACTTGGGACCAGTTCTCCTCCAAAGTCAGAGTGATGAGAGACGAGGCATTGGCCTTGGTGGGACGAGTAGTGTAGTCCTCATACTCCAACAAACCTTTTGTGTCAGGAAAATCGTTCATCAGTTTAGTGATGAGCTGCTCCTGCTTGCGGGTGGGCGGACGGTCATCTGGAATGATCTCCACCCGTTCCCGCGTGGCAATATACTTCATGTAGCCGCCCGCACCTTGACCGCCGCCGCACTTGATGTAAGGACTCTTGACAATCAGTCTTGCCACTCATCATCACTCCCGTCGGCGTCTTTTGCGATCTGCTCGAACCGCAGCCTGCCGTTGGTGCGCTTCACATTGGCGATGCTGTTGGCGCGGCGGCGGCGCAGATACTCCTCGTCCAGCTTGACGCAGTCGGCCAGCGTGCTCATACCCATGTCCAGTTCCACCGCCTGCTTGAACAGCAGCGACGCCATGCGATTTTCAAACTGATCCAGCCTGCCGTCCAGGTAGGACTGAACCGAGGTAGGGAGAAACAATCCGGCGTTATTGGCACTGAGGTAGTCCAGATAAAAGTCGATGGCATTCTCAATAAATGCGGTGAGGCTGCGGCTCCCATCTTCCGTATATCGCCGTTCCAGAGCGGCTTTTTTCTCCGGCGACAGGTAGAGAGGGAATTTTTCTTTTTTGCTCATAATGGCTCCTTTCCGGGGTTTGACCCCTGTTTTTTTCTTGTGGGAGTAAGCGTTGCGGGATAACGACCGCAGAATTCTGTTTTCTCTCCGATTTTGACCCCATTTCCAACGCCCACGGAAACCCTTGAAACTGCCCGCACTGCGGGCAGTTGTGACCGACAAAAGGCGTCGCGGACGACACCTTGCCTTTATCCTGCTTTTTCTTTCGTCCTCGCCTTGCGCTCTTATTCGGGCCGACAGCGGCCCAATTCCGCCTCAAAAGCCCCTGGTGGGGCAGGGACTCTGCCACGCCCCAAGGGAGGGCACACAGCGCCTCACAGTGGGGCACACGGGGTGCTCTCTGTGTTCTGTGTCAGGAGCGCCTGCGCCTGCTGCCACTTCTGCTGTTCCTCCAAGCGGAGCATCTGCTGCTGGTAGCAATAATCCATCGCCGCCTGGATTGGCAGGATGGTGTACAGGTTGTTACCGTTCTGCTTCATGCCATGTCTGTCAATGTAGGAGGTGTTCTCTATAGCAATGAACTTCCTATCTGCCAACTTCGTGATGTGCTTCATCACAGTAGACACGGTCAGGTGCACTGCAGCGGATATGGTGCGGTAACTGGGATGACACTGATGTGTGCGGCGATCCTCACAGTAGAGCAGGTAGGCGTAGACCGTGATGGCTCCGTGGCCGGTGTTCAGGAAGAAAAGTTCATTGGGCAGAGAGAAAAAATTCTTGCTGGTGTTTTTGAATGCAGGAATCATGTGTTGATCCAGCAGTCCGCGACAGTTGAGTTCGGCAATCCACTCCGCAGCCATATCTTTGCTCATGTGCAGTTGGGATGCGATTTCATCAACACTGGGCAGAACGTCTTTTTTACAGTGGACATGCAGATAGCAGAGATAGGCGAGGATGGAAAATCCCTGCGGCTTGAGTTCCCACTTCCAGATATCATTGGGAAGTGAGAAACGGCTTCGTTTCGGATTTTGCTGACAGAGAATAGAATTCATTTGCGGTCACCTCCTGTGTGTTCCAGCACCCATTGAATGAATTGCTCCTTGGGTACCAGCATCCGGTTACCGACACGCAGTACCGGGAAGCCCGGCTCGTGCATGAGTTCGTAAGCACTGGACGGTGACACACCCAGCACCTTTGCCACCGTTTCTGAATTGAGGAACAGCGGCAACTCATCGTAGCTTTTGTAAACTGATTTTTGCATGGGTACCTCCTTTGTCTGAATTTGATCTCTGTTTTACTGATCGTCAAGAATACATGAGCGCGGAAAAATAAAAACCAGGCGCACGAGAACGACACAGTGACCAGCATACGACTGTCTGGTTATATGTTCCTCTCATACGCCCGGCGATTCGGTGGAGACTTTTCATTCTACGCTGGCTGCCAGCGCACCCCTTTGCTCGGTGCAGCATGTTTGTATGGTTTAGATTATACTTTGATTTTAACAGAACAAATGTTCTATGTCAATACCTAAATTTAACTACTGCATTCTTTTTTTCCACGACGCAAACATAGACACCTATCATTTCCTGGCAGAAAGAGGGCAAGGCACATGACACGCCTCGCCTCCTTCTTCTGCATTGATTTTAGCAATTCAATCTTAGATTACTTACTCAGCAAGCGGAGAAATGATATTGATTCCAGTTGAAAGGATTACCCAAACATAAGTTTCACCGCCGGCTCATCCATGGTGGTGTATCCTTCCTTAATCTCCAAGTTCGTCTCAATTTCCTGGATATCCGAGGTGATTTCGTTTTCCTCTAAAGAAGGCTCCCACAGCTGGATGACCACGGCCGCGGCCATTATTAAAAGCAGATGTCTGGCAGGCATGTCCTCACTCATAAGCAAGTAGGGGCAACGTGGATGTCTCCCCGCTGCCCCTACTGTTATGATTTGAAACGGATGAAAACAGTTATTGCGCCATATTTTGAGCAAATCGCATCAGGATCGTGGCAGCCTGGGCTCTGGTAGCTTGCCCTCTGGGTTCCAGCCGGTCATTGCCTACGCCGGTGATCAAGCCTTCCTCCACAGCCCAAATCATGGCTGGTTGCGCCCAAATGCTGGTTTGTGCCCCATCTGTGAAGGAGGAGAGACTTCCATCTACCCTGGGGCTTCCAGCATACCGCCACAGCATGGCGGCCATTTGCTCACGGGTGATGGTATCGTTGGGGCCAAATTTGCCGTTGCCATAGCCCGTGACCACACCGACGCTGTCCGCCCAACGGACTGCCTCGCCGTACCAGTCCTCCGCTTTTACATCGTCGTAGTTCAGAGAAGCACCCACAATCGGACTGCCTTCCAGCCGCCAGAGGATGGTAACGATCATGCCTCGGGTAGTGACAATATCGGGGGCAAAGGTAGTTTGACTGGTGCCCATCATCAGCCCATGCTCCACACAGTAGTGGACGCCGTCGTGATACCAGGCGTTCCTGTCAGCATCGGTGAAGGGAGCCATAGGACAGCTCTCGTCCCGGGGACAGTCGGATACGCTGGCCAGCTGTCGGAAGGTGACCGTGATGGTCACTTTGCCGGAGGGCTGGACAAAGGTATAGGTTCCGTCTTCGTTGGGAGTGACTGCCACCTCCTTGCCATTGGGGCCGGTGACGATGACCGTATCTACGGTATACCCCTCGTCCGGAGTGGGCGTGATCGTCACTTGATCTCCTTTTTCGGGGTTCTTCGGGCTGATGGTGACGGAACCGTGCTCCGGCTCCTCTATGCCGGGGGGATAGGTAGGCGTGGATGTCCCGCCGCCACCGCTGGCCTGATTGTTGTTATTATTGTTGTTCCCGCTGGATTCTGTGTAGCCAATGGCGTAGGTGGAGAACTTTTGTGCGTAGATGGTAATATAAGCGCCTTCCACCTTAAATCCTTCTTCACCGCTGCCGGGATTGGCTTTCATTGCCTCCGCCACATCGTTGTGCACGCGGTAGACGGCATAGCTGGCTTTGCCCTGCAATTCGGCGGGCAGGGGCAGGCGGATCTCCAGCAAGACATTGGACTGGGTGATTCGTTTGCTGGCATCCTCATCCTTGTTTCCGTTCTCGTCAAAGACTTCTTTTTTCAGTGTGTAGTCCATGACCAGTCCGACGGTGACAGCAGTATCCTTATTCTCCTCAATCTTGTCCATATCGTTGGAGATTGAGGGATCACCCATCTGCTTTTCGTCGGCAGTAAAAGTAAATTCCACCTTGCCGCCTGCATCCACGTTTTTCTGATCATCCCGGGTGTATACTACCCCATCAATCTGATCAAACACCGTGTCCAGTTTTCCCACCACGATGTCGGGGCTGCCGGGGGTCACTTCCACGATGGAGTTGGTGGCACCCTTGGGCAGAGCAGCTGTTTGTTCCACGTCACTTGAGGTGATTTCCACCATAGTGGTCACGGTACGGTCGCCCTGGGTAACCACCAGATTGTAGATACCGGGAAGCAGTTCGGCGAAGGTATATTCACCGTCACTGTTTGTGGTCTGCTCGTCCAATTTGTTTGCTCCAAGCCACAGGCTGACCACCGCGCCGGAAACCGTCTGCGTACCCTCGCCCTCCGGTTTGGGTTCCTGGACGGTGACGGTGATGCCGTAGGTCTGCTGCCACTGGGCGGTAAAGGTCACATTCTGGGCGGGCATGGTGAAACTGTCGCCGGGCTGATAGACTTTGCCGTTGTAAAGCCAGCCGGTGAACTGATAGTTCGTCCGCGTAAAAGTGCTCTCCGGCAGGATGATTTTGGCGTTTGCCACGGCGGACAACGCATCTGGCGCAGTCCCGTCTGCATCTTCCCCACCTGCAAAGGTCACGGTGTACAGCACTGGCGGAGCCTGGGTGATGGTAAGGGTCCCCACCTGCATTTCGGTCTTTCCGTTGGTGTGCTGGTAGTTGCCGTCGGTGATTTCCACCCAGATCTCATAGCTGCCCACCGCAGTTGGGGCGGCTACCGTGGCCGTACCCTGCCGGTAGGTAACGGTATAGCCGGTTTGCGTCAGGGTGTTGTCCGTCGGGGTGATGGTTGCCGTTTTGGCGGTGCCGTCGCCCTCCACCGCGTTGCCGCTGACTGTGAAGCCCACAAATTTGGGGAGAATGGTCAGGGTAGCGGTGCCGTTTTTCAGGGTGTAGTTGACAGCATCGACACCGGTGAGGGAGACCGTCACCGTGTATTCACCGGCGTTGTCAGGTGTTGCCACCGATGTATCGCCCTGCTGATAGGTGATGGTCGAGAGCGTGCAGGCATCGTTTCCAAGAACGCCGCCGAGCACTGCTTTCACTTCAGGTTCATTGTCCCCATATACCCGTGTCAGTCCCGACCAGGTGACGGCGATGCCCAGAGGTTCGATCTCCACCGCCACCGGTGTGCTGGAAACCGTGCTGCTCAGGCTGCTGTCACTGGCGGTGACCGCCACATGGTAGCTGCCGCTGTCGGCCACATCGGTGAGGGTCAGCGTGCTCTCGGTCTTGCCGGACAGCGCGGTACCGTCCTTGTACCACTGGTAGGTGTAGGTCAGTCCGTCTGCGGTATGTGCTGCCGTGGCGGTGAGGGTAATGGCCTCACCGTAGGTGACGCTGTTTTTGTCGGCCGTCAGATCCACGGCGGGGGTGTCCAGCGTCCCCTGGGCGGTGAGGGGGATGTTGGCCGTATAGCCGGTGCCGCTCAGGGTCAGGTCTTTGACCGCGTCGCCCGCACCGTTGACCAGCCACCCGGCAAAGATGTAGCCGTCCTTGGTGGGGTTGGGGACGGGGGTGTCTGTATCATAGGTGTGGGTGGTGGGATAATGTTCGCCGTGCTGGGCGTCGTCCATGCCCGCATAGTTGATGGCGTAGGTATTGGCCGTCCAGGTGGCGGTGTAGGTGCGGTCGCCTGTACTGCCCTTTTCAATCGTGACAGATTCAGTCGCCTGCTCCAGTCCCGTTCCCGTCCAACCGGCGAAGGTGTAGCCGGTTCTGGTGGGATTATTGAGGGTAAAGCTATCCGTTTCCGCAGTGTAGGTTTCGCGGTTGCCGGACACGGTGCCGCCGTCCAGGTAATAGGTGATGCTATATGCAGCAGGTGTCCACTTGGCGTACAGGGTGATGTCGCCGGTCACTTTGTCGCTGCTGAAATTCCACAGGGTCGTGCAGGCAGCCTCCCTGTACCACCCGGCGAAGGTATAGCCGGTTTTGGTGGGTTCGGTGGGTGCAGAGATGGTAGCGTTATAGGAAAGTCCGGTGATCTCCGTCACCTCGCTACCGCCGTTTTCCTCAAACGTAACGGTCAGGGTATTTTCGCTTGCCTCAATGTTGCAGGATGCCGCCACGCCGTGGGGGGCGCTGCTCGTTGCCTTCACCCGGACAAGAACAGCGGTACCAGCGGCAAGGCCGGTGATTTCAGTGCCGGTGCAAGGCATCCAATTCTGTCCGCCATCTGTGCTGTACTCCATGGTGGTATCAACACCTGTCACCTGACCGTCGCCTTTATCCTTGATCGTCTCGGCTACGGCGGTAACACCGGGCGCGGCGGGGCGGGCAGTCACGGTGAAGGGCGTAAAATTGGAGTGGTAACGGTCCTCTTCCCCTTCCCTGCGGATGTAATACGTTGTACCGGGCACTACCGTATCTCCGGTCTGCACCGCTGTGCCGCCGTCCTCAGCGGTATAGACCTCATAGCCGCTGGTCACGGTGATGGTCTCATTCGCATAGTCGATGGTGTAGCCCTCGTTTGCGGCGGGCGCGGTCTGGCTGGCCTTTTCGATGGTAAAGGTCACGCTGGCTGCGGCATTGTCCTTTGTGATAGTTGCCGTGGCGGTGCCTGCATTGGTGTTGTTAGAATAGGTAATGGATAAATCCTTGCCACCCTGCCAGTCTTCACTATAAGTCACTTCGGCGGGCGTAATGGCACTGCCGGTGTAGGTGAGGTTTGCCCCATCCTGAATGGAAATCGTTGCCGTGGCACTGTGGCCGCAGTCACATTTCTCGGTAATGACCGCGTCGCTGCCGCTGTATTTAAAGCTGTGGGTATGGTCGGGCCGGATGACATAGCCGCCTTCGTAGGCGTAGAGATAGCCGCCAGAGGGGTTCGTAAGGCTGAACATCCCTTCGCCGCCCTTGATGGCAAAGCCGTCCACACCGCTGAGGACATTGTTCTCCTCCACCGCCAGCGATTCGCCGGTGTAGTCGGTGGCATCCACCGCGGCGTTGTCCAGCGTCGTGCCGCTCTGGGTATACAGCTTCAGCGCCGCCGAAGTGCCGGAGAGGACAGGGCTGCCCGAGAGGGTGAGTTTGGCATTCCCGCCCAGATCGACCGCGTATGCTCCGCCCGATATCGTGCCACCGTAAATGCTGATCTGGCCGCCGGTGGCCGTAATGCCGCCGGTGAGTTGGCCTGTGGTCTGACAGTCGCAGATGGTGAGACTGCCGCCGCTCTCCACCTGAAACGGGATGCTGCTGCCGTCACTTCTTTTGATCGTATTCCCGTTGAGACAGAGGTTGACATCCCCTGTGATGGTAATGGGTTGGCTGAGCGTCACAGTGCCGGTCAAATAGTAGCTGCCGCCGGTCAATGTATAGCCGCTTGGGGTGGACCACTTCTGCCATGCGGGGTTGCTGTGGGATTCATCTCCGTGGCCGCACGACGCGCCGCAGATGGGGTGGGATTTGGTGTTATAGAGGCGGAGCGCACTGTTTTCCGTGTCATATTGATAGACAAAGTTCCCATCGCTGTTGGTAAATTGGAATTTATCTTTATCGCTCTCCTTGACCTTAATCGCACAGCCGATATATCCGCCCTGATGTGCGTCGGGGAATGTCTTCTCCTGTACGGTCAGTGCGCCGCCGGTGTATTGTGTGGCATCCACCGAGGGGTAGTCTGTTGTGGCGTACACACTGCGAATATACAGATCTGCCGTGTCGCCGCTGATCGAGGGGGCGCCGACGAGGGTAGCGCTGCCATCCACGCCGTATTGGGTGGCATCGATGATGACGCCATTCCCGATGGTGGGTCCCAGACCGGTACTGACGTATATGCCGGTAGCGGATTTGATGGTGACATTGCTCAGATCGGTCTTACCATTTGTAACACTCGTCCAGATACCGTAATTGATACCGTTCTCGTTCTCGTTCTTCACAGTGCCGCCGGTCATGGTGAGCGTTCCCCGGTTTTCAATGTAAGCAAAGCTGCCGTTGGAGATCTCGGCGGTACCATATACCACCAGAAAACCATTTATGTCGCCGCCGGTGATGATGGCGGTACCTGTTGCGTCATTAAGCGTACCGATGGACACAGCGCCCGCCATTTCATCACCCGTACGGAACGCGGTAATGGTGCAGTTATCCTTCACGGTTACGCTACCGCTTTGGGTGACACAAAGCGCGCCGTAACCGGGCGCACTGTTGGGTTTCTCTTCTGTTGTTGTCCATTCAAACACAATCTCCGCGCTGCCGCCCACCGTCACGGTGCCGCCCTCCTGATACACCGTGGTGGCACGGGCATTATCCACCGCGGTAGTCAGGCTCACCTTACCGCCGGTAAAGCTGCCGGTGCTGTTCGACAGCTTCACCGCCTGAACTCCCGAATAGGCACCGGTGCCCGTGTGATTCAGAGAGATCGTGCCGCCGGTGACATTCAGCTCACCGTCCGTGACGGAAATCAGGCTGCCGCTGCCTGTTGTCGTACCACTGATGGTACCGCTCTCAAGATTCAGTATGCCGTCCTCCTCGACAGAAATGACGTTGAGGCCGCTGTATGATGCTGTTCCTGTGATGGTGCCCGCTTCTTCGGTCGAGCAGTCGCAGATGGTCAGCGTCGCGCCGCTGCTGACGGTGAGAGTATTGCTTCCCATATTCAGCGTATTGCCGTTCAGGCAGAGGGTGACGTTGTAATTGATTGTGATGTCGCTGAAGGTAGTGCAATTGCCATTCAGGTAGTAGTTTCCATTTTGGTAAAACTTATTACTATTGATTGTCCCGCTTAGCGGCGTCCAGTTGGTGTGGTTGCTGTGCTCCGCCGTCGTCGTCAGCAGCGCAGGCTCCTCCATGGGCGCAAAGCCGGGGACATTCAGGCTGGGCTCCTCCGCGGGCAGCTCCTCTGCAGGCGGCTCCTCCACAACCGGGGCCTCATAAAGGGGGCACCCCTCCTGGTGGACGGCCACGCCGTCGGCGTCCGGCTCGGCGCCGCAGGTGCAGCCATCCTCCGCGGGCGGCTCCTCCCTGGTCGGGGCTTCGTAGAGGGGGCAGCCCTCCTGGTGGGCCGTCACACCGTCAGCATCCGGCTCTGCCCCGCAGGTACAGCCATCCTCCGCAGGCGGCTCCTCTACGGTCAGGGCCTCATAGAGGGGGCACCCCTCCTGGTGGACCATCACGCCGTCGGCATCCGGCTCGGCCCCGCAGGTACAGCCGTCCTCCTCGGGCGGCTCCTCCCCGGTCGGGGCTTCGTAGAGGGGACAGCCCTCCTGGTGGACCATTACGCCGTCGGCGTCCGGCTCAGCCCCGCAAGTACACTGGGTGCTTTCGGTAACCGAAAGACTATTTCCGACGAGTTCGTCTTCTGCGGCCACAACTGACACAGGCAGCATCGTCAGCAGCAGGGACAGGATCAATCCCCAGCTCAAAATCCGTTTTCTCATGGTGTTTCCTCCTAAAATGCGCCTCTTTTACTCCATCTGTATCTCCGGCCAGCAGCAGATCCCCACCTCCAGCGCCACCGGGCGCGTCAGGTGAAAATCCGCATACCGGCAGAACCAGCACTGCGGGCCGTCTATGGGCAGATACTCTTTTCTGGGTGTGAACACCGGGCAGTTCTGCCGGGGCCATACGCTGCCGCCCGGTTTGGGGGCCGACAGCGGGGACGGCCGGTCACAATATGCTGTACAGTCGTATCGCATCACCAGGCCTCCTTTCGGCAGCCCATCTTGACGGGTTCCTGCTTCCATGTTATTTTCATTATACAAATTGTTTTAATGTTGAAAGACAGTTGTTCAAAATTTGATTGAATGTGCAAGAAATTTGCACTCTGTTGTGGAGGAAGGGATGTCATGCTGCGAATCGCTCTGTGTGATGACGAAGAAAAGCAACTGAATCAAACAGCGGTACTGCTGAACACCTATTTTCAGTCCCGTCCCGACCTGTGTGGACAAGTGGAGACTTTCCGGAGCGGCAGTGCACTGCTGGCGCGGATAGAGGAGGCGGGAGGCTTTGACCTCTATGTGTTGGACATCCTGATGCCAGGGCTGAGTGGGATCGACACCGGACGGCGTCTGCGGGCGCTGGGCAAGGGCGGTGAGATCATCTATCTCACCAGTTCCAACGACTTTGCCGCCGACAGCTACGATGTCCGTGCTTTTTCTATCTGCTCAAGCCCGTGAATGAAGGAAAGCTCTTCCAGGTGCTGGACGGGGCGGTAGAGAACCTGAAGCGGAGGCGGAGCAGTGCGGTTGTGGTAACCACTGTGGACGGTCCCAGGCGTATCCTGCTGGAGCGCATCCGATATGTGGAACGGGTGGGGCGCTATATGCGCTATTACTGTACCGACACCACGATCGATTCGCAGACGATTCGGGTCTCCTTTCGGGAGGCGGTCGCGTCTCTGCTGGCCGACCGTCGCTTTTGTCTGTGTGGGGCCAGTTTTGTGCTGAATTTTCAGCATGTGACAGGAGTAAATGGTCAAACAGCCCTGCTGGACAACGGCCAGGCCGTGATCCTGCCCCGGACGTCGGCAACGGAGTTCAAGAAAGCCTGGGGGAATTACTGGCTGGAGGAGCGAAACGCATGATAGAACTGTTTATCATGGAATACCTGACAGCACTGGGCATGACGATGGTGCTGCTGTTTCTGGACAGCCGGTATTCCCGACGGCGCACCATTTTAACGGCCTGTGGCACCGTAGTTCTGGTCATGGCGGCGGTTGCCGCTCTATACCGGGTAGCCGGTATAGAGGCTACGATTCGGCTCTATTCCCTGATTGCCCATGTACCCTCTCTGCTGCTCTTTCTCGCACTTAGCCGCTTTCGGGGCTGGCGGCTGGTGTTCCAGATCCTCTCCGCAATCCTGTTCTGTATGCTGATCCACCACGGAGCAGTGCTGGCCTACTATCTGTCGGGCGGCTATTTCTGGGTCCTGTTCTTGTCCTACTTTGTTCTCAGTGCCGGGGTCATCTGGTTCCTGATTGGCTTTCTCAGGCCGCTGTTCCTCCAGACACTGATGGAACTGCGCCGGGGCTGGTGGCTCATATGCTTGGTAATCGCAATATACTATGTTATCGTCATCTACCTGATCCCTGGTTATGTAGGATCTGCCCGAGACAGCACCATCATTAAGCCTGCTGTTTCGCTGCTGATGGTCGGGTTTTATTCCATTCTGATGTTTCTCTTTTCCAGCATCCGCAAGGAGGCGGAGGCACGACACAGCGCACAGCTGTCGGCTTTGCAGCTCTCGGCTCTACGAAGCCGCATGGAGGCGGTGAAAGCGGCTGAGTCTGCCATCCGCACGGAGCGCCACGATCTGCGCCACCGACTCCAGGCTGCCGTGGAGCTGGTGTCACGAGGAGAAAAAGACGCCGCACTGGACTTTCTGGATGCCGCTCAGAAGCGGCTGGATGAGCAGAAAGAGACCCGCTGGTGCCGCCCGCCAGTGCTGGACGCGGTGTTTTCCTCTTATATTGACCAAGCCCAAAGTCAGGGCATTTCAGTGGAGGCGAACATCGCCCTTCCCAGCACCCTTTCGGTAGACGAAGGGGAATTGGCCATCGTCCTGGCCAACGCCCTGGAAAATGCCATCCATGCCACTCTGCAGCTGCCTCGGGAGCAGCGGAAAATCCGTTGCAGGATGATGGGGACCCCTGGCGTCATGCTAGAAATTTCCAACCCCTGCACCGGCAATATTGTCTTTGACAGCAACGGACTGCCGATGGCAAAAAGAGAGGGACATGGCCTGGGTGTGCAGTCCATCGCAGCTTTTTGCCGGAAAAACGGAGCCGTCTGCCAGTTCGATCTGACAGATGGATGGTTTCGACTGAGATTGGTGGTGTGAGATCATGTAGTTTTTATAACGCTCAACACATACATTTTGAGCCGGTTGGCCCGACGGAGGGCAGGGATGATACCATCTATGAGGAGATGCTGTCCCTGACCCATGTGGTGTACCACGGAACGAAAGGTCGCTGTGTACTTATAGACCGACCCTATCTTTGATAACACTGTGCTAAAAATATTTGATTTTGAGGGAGGGAAATTTTAACTAAATTTCCCTCCCTTCATTTTGCTTTGACCACATTTTCAGCCACAGTGCCGCTCGGAGTACACGGAAACACCGTTTTCAAAGAGTGCCAAAGAGTAAGCGAAATGGAGCAAAAACAACTATAAATCATTAGAAATGATGTAAAAAAGATAGTTCTACCTCTTTGTTTATTGCGTGCTAAAAATTGGTGCGCCCGTTGTCAGCCATCATCTATGTGTTTCCCTAACAGAGAACTGTTTCTGGGATTTTTCGATTCAAGTTT
>OGGQ01003650.1_pt1 | contig 14054 bp, 8 predicted proteins | sample 1571191 | NCBI WGS metagenome assembly OGGQ01 (sample SAMEA2582061, study PRJEB24529) | metagenome | biome: Human gut stool | place: China | collected 2011
TAGACTTTCATCATCTTTCCTATCCCCATGCCTTTTGTTCCTCATAAAGGCTTTAGGAACAGCATGTCGTATGTCCACCCATTATCGTTTTCATCGAAAGCTATGGTCTAGTATATTTAAACAGTGCAGTATGCCGTCACACCTATGCATTACCTTTTAGCCACACCTTAAAGTGTAAGTAACTTCCCGTATTATTTGTTCGTGCTACTGTGACGAGAACATTCTCTCTGCTACTGAACCGAATGGTAGGCCGCGCGGGGAGCCCAGCTGCTCCCTTAGAAAAGTTCTTTGAGACATCTTTGAATTCCATCTTCATAGCCTAATAACAGATATTCCCCTTCTTCCCCGACACACTGCACTTTCTTCCACGCGCTCTCCTTCTGCCAGGTTCGAATCAGTTTTCAGCGCTCTTTCGATAGATATACAACCCGCACTCCTTCGCACGTCTTCGGCTCTTTTTCCAGAATCGACCGGTCCTTCAGCTTCACTGCATTGTGCCAGATATGCAGTTCTCGCTGGCGCTAGGCAATGTCCCATCACCGCATGCCCGCAGTAAGGATCAGCCTGAAGCAGACCTCGTATTTCGTGATTCGCCTTTCTGGAGCCGTGATGAGCTTTTGTATCGTTTCTTCATTCCGCACCGTACGCTATGCCCGCCATACTGGATCGTGCGTGATACAATCCGCTTTCTTTGCATCAGGTAAAATCCCGCATATACAGGAGCGGATGAACTCCACCACTTTTTCTTCTAGAAGTCCGCCTGTCTTCCAGTCTTATTCGGAGCGCATCACAGAAACCCCGTAAAACATCCTTGTTCAAACCCGCCCGCTCGTAATGCGTCTGCGTGCTATTCCGGTCCACGGGCTCTCCGGGAGTGCGCTTAATCTCCCGTTCATACAGTATTGCCTGTTTATTCAGCTGCTTTTGTGTCTGCTTTTCCGTTAAGCCCTTCGGCGGATGTACTGTCTTTTGTGCTGTTCTCAGCCGATTTCTCTGGCAACCGTATCTCCGGGATACCACGTCTATCCTGCTACTGAATCTGCGCAAGATTCGGCTTGAATTTAACTCATGCTTTTATACTATTTGCAAGGTATTTTTCTTCTGGAGCAACTTATTGTTCAGCAAACACTATTTAGCGCAAAGCATTTAACGTCTAGATAAATGATATATATGATATAAAAAAGATATATTGATTATAATGGGTTTACTTTTGCAAAAAAATAGGATAAAATAATATTGAACTTGATAAAAACAAATAAAAAGGAGTGATTAAGGCAGTATATTTTGTGGAAAATTGTCACACAGAAATTGTGCTCTTCCACAAATGATATATATGATATATCTCAATTGCCGACGAAAATGAAAAAGAAAAAATACACCTTTTTCACGGACATCCGAAGAAACAAAGTCGCTTATGTCATGCTGATCCCAGCTGTTTTGTATACCGTCGTCTTTGGATACTGCACGCTCCCGTATATGCTAATTGCTTTCCAAAAGTTCAGTTATAAAACAGGCCTTTTCGGCAGTGAATGGGTTGGCTTAAAAAACTTCCGATTCTTTTTCGGTTCTCAAGATGCACTACGCGTTATCAGCAATACGCTCAAATTAAATCTGCTATTTATTGTATGCACAATTGCCATTTCGGTAACGCTGGCTATCATGATCAATGAGATTCGCAACAAATATTTCAAAAAGGTGGCCCAATCGACCTATCTGCTCCCTTATTTCCTTTCTTGGGTTATCGTGAATTACATCTTATACGGCATCATTGGGAATAAATACGGAATGCTAAATCATATCATTGAATTTTTTGGCGGCACTCCTATCAATTTTTACAATGCGCCGGAATATTGGACCATTATTTTAGTAATCGCAAAAGTTTGGAAAGATCTCGGAATGAACATGGTCATTTATCTGGCCACCCTTGTCGGCTTTGATGAAGAGCTATATGATGCCGCTGCGGTGAGCGGCGCAACGCGTTGGCAAATGTGCTGGAAAATCACATTGCCAATGTTGATGCCGACTGTACTCATGCTAGGAATCATTTCAATCGGGAAAATCTTTTATGGTGATTTCGGCATGATTTATGCACTCGTCGGCGATAATGGAATTCTCTACAATGCCACAGACGTAATTGACACTTATGTATTCCGGACGTTGCGCAGCACAGGCAACCCCTCTCAGTCAATGGCAATCAGCCTGTTTCAAGCAATTATGGGGTTTATCTGCGTATGGGGGGCGAACTATATCACTAAGAAGAAATTCCAGGAGGGGGCGCTGTTTTGATGGTTACTGGTAAAAAACGGATCACCTACGGAAAAGTCTTTCTATATTTATTTACAAGCTTAATTGCTGCGTGTTGCTTTCTACCGATTCTGTTAATTGTCATTGTATCTTTCACATCCGAACAGGCTATTGTGCATAACGGATACTCTTTTTTCCCTTCTGAACTGAGCTTGGTTGCCTACAATACCCTTTTTGAAAATGGCGCCGAAGTTGTGCGCTGTTACATCAATTCTGTGTTTGTGACGATATTGGGCACCATTTTGGCTGTGTGTATTACAGCAATGGCTTCGTATGCGCTTGTCACACCTACCGTTAAATACAGCAATGCAATTGCTATGTTCTTTTTTGTTACGATGGTATTCAATGGAGGTATGGTGCCATGGTATATTATCTGTCAAAATATAGGCTTGTCGGAAAATTATCTTGCGTTGCTGATCCCAAACTTGATTTTCAGTCCGTTTAATTTATTCCTTACGCGCAATTACATGCGTGAAATTCCTGTTTCTCTTATGGAATCGGCCAAGTTGGATGGAGCTAATGACGGTCAAGTGGCATTCCGCATTTACTTCCCGCTGTGTAAACCAATTTTGGCGACCGTGGGTTTGTTTTATGGCATTGCTTATTGGAATGATTGGTGGAATACTATTATGTTAGTTACCAACAAGAATATGTATACCATTCAATACTATCTGATGAAGCTGAAATCCGATTTAAATTTCATGCGTACTCTGCAGGGCGGCGGAATCGGTGGCGGATATCCGCCCTCTGAATCGTTGCAGATGGCAACTGCTGTTATCACCATTGGCCCATTGATTCTACTTTATCCTTTCCTACAAAAATACATTGTGAAGGGCCTTGTCATTGGAAGTGTCAAAGGGTAAGTACAAAACATAGTTTCCGATCTGCGCAAATTACGCAGAAATCAGAAATAGCAGTCTTAAAACAAAGGAGGAAAAATAATGAAAAAGAAACTCATATCCATTCTTGCCGCTATCTTGAGCATGGTAATGCTGGCAAGCTGTGGAGCAACCAGCACATCTACCAGCACGGAAACCAGCGGCGTTCCGGCATCCACTGCCTCCGGAGAAAAAACAGTAATAACCTATCTGCGTCCCGGCAACGAAGTAGAGCACAATGCTGAACTTGTGCAGGCCATTAACGATAAGCTGGATGCCGACGGCACCGGACTTCAGCTTGAAATCAAATATATTTCGTCCGATGTATTTCAGGACAAGGTCAATATGATGCTTTCCAGCGGTGAGGAATTTGATTTGCTTTGTATCATGGAGGATCAGACACCGTTCACCTCTTATATTGCTAGTGAAGGTATTACGCCTATCACACAGTATGTAGAGCAGTCGGAAAATTTGAAGCGTGTAATTCCAGAATATATGTGGGAATCCGCGACTGTCAACGGCGAAATCTATACGATTCCTGCCAATTGGTGTGAACAGGCCGACCAGAACAACGGCATCACCATTCGCCGCGAAAAATTGGAAGAATTTGGTTTAGAGGCGCCTCAGACGATGGACGATCTGCTGAATATGTGCAAGGTATTCACAGAAAATTGGGACGGCTCCAACAAGCCTGTTGTCATTCCTATGTACAAGGAACCTTTCACCTATCTGTTCCGCACTCTGGACACCTATCCTTTCACCGTACAGAAAGATTTGATTTTCATTGACCAAGAAGGAAACGTCAAGAACTGGCTGGAGACAGATGAGTTTCGCCAGTGCGCTGAGTTCTTCCGCACACTGTATGAAGGCGGCTATATTCCTGAAGATGTACTCTCCTCCGGCTGGTCCAGCTGGAATACAATGCTGACGGGCGATTTTATCTGGGTCGATCAATGCCAGCTATGGGATACAGTCGACGTATGGCAGGAACGCATTCCCGGCGTTGAGTTGGACACCATCTACCTGAATGAGGATGCTCCTCAATTCCGTTCCAGCTCTTTCCGTAATGACACCGCGGTATCCTCCACCTCTCAGCATCCTGCCGAAGCAGTTCGCTTTATGGACTGGATGTATTCCTCCCAAGAAAATTATGATTTGATGGTCTATGGTGTAGAGGGCTTGACATGGAACGATGAGGGAGAACATCTTTATAGCAAAAACGATCCCACCTTTGAATTCAATGCGGATTGGATGATTGGCAATCTGGAGTACGTCCGTTATCAAAAGGGCACCTATGATAAATTCATCGAAATCATGGGCAAAGAAAAGCCCGACGCGATCAACAGCGTCGTTTTAAACTTCGTGTTCGATCCCAGCAATGTAGCGGACGAATATGCCGCCTGTCAGGCCGAAGTTGTTCAGAGCATTTATCCGATCAAACTGGGACTTGTTTCCTATGAAGAGGGATATGAAAATGCTCTGGCCCGTATGCAGGCCGCTGGAATAGATGCAGTCGTCGCGGAATACCAGAGCCAGCTGAATGCCTATCTGGGCAAATAATCTTCGAATTGTCATTATTATAGCCAAAGTCGTCCCAGTCCGGCCCTAAGACCGGGCTGGGATTTGTTTAGGAGGGGCTTCTATGGAGCGCATGACTCTCAACGGTATCTACAAACTGAAGTATTTTGATTACGATACCTTTCACATTGAAAATGTGATGTGCGACAATTTTTTCCCAAACGACTGGATTGACGCAAACGTACCGGAAGATGTGCACACAACATTGCGACGGTATGGATATTTGAGTGGACATTATTATGACAAGGACCTAGATCAAGAGCGATGGATTGACGAAAAGGACTGGGTCTATTTCCGCAGCTTTGTTGCAGATGAGCGCTTATACGGTCATGCTTGTACATTGTGCTTGGAGGGTGTGGATACGCTCGCCCGCGTTTGGCTCAATGGGACATTGCTTGGGACATGCCAAAACATGTTCCGGGAATACACATTTCCCGTGGGTGATGCACTTCTGTTTGGGCAGGAAAACCGCCTTGTAATACAAGTGCTCTCGCCTCTGGGGCATACCGCAAGCACAAGTAAAAAGGGAATTTACCCCGAAGATGATGCCACACGTATGCTTCTTCGCAAATCGCAAATGAACTGGGGATGGGATTTCTGTGGTCATTGCCTTACAGTTGGTCTGTGGAAATCCATTTATCTTAAAACCTGCGATGAAGCTGCATTGTCCGATGCACGCTTAACAACTGAGACGCTTGATGCCAAAGAGGCAAAACTGCATTTAAGCTGTACAGTACAAAACGGCAGTGCGGAGGATGAAGTAGAAATAAAGCTATCTGCCAAAGGCGTTCCCGTATGTATACACCGCTTGACAGCCGATGAAGCCCGAGACTTTTCATTTACACTCAAGGAACCTCGTCCGTGGTGGCCCCGTCCTTATGGCGACCCTTTTTTGTATGACGTATGCATCCAGTTGCTGCATGGTGGCGCAACCGTGGATAAAAAGGAGTTTCATTTCGGATTGCGCATCGTAGAACTGCAACAGAACTATGAGGATGGCGGACGCAGCTTTTTGTTTCGAATCAATGGCCGACGGCTGTTCCTCCGAGGCGCGAACTGGGTGCCCTTGAACTGTATTTACGCCGAGATTCGTTCCGAGGACTATGATCCTGTGTTTGCCCGCGTGCTGGATTCCAATCTGTCTATGTTGCGGATTTGGGGCGGCGGTATTTATGAATCGGAACATTTTTTAGATTTGTGCGATAAGCACGGCATTCTGGTTTTCCAGGACATGATGCTTGCCTGTGGAATTTTCCCTCAAGACGAAGCATTCCTTCGTCTGGTGTATGAAGAAGTTTCCGAGGTTGTGCGGCGAAATTACAATCGCGCTTGCATTGTGATGTGGTCTGCGGATAATGAGCTTGACGAGGCTTACCGCTGGTATGACAAGCTGGAAGAATTCCCCACAAACCGAGTCAACCGCGAAGCAGTCCAGCGTGCGGTTCTTGAAAACGATACTTCCCGTCCATTCCTTGTCAGCTCGCCGTGCAGCCCCTTTCCCGAAGAACCGGGCGCGGAGGATCCCAATTCGGATTTACAGGGCGATATGCATTTATATCTGACACGCTTCAAAAAAAGCGATGAATACTATTATAAAAAAATTCTGGATTACAAGCCGCGCTTTATGAGCGAATACGGATTCAGCAGCCTTCCAGCAGAGCCCTCGTATTCTCGCTTCAACTTCAGACACGGTACATTGGATTTGACACGGAATCCTTGGCTGGCACAATTGGATTGGCTTTCCTCCATCGGCAAGACCAACGATACAGAGGCCCTCATTTATTATACACAGTTTACGCATGCACAAGCGCTCAAATACTGGATTGAGTATCTGCGATCGCTCAAGTGGCACTGCGGCGGTTCTTTATACTGGAAATTCAATGATCCCATTGCGCCGAACCGAGAAGATATGTTGTTCCCCTCTTTGATGTCATCGCTGGATTTTTATGGCCTACCCAAAATGGCGTATTACTACGCTCGGCGTGCCTATGAGGATCGTGTACTCTGCTTCCGCGAGCAGACAGATGGCAGCCTGATAATATATGGATGCTCTGAAACTACTGACGATTTGGACGGAGAACTGGAGGTGAGATTGACCACTTATGAAGGTAAGGTCCTGTGGAATCTACGTCAGGATGCTTGCCTGGCTGCCGACAGCGCTGTTCCGCTTGCCATCGTTCCGAGTGCTGTCCTATCTGCAGTACCTTCATATTGTTGCTATCTGGCCGCCGTATTCAGTGATGAACGCTGCAGCAGATTAAAAAACATTTTTCATCTGACGGCGATTGGGGAATGGGATCACGTCGCTTTGCCTCAGGCTGCATTGCATGTTGATATCCATATGGTCTCTTCCTGTGAATTTGAACTGATTATTGATACCGATGTTTTTGTACAAGATGTTGTTATTGAAGCACTAGATTGCGATGTATACTATTCCGATAATGCGTTTTGCATGGAAAAGGGCGAACGTACTGTCATACGTGCGCGGATAGCGAACAATGTTCCTGATTGGCTGTATGTGCGGGTACGCGCCTGTAATGCAAAATCAATTTGTTTTGGCTTAGCGCCGAAAGGGGATTGCAATGAAGTTTGATTTAATTGACTGGAGCGCACAGGATCTGCACTGTTTCGATGAACTGGCTCCTCTGCTGCACACGGAACGCGGCTCTGGCGGACTTCCGCTACGGTTACGCAAAGCTGACACACCAGGCTGTATGATGCAGAATGGAGAAGCCACGGTGTTGTATTCTGTCCGTGCCCAGATTTGGCGCGAACTCGGTATCTTGTGCGGTGAGGCGGAACACAGCGACAGTTTTTTTAAAAAGGAAGTTCCCTGTTACAAGGATTTGGGGGTGATGCTGGATTGTTCCCGCAACGGTGTGCTCACCACACAAACAGTCGAGGAATTGATTCGCCTGTTGGCGCTGATGGGGTACACCTCGCTTCAACTGTATACCGAAGACACCTACCGCATCGATGGGCATCCCTATTTTGGCTACCAGCGCGGCGCCTATTCACGGGACGAATTGATGCAAATGGATAAATATGCAGCGATGTTCGGAATCGAACTGGTGCCCTGCATCCAGACACTAGCTCATCTGGAGTGTGTGCTGCGCTGGCAAGAGTATGCAGACGTGCGTGATATCGATAATATTTTGCTGGTGGATGAACCAAAAACCTATGAACTCATTCGTGACATGTTTTGTCAAATGGCCAAAAGCCTGCACAGTCGGCGCATTAACATCGGCATGGACGAAGCACATATGCTTGGCTTGGGAAAACATCTGGAACGGTATGGTTACCAGGACCGGATGCAGATTATGCTGCGCCATTACCGTCGTGTAATAGATATTGCACACGAATTTGGATATGAACCGATGATGTGGTCTGATATGTTTTTTCGCCTGGCAACACATGGTGAGTATTATACCGATGGAGAACTTGTAGTGGATCCTTCCATCCGAAATATCGTAGGCAACGATGTAACGCTGATTTACTGGGATTACTATACACTAGAGCAGGAAAAATACGATCATATGTTTGACAGCCACAAAAAGATCTGTGACAAACTGGCCTTTGCGGGCGGTGCCTGGAAATGGGAGGGGCTTTGTCCCAATTCCTGGTATAGTCAAGCGGTGGCACCGGTGGCACACCGTAGTTGTTGCCGCAGCGGAATACAGCAGGTGATTATCACTGCATGGGGTGACAACGGAGATGAATGTTCCCTGTATTCGGTTCTTCCGGCCTTTTTACAATGGGCAGAATTATGTTATAATAACAACGATAATGATGAGCTTCTTGAAGCTCGTTTTCGCACTTGTACAGGCGGTTCGTATCGAGATTTTCTCCACCTGGGTGACGCTTCTGTCATGCCGGACAACCCTCCTCCGGGCCGTTGCGGCGTAAACCCCACTCGCGCCTTGCTGTACCAGGACCTTTTGGGCGGCTTATTCGACGCCCATGCAGAGTATTCGCAGGCAGACTATCTGCGGGCTTGCGCTCGCCGCATGGAAAAGTGCCGGGATCACGCGCCACAGCGTTGGCAGTATTTATTTGAAACACAACGTATTCTGGATGGCCTGTTAGCTGAGAAGTGTACATTGGGGCTGGATATCCGCAGCGCATACGCCAAGCGCGATGCCAACGGACTTCTAAACTGCCGGAAACGCGCTCTGGCACTTTTACCTTGTATTGAAGCTCTGCTGCACGCAGTAGAAGAGCAATGGTTGCATGAAAATAAAATTTTTGGTCTGGACATATTGCAGCTGCAATTGGGAGGCCTTAAAGAGAGAGTTTTGTTTGCGGCACGCCGTTTACAAGACTTTGCCCAAGGGCGCTTCGAGAGGCTGGAAGAACTGGATGAGCCGCCGCTTCCATTTTATGGAAGCCAATGCACCGATAAAGCGGTGGTGTCTCCTGCCTGGCGCAACATCGTTTCAGCGGGCAATCACTGAATCTATTTCATCACTGGAAGGTGTGATCTGAGTGAAGCAGCTGCCGCTTTATGAACAAGTCCACAAAATGATTTTGAAACAGATTGATACCGGAGAGTATCCGCCCGGTGGACGGCTGCCATCTGAAAAAGAGCTTGAAAAACTTTATCATGTTAGCCGTATTACCGCCCAAAAGGCCATGAATCTTCTTGCAGAAGATGGCCGTATCGTACGTTTACCAGGCAAGGGATCGTTTGTAATCGACAATGCCGCGGGTATATCCAGCGCATCGGCAGAGAAACAGCCCTTAATTGGGTTGATATTGGATGAATTCAGCCCAAGCTTTGCTTACCATATTTTGCATAGCATTCAGTCCGCCTGCGAAGAAGAAGGCTATAGCATGGTGTTGCGCTGTTCCAGTGGCAGTTTGGAACGCGAAACGAAAGCGATTGAGGATTTGGTGGCACTGGGAGTGCAGGGCTTGATTATCATGTGCGTCCACGATGAAAATTACAATGAACGTATTCTCCAGTTGGTTCTTGACAAATTCCCGGTTGTTACGATTGATCGCCAGCTCAAAGGACTGTCTGTACCGTTCGTTGGTACAGATAATGTTAGTGCTGCACGGGAACTCACCTGCAGCCTTTTAAAGCAGGGCTTTCGCAGTATTGCTCTGGTACGGCCCAAGGCACATGAAACCGTTACCTTGTTGGACAGGCAGAAAGGGTTTCAACAGGCCTTCAATGATTACGGTTTGGTTGCAAACGAATCGCTGTGGATCACAAATCTTCGCTCTTCTTTGCCTGAAAGTGCAGGTGAAGCTTATTGGAAGCAGGATATTTCTATAGTTGATGAATATCTGCGTACACATCTTCAAACTGAGGCTTTCATGGTCAGCGAATACACGCTGGCCCGTATTTTAAAGTATTGTTTGCAGAAGGCCGGACGATATCGTGATGACATGATTGCTTGTTTCGATAGCCCTGAATCTTTTTTAGAGGAAGCTGAATTCACTCACGTTGCGCAGGACGAAAACGCAATTGGTAGAACAAGCATGGAACTGCTGCTCAAAACGATCCGGGGACAAGAACATCCATCAGCGGTTTTGGTGCCATATCAAATTATTCAACGACATGAACGGAATTGGGGGTAAAGCGGGTATGGAAATACCCGAGATTTTAAAACAGAAGGTCTCTGAGCTGGAGGAGTATTACCTTCGCTGGATGCCAGAGGTCGCACCGCTTGTGCGGCCCTGTTTCTTAAATACAATTGAAACTACGGTTAAACATATTGACGATGATTATTTTGTCATCACCGGCGATATACCGGCAATGTGGTTGCGGGATTCCGCTGCACAAATTACACATTATGTGCGCTATGCATCTGGAGACAAGGCTTTGTTGCATATTGTGGAGGGCGTGTTGCGCCGTCAGGCGCACATGGTTCTTATAGATCCATATGCCAATGCTTTTAATGAGCATCCAAACGGCCACTGCTTCGCACGCGATTTAACTGAGATGCATCCATTTGTGTGGGAGCGCAAATACGAGGTAGATTCCTTGTGTGCCCCTATCTATCTGCTGCATCACTATTGGAAGACTACTGGATTGACTGGCGCGTTCGATGCCCAGACATACGCCATGTTGGTGCGCATTTGCGAGGTATTCTCGCTTGAGCAGCACCACGAAAATTCACCTTATTCTTTCGAACGCCAGAATTGTGTTGAAACAGATACGCTCCCCTGCGCAGGGCGGGGAACACCTGTTGCTTATACCGGAATGACTTGGTCCGGGTTTCGTCCATCAGATGATCGATGTGTCTATGGCTATTTAATTCCAGCGCAGATTATGGCTGTGAAGGCATTAAAATATGCGGCTGAAATGTTACGTGTTATTTATCTTGATGACGTGGAGGCCACAAAGTGCATTGTCCTTTCCAATCAAATTGAAACCGGTATACAGCAATACGGCATTGTGCGGCACCCCCTGTTTGGGGAAATTTATGCTTATGAAACCGATGGTTTGGGAAACTATCTACTTATGGATGATGCGAATTGTCCGAGTTTGCTGTCACTTCCGTATCTTGGATACACTACGCCAGAAGATAAAATTTACAGTAACACCCGTGCCTTCATTTTGTCAGAGCAAAATCCGTTTTATTACAGTGGGAAAGTTCTCCGTGGCGTAGGCAGCCCGCATACTCCATCCAACCATGTATGGCCGCTTGGCATTATAATGCAGGCGCTTACCAGTTCCAATCCGGGAGAGATACGCAGTTGTATCACTCAACTGACGTTCAGCCACGCTGGTACAGGATACATGCATGAATCTGTCCATGTGGATATTCCTATGCGCTATACCCGATCCTGGTTTGCATGGGCCAACAGCCTGTTCAGTGAATTGTTGATTCGCACAAGCGAAACGGGAATTCTCGAAAAGTGAGTGCATACCGCATCTGTTTTACATTTCCGAGTTCAGGTTTACCAGTATGTAATGCCCCAGCGCTGGCGGGATACGCCGGATATCCTGCTTATCCCGCACCAGTGTACTGGCCGCCAGTTTCTTTGGCGCCACCTGGCTCCAGCCAGACGTCGATGTATTTTGCCAGCGTGATGCTCCGGCCCACAGGCTCACCGGGAGTGTGCTTCACCTCCCGTTCGTAAAGAATCGCCAGTTATCTGCCTGTGGTATATCCCCGGCGCAATGAGATCTTGGGCAAAGCGTTTTGCGGAAGCCTGCTTGATATTTTTTGTAATGCTCATTTTGGGGTACTGGGAATCGCCCCGCTTGTTCAGGGACAACGTAACAAAAATCTTTGCTTTTTCGGTTTCTCTGCCTCCCTTCCCTCCTTTTTTTGCCCGTCCAAATAGGCATCATCAAATTCAACAACGCTGGAAAGCACATGGGTGCGCTCCCTCTGCTCCATCGCTGAACGCAGCCCCCGAAGCATTCCTCAGGCCGTTTTGTAGGTCACCCCAATCAGATTGGCCAACTGAATTGCGAAGATACCACGTTTATCCGGAGCCATGACGTATATGGCGAGAAACCACTTTGTCAAACAAACATGGCTGTGGTGCATAACCGTTCTTGCAGTTACAGAATTCTGGCGTTGACAATAGGTGCATTGATATTTCCCGTTTGACAGCAAACAGCCATGTTTGTGCCCAAACTTTGGACAGACAAAGCCCTCCGGCCAGCGCTTTGCGGCCAGATTAGTTTCGGCAGTGTTCTTCTGTCCAGAAACGATCCTAGAACTCTCGCAGCGTAAGTTTCTTTTTCTTCAGCGAAATGCTTTTCCTCCCTTTTGCGTTTCATTCCTGAATTCTACACCGTTTGCTGTACCATATTGCGGGCTTTTGGATGGTTTCTTAAAAGGAATAACCACATTCCAAAATATATTTTATATCAAAAATCGCTCCAAAAGTTTTCTGGAGCGATTTCTATATGTATCATATTTTTCTATACAAACTCAATTTCCCTCATCACGATTTTGTTCTCCCAGTGTGTATTCACACTGGTGATATTGATTCGTACAGCCTGTGCAACAACCGGTTCAGCAAGCGGTACCAAAACGGTTTCACCTGCCTCGTTGTCGCCCGCAGAGGTCCATGGAATCGTATACTCCACGCCTTCATCGGCCCAAGCTCCGGTCTGAGTGTCCCAAAACGATAACGTACAGCTTCGGATTCCCTGCCCATTTCCGTAATTTGCCGAAAACCGGATACCGTTTACTGTTTTTGTTTCTTCAAACCGAAAGGAGATATATCCTCCCTGCGGCATCGGTTCCATCGTTTCCGTCCAGCAGGACGGCGTACTGGAGGTATCTCCATCAAACAGGTTCTCAATTCCTTTCGGATTCAGGTTGGTATCCCACGGAGCAGGCCTTAACGTCAACACGGGCGCTTGGTAACCCGGAGCGTCTGCAGAAAGATTCGGCGTAATTCCCTCCAGCATCACCGTTTCACCGTGCCGCAGCCGGGAGTATTGTTCCTCGCTCAGTGCAGGCCAGCGTACAAACTCCTGTGTTTTCACTCCGTCGTTGTAGAGCACATTTACATACGACCTTACCCCGGGAAGATGCGCTTCCGTGAATATTTCACCCTCATGTCCAGCTACGGCGGAAACATATTGCGCCGGACGCGCCGACGGCAATACCATGACCTCCTGGGCCTCGACCTCGGCAATGGCGATCTGCTCTTTCGGCAGCGCCTGCCCGCCTGGAACAAGTTTGTATACCCGGACATAATCAATGTCAAATGTGTTTGGATATGGTTTGGGCAGCCAGATTCCCGTCCAGCCCCCAGCCCGTTTCTCATACAGCGAGAACAGCTGAAGCACGGGGTAGTCGATGTTTACATTTCTTTCTCCGGTTTTGACCCCATCCACATAAAACTCCATCTTGTCCGGAGCTTCTCCCTGTCCTCCGCCTTCAATCCAGTTAAAGCCGTAAATATGGAATTCCTCGTGAAAATCCATCTGCCTGTTGGTATATGAAAAGCCCCCGCCATCCGGGGCATCCGGGTCATTCCATGCATGGAAGTTGACCGGGACCTTGTGAGAATTATTGCCTAAAATCTCAAAAATGTCGATCTCCGCCGATTCATCCGGCACATCCTCAAATCCCAGCAGCCACCATGCCGCGTGACGGGCTGAACCGGACTGTCCTTTCGCCCGTATTTCATAGTACCCATACTGATTTAAATGTGTGGCCTGCATTTCCACTGGGTTCCGCACAGCATTCGTTCCATTCCAGTTGTGCAGCGCATTCCGGTCCCCGGTAGTAAAGCCGGAAACGACCGTCTCACTGCCCCATACCCGATTTGCCGGACAGAAAAACAATCTGTATAATGGAAAGGGGTAAT